>MDSW01080858.1_pt1 | contig 11193 bp, 12 predicted proteins | sample 811171 | NCBI WGS metagenome assembly MDSW01 (sample SAMN05326641, study PRJNA326480) | marine metagenome | isolation source: seawater | place: Atlantic Ocean: North West | collected 2012 | reverse complement strand
TTACTTTTGCAAAATTTCCGATAATTTTTTGCTCAATTTCAGGATTTTTAATGTAGTCCGTGATAAAAACTTTTTTCATTTATATTTTTTTGAATTGATTGAAGGCTTCGTAAATAATTCCAGTATCATTTTGATAGCAAATAAAGTTAATACCAATCTTTTTTAAAAATTTAACTTCATCCAAATTACGGGCTATTGAGCCAACTCTAATATGTTTTTTTTTACAAATTGAAATAATTTTTTTTACTGCATTTTGAACTTTTGTATCTTTCCAATTTGGTTTAAGACCTAACGAAGATGTAAAATCATATAATCCAAAATAAACTAATGATAAATCTTTGTGAAATGCTGAACAAATTTGACTTAAAGATGACATGCCGCTGGCTCCTTCAATAAGCAAGCCTATAAAAATTTTTTTATTAATTAATTTTTTTTTCTTATCTGAGTCATGATGGTTGTATTCAAAAGAGCTAGTATAAGGACTTAAACCTCTTGTTCCTTTGGGATGAAAAAAAGAATAAGAGAAGGCTTTTTTTGCATCATTAAATGAGGAAATCTGAGGTATTAATATACCATCCGGGTTAAGATCTAAACATTTTTGTATTTCAATTCTATTTAAATGACTAGCTCTTATCAAAGACATACAATTGCTTTTGACAATCTTATTTAAAATATTAGCTTGATTAAAATCATGTGGTCCATGTTCTCTATCAATAATTACGAAGTTCATATTTTGTGAGATTATTTCTGTTATGTTTGGACAAGTATTTAAAGTAAAAGTACCTAATAAAGTTTTTTTATTCATATTTCCAATTTTTTTTTAGCCATACCTCAATTGCAGTTTTTTGCCATTCTTCATCAATATCAAAACCGTAAGAGTTTTTTAAGGGATAGCTTTTTTTCCCCATCCACTGAAAAGGTTGCATTCCCTCATTCATTTTTTCGAACACTCTGCTTCTAATTACTTGAACACTTAAATCACAAAAATATACGTCTCCCTGACTTGATCTAATTGAGCTTACATTACCTATTAAATCTAATGGAATAAATGATTTAATTTTATCATTTTCTAGTTTTCTAGCTCTTGTTGGACTAAACATATTATACTTACTTACAGAAAAAGCTGAGTCGTATGTCTCATCTTCTATAAGTTTGTTGATACCCTTTTTTATTAGTTCGATTGAAATTGCTGGATTGTTTGCAAACAAAAGAACTACTATTTCAAAAGTTGAATTTAATTTAATCATTTCTTTATAGGCATGGACAAGCACATCCTCAGTTAAGGACTCCGGTGTAGCTAATTTTTCAGGTCTTTTAATTAATTTCGCAGAATACTTAGATCCGATTTTAGAGATAACAGGACAATCTGTAGAGACAAAAATATTTTTTATTCCAATTCTTTTTGCTGCCTGAAAACCATACTCGCAGGATGGTAAACCGTTTATTTTCATGACATTTTTGCCTGGAAAACCAGTGCTGTTTTTTTTTCCAATTAATAATGCAGAAATATTTTTAGTATTCATTTTGATAATTTCTATCTTTTTTTATAGATAAACTTAGCAATATCTACAACTCTGTTACTGTATCCCCATTCATTATCATACCAAATAACCATTTTTAATAAATTTGTATCAATTACATCGATAAAGTTTGCATCAACTATTACTGACCTCGTAGTTCCAAGGTGATCTAGAGAAACTAAAGGATCTTCTTGAAAACCAAATATATTTCTTTGTGAAACTGATAGTCTTTTAAAATGACTCAATAATTTGATTTTTGTAGCTTTTGAACTTAGTTTAACAGTAATATCCGAAGCGCAAACTATTGAAGTAGGAACTCTGAATGACATTCCAGAAATTTTATTAGTCAAACTTTTGATGCATTTTGTGACTGCTTTTACAGCAGTAGTCTTTTTTGGTATTAGATTAACGATACTATCTCGTCCAAGTGAGTAGTCTTTCCAATTATGTCCTGGATTTGAAACTGATTTTAGAGATCCGTCTAATAAATTTTGATATGATAGTCTTGGATGTAAAGTGGTAACATATCCGCTTTCTATGCCATAATATTTTTCCAACTGATATAAAATTGGGCCCAGAGCCGAAGCGTCACAAATACTTGAGCTTATAATATTGTGTTTCTTGTTGTCGTAATTTTTTTCATTTACACCTAATATTAAAGTAAAGTCTATATTTTTATCTGGAGAGTGAGTAATTAACACTTTAGATAATTTACTTCCTATAATTTTTTTTGAGTTTATTACATTTTTTTCTACTCCTGAAGAATCGATTACAATATCAATATTATGTTTGTGCCAGGGAACATCATTTATTATTTCTTTAGAGTAAAAATTAATTTTATTATTACCTACATATATTTGATTTTTTTTTTCAACTTTGACTTGTTGTTTAAATTTACCGTATATAGAATCATATTTTAATAAATATGCTAGATTTTTTACATCATCGTCGATATCGTTAATTGCTGTTATTTTAATGTTTTGAGAATTAGAGATAATTCTAGTAATCGCTCTTCCTATCCTTCCAAAACCATTGATTCCAATTTTAATCATCTTGTAAAATAATAATGTTCAACTATTGAACAATAGACAAATTTGCTTTAATAATCAAATATAAAATTGATAAATAAAATATGAAAAAAGAGCTTTTTTGGGTTTTGATTCCAGCCAGATCAAAGTCCAAATCAATAAAAAATAAAAATATAATAAAAATTAATGGCAAGCCTATTCTCGCATACTCTATTTTGGCTGCAAAAAAACTTAGATTTGTAAAAAAAATAATCGTTTCGTCCGACTCTATAAAATATCTAAAAATTGCTAAAAAATATGGGGCAAACCTTTTGCACTTAAGATCTGAGAAACTTTCAGGAGATAAAACAACCGATTTAGAAGTTTTTAAAGGATTTTTAAAAGATGCCGAGAAAAAAGAACTAAAACTTCCTGAATTTTTTATTCACTTAAGGCCCACTACTCCATTTAGAGATATCAAAATTCTTAAAAAAGGAATTAATTTATTTTTAAAAAATAAAAGAAAATATTCTGCAATGAGATCGGTTGGTCTTATGTCCTTTCCGTCTCAAAAAACTATGAGAATAAAAAATAAAAAACTATGTTCTGTTATTAAAATTGATTTTGATATGGATAAACTTAACAAACCTAGAAATTTTTATGATAAATCATTTATGCCAAATGGCTATATAGATATAATTAAAACTGAAAATATATTAAATAATAAAATTCATGGGAATAAAGTTTTGCCTTTTGTGATAGATAAAGAAATACCAGATATTGATAGTAAAAAAGATTTACATTTTGCTGAATTTTTAATGAAGAAAAAAAATTATTAATTTTTATTTTTTTTTAAATACTCAAATAATTTAACTTGATCACATTTTTCAATACATTTATGACCTTTTGGAAAATTACCAGTAATGTGCATTTGTCTTAATTTTTTATATTCTTCTCCATTCCAAATCTCATCAACAGGTGTTTTGTTTACATTGCCTAAAACTATTTCATTATTTGAAATTTGTGTGCATGGAACAACATTACCCTCAGCCATAATTGTGGCTGAGGTCCATGGAAACTCACAGTATTGTTGTGCATAGTGGGAATTATTTTGTAAATCTTTTTTTTGTTCAAATAACCATCTATTATCCTGGCTTTTAATATAAGCAAATACATCTTTGTCTTTCCAAAAATTTAAAAATTGATCGTGTTTTTTTTTACTTTTCTCATCATTATCAATTGCTATCATACAAGGTACTAAAAGTGTTTTTAAACTTCTTTGTTTTTTTATCTTTATCAGTTCATGTATTTTTTTAATTGACTCACTGTAATCAGCTTTTTTTCCTCTTATTTTTTTTATTTCATTGTCATCCATTGCGTCTAGAGAAAATTTTAATACAGTCAAACCTGCTTCCATTGCTTTGACAGCCTTATCTACTGTCATTGTGGCTGGCGTGCATGAAAAATAAGTTGGAATATTTCTTTTCTTACAAGCTTTTAATCTTTTTATTAAATATTTGTCCAAAAATGGTTCGCCATAACCGTGTAAAATTAAACATCTAGACACGACTGAGAAGTAGAAACCATTTTCAGAAACTTCACTAGGATTAAATTTGGCATCATTTTCTAACCAACTCCAAAAGTCTTTTAAATTTTCATTTTTATGAGTTGAAACTTTATCAAGAAGATCTTCAAATAATTTGTCATCTATCCAAATATTCTTACGCTTCATATAAATTGTTCTAGCGCAAAACACACATTTCATATTACAATAATTAGTTGTTTCTATATTAAAAATTGTAGGAGCTTTGTTTCTTAGAATCTCTAACTCTTTTTCAATTTGACTAACATCATTGGTATTTAATTTACCAGAAGTTATATCTTTTTTAATCGGGTAAGATTTTTTGTAAAAGTTAATATCGAACATAATTTTATTATTACCAGTATCTCATTTTTTTACCCATTCTTTTTTCTTCTGATAAATATTTTTTTTTACCATCTCCAAGAGTTTGGGGTATTTTTCTTAATAAAGTTGTTAAAGCATCAATTCCTGGCTCACCTAAAGATGCTGATTGATCAGTTCCAAAACTCGCTCTATCCAAAGTTATATGTCGTTCTATATAATCCGCGCCTAAAAAGTAAGCAGTTATGGTTGGACTCACACTCATTTCGTGTCCACTATACCCTACATCACATTTAAATTTATTTTTAAGTGTTTTAATAAAATTCAGATTTAATATGTTTTCCTCACAAGGATAAACTGACACGCTATGCATAAGAACAAATTTGCACCTATTTTTTTTAAATATTTTTACAGCTTTTTCCACATCTTTTAAAGTACACATTCCAGTTGAAATAAAAGTTTTTTTTCTACATTTTGAAACTTCTTCTAATAAAGGAAGATTTGTGATCATAGCAGATGCTATTTTATTATATTTAAATTTTAATTTATTCATTAATTTTAAACTATTTATATCCCAACAGGAGACAAACATATCAATTCCAATTTTTTTAGCAAATTGATTTAGTAATTTTATTTGTGAAAAATTTAATTCAATTTTCTTTTTATATTGAATATAAGGTATATTTCCCCAAGGGGTTTCCTTGATCAAATTTTTTTGTTTTTCAGGTATACAAATATCTACATCTCTTTTTTGAAATTTAATTGCATCGAATTTATATTTTTTTGCTAAAGATATTAACTGTTTTGCTTTTTCAACCGAACCGTTATGATTTATCCCTCCTTCAGCAATTAAAAAAACTTTTTTTCTTTTCTTATTTTTATTCATAATCATTTTTTTAACTTTTTTTTTTTATATTATTTATAAGTTTTAAAAGATCATAACTATCTCGAAGAGATTGGTTTTTATAATTTTTAAATCTTATATCTGAAAAAAACAACCTTGATTGCTCTTTAAAAAGATCATTTCTTTTGAATTTTTTAAAATTATATATCTTTGTAACATCTTTTTCATATTTTTTCACAACTAAAGAACCCTTTGTATAATCCCATTTTAAAGAACCAGATTGAAAATTTAATATAAAAAAATTTTCTTGAGGATTATCTAAAAAATTTAAATTAAACAAAAAATTATTCTTTTTGTTATCTGATAAAATTATTTTACAATTATCTTCTACATTAATTTTAAAATTTTTTGAATTATCAAGAAGAGAATATTTATTTTTTAACTTTCCAAAAAAGTGAAATGCGAGATCCAGATGATGGCTAAATGCTAAAAGTGCCCCTCCCCCTTTATTTTGTTTTACATATATAGAATCTAAAAAATTTTCATATTTTTTTACCGCACCAGTAAATTCTCCAAAATGAAAATATCCATTAACAACGTTTCCATACTTTTTATTTTCAATAATGTTCTTCACAATCTTGACCCCTGGATGAAATCTTAATTGATAGCCGACTCTTATTACTAATTTTTTTCTGTACGATATTTCTAAAAGTTTTTTAATATCTTTTAATTCTTTATCAGTTGATAAAGGTTTTTCTACAAATAAGTTGCAGCTTTGAGAAACAAGATTTAACGCAGTTTTTAAGTGTAAGTTTGGAGGGCTACATATGTAAGCAGCTATTATGTTGTATTTCTTAACCTCTGATATTTTTATTTTTTTAATCGAGTAATATTTACAAAGTGATTTCACTTTAAAACTCTCAAAATTATCTTTTATGACTCTGTTGTTATTAGTAGAGTCTAAAGTGTAAAAAGATACTTTTTTTTTATAAATATTTTTTAACACTCTTAAATGTCTTTGACCTATTGAACCCAAACCAATAATTAGGATATTCATACAGTTAACCTTACAATTTGTTATACGGATATTGCTATTTGTATTTTGACACAAATATGATATAAGTAAAGAGCTTATGTACAATAATTGAACACTTGGTAAATTATGACAGAAAAAAAGCTTAGAAAACAATACTGTGTAGATTTTAAATCGTTGGACTTCACTTCTAAGGAAGCAAATAAGAAACTTAAAAAAAACTCAATATGTATAATTAAAAATATAGTGCATAAAAAAGATGTAAATTTTTTGTTTAATTGTTTTAAAAAAAAATTTAAAAAAATTAAAGAAAAAAGAATATCTGGTCCTTGGAAATATAAGATGAAGGATTTTAGGAGGGTTGATATAGGAGATAGTTATAAAAACTCGAGATTTTCTAGAACAATAACTTTTTGTGAATGGAACAAAAATGTGAATTTTTATAAAGTCATTAAGCCAGTGATACAAATTAGAAATATTCTATCTAAAGTAGAAAAAGAGGGGTATTTTTATAATAATCTCATTCCGTATCAAAAAAAAAAAATAAATAAAAAAGAAATTTTCTGTGATTTAATAAGAATGCTTCAATACCCAACGGGGGGAGGCTTCTTATCTCAACATGATGATGTCGACCCAAAATACCCAGAAAAAATAGTAAACGCGATTTTAACTATTACTTCTAGAAGAAAAAATAAAAAAAATACAAAATTAAATTCTTATGAGCGAGGTGGGTTATACTTCATAAAAAATAAAAAAAAGATGAATGTTGAAGATATGATGGACCCTGGAGATTTGATACTCTTTGACTCAAAAATTCCTCATGGCGTTAATAGTGTAGATCCTCATAGAGAGGTATCATTAAATAGTCTAAACGGCAGAATCAGTCTAGCTTTTTCTATAGGAAGTTTTGTTAGATAAAAAATGAGTTTGCACTCTAACAAATTTGGTAATTTTAAATACGTAGATCAAATTTTTAGAAAACACAGTATTGAAATTGATAGAAAAAACTTTTATCGTTTTGATAGAAATGAAAGAATTTCTCCAATTCCAAAAAAATATTTAAATTCAATAAAAAAAAATTTAAAATCAGAGTATTTAACGACCTACCCTAATTTAAAAAATTTATACAACCTTATTTGTAAAAATACTAGGATGAGCAGAGACAACATTCTGCTTACAGCTGGATCAGATATAGCTATAAAAAATTGTTTTGAACTTTTGATAAAAAAAAATGATGAGATTTTAACTATTTATCCAACTTACGGAATGGTAGATGTTTATGCAAAATTATTTGAGGCAAAGCAGAAAAAAATATTTTACAAAAAAGATTTAAAATTAGAAGTACAATCTATTTTATATAATATAAGAAAAAAAACAAAATTAGTGATAATTGCGAATCCAAATAGCCCAACTGGGACGGTCATCAACGAAAAAGATTTAAAAAAAATATTTCAGAAAGCCAAAAAAATGAATAGTTTCGTTCTGATTGATGAATGTTATTATGGTTTTTATAATAAGACTTACATTAAAGAAACATCCAAATATAATAATCTAATTGTATCTAGATCTTTATCTAAGGCCTTTGGGTTGGCGGGATGTAGAATTGGATACTTAGTAAGTAATAAAAAAATAATTGATAGACTTTTTAAGTTTAAGCCTATGCACGAAATAAGTTATTTTAGTGCCTATGTAGCTGAATTTTTCTATAAAAATAAAAAAATTATTATTGATTATATTAGAGATACAAAGAAAGGATTAAAATATTTTGAAAATTTTTTGAAAAATAACAATATTAATTATTTCAAATCATACGCAAATTTCATTTTAGTTGATTTTAAAAATAGTAAAAATTTTAATAAAATGATGTCAGTGGCAAAAAAGAAAAAAATTTTAATTCACGGAGAACCAAATTTACCAGGTTGTAAAAATTTTATTAAATTTACTCTGGGTCCTAAAGCTTATATGAAGGTTATTGAAAGATTAATAGCTAGGTGTTTAAATTAAGATTTATGAGAAAAAACAAAACATTCAAGGAAAAAAATAATTTTGATCCAAAATGGATGAGTGGTAACGAGCTCAAATATGTCAAACAAGTTTTAGAAAATAAACCTAAGGTAAGGAAAAATAGTTTTACAGACAGGTTGGAAAATGCTTTTAAAAAAAAGTACAAAGTTAAATATGCTATTGCAATGAACTCTGGTGCTTCATGCCTTCATGCAGCTATGTATGCTGTAGGTGTAAAGCCAGGAGATGAAATAATTACCTCCCCTTACTCGGTTTTATGGGACGCTGCTATAGCTTTAATAATGGGAGCAAAAGTAAAGTTTGCAGATGTGAAATACTCCACTCATAATATTGATCCAGAAAAAATTGAAAAATTAATTAACAAAAAAACTAAAGCAATTATCCCCGTTTCTTATCATGGTTTGCCTTGCGACTTAGATGAGATAATAAAAATCGGAAAAAAGTACAACATTCCAGTAATTGAAGATAACGCTCAAACAATGCTTGGTGAATATAAAAACCGATACGTTGGTACTCAAACTGATTTTTCAATGTTTTCACTTGAGAGAACCAAGCATATATCTGCACATGAGGGGGGATTGCTGCTTACTAATAATCCTAAATTTGCTGAGAGAGCTAGAAAATTTGGTGGAGGTGGTTTTAAAAATTTAACAGCTGATAAAAGCAAAATGGCTGCGGTCATTCCTTTAGAATTTCAATCGCCTGACTTTAAAAGACACGATGCACTTGGGTTAAACTATAGAATAAGTGAATTTTGTGCAGCAATAGCACTAGGACAATTTGAAAAAGTAGAAAAAAAGGTAAAAATTAGACGAGATATAGCGAAACTTTATCTCAAAACATTTAAAAAATTTCCCCAATTTGAACCTCAGTCTGTTCCCAAAAATTACAAACACTCGTATTTTTCTTTTGTAGTAAAGTCACCATTCTCAAAATTAAAAGATTGGAAAAAATTTTATAACTTTCACTTAAAAAATAAAGGTGACGATTTTTATGCAATGATGTCGCCCGTATACAGCGAGGGAATAATGCGAAAGTTAGGTTTTGAAAAAAAATATAAAAAGGTATGTAACGTAACAGAGCAAATTCAACCTAGAGCAATGTTATTTAAAACTAATTATAGATCTATTAATGAAGCTAAAAAATATGTAAATATTTTGGAGAAAAATTTAGAAATTTTTTTTAATAGAAAAAATTAATTAAAATGAAAAAAAATAAGAAGAAAAATATAATATCAATAATTACTGGAGGTGCAGGATTTTTGGGTAAACAGATTTTTGAATCTCTATTAGAGTTAAATCATAAAAAGATTATTATAATTGATAATAATAAGAAAAATATTGATTCTTTTGAAAAAAAATACAGTAAATACAAAAGTAAATTTAAAGTCTTTAAACTAGATATTTGTTCTGAAAAAGAAGTCTTAAAAGTTTATAATGAAATAATTAATAAGTTCAATAAGATAGATATATTGATAAATAACGCAGCAATAGATTACAAGCCAAAAAAAAAGGAAAGAAGAAAAGAAGGTTTTTTTGATACATCAATTGCTTCTTGGAGAAATGAAATATCAGTTGGACTGACAGGTTCATTAATTTGTTCAAAAATATTTTGTAGATCGATGGTTAAAAAAAGATCTGGAATAATTTTAAATATTAGCTCGGACTTATCAGTAATAGCTCCTGATCAAAGACTTTATGATCACTTAAATACTGAGAAACCTATATCTTATAGTGTAGTCAAGCACGGATTAATAGGATTGACAAAATACCTAGCTGGTTATTTGGCTAGTAAGAATATAAGGGTAAATGCTTTATCTCCAGGAGGTATACAAAATAAACAAGATAAAAAATTTATAAAAAAGATTAAATCTTTAATACCGCTAAATAGAATGGCTAAAGTTAACGAATATAAAGAAATAATTAAATTTTTATGCTCTGACAGTTCCTCCTATATGACCGGACAAAACATTATAATTGATGGAGGCAGAACTATTATCTAGTGCTAAGATAATCTTTTTTATGAAAAAACAAAACTTACTCACTGAGAAATTAATTAATGATCATTTTAACTTAAAGGGTCTTTTAATTCAGAATTCAGAAAAAATAACGCAAATTGCTAAAGAGATTTCTTTAACTATCAAACACAAAGGTTGTGTATTCTGGTGTGGTAATGGGGGAAGTGCAGCTGATGCCCAACATTTATCTGCTGAGTTTTTAGGTAGGTTTGAAAAAAGTAGAAAACCAATGAAGTCAATAGCTTTGACCACTGATACCTCGGCATTAACAGCCTTATCAAATGACTATAATTTCGACATTATTTTTTCAAGACAGCTTGAGGCTTTGGCAGAGAAAAAAGATATTCTTATAGTTTTTTCAACCTCTGGAAACAGTAAGAATATTATAAACGCTCTAAAATACGCCAAGAAAAAGAAATTGAAATCAATTGCCATTTTAGGCAACAATGGTGGTAAAGCAAAAAGATTTTCAAATCTTGATATTTGTCTACCTATAAAAAATGTAGCTAGAATTCAAGAAATGCATATTTTAATTGGTCATATAATTTGCGGTATTGTTGAAAAAAATTTTATTAAAAAAAAATGAGTGTATTTTTAATTGCAGAAATTGGTATTAACCATAATGGAGATATCGAAATTGCAAAAAAGCTAATACAAAAAGCAAAAACAGCAGGCTTCGATGCTGTTAAATTTCAAAAAAGGACAGTCGAAAAAGTTTATAAAAAAGAATTTCTTGATAGTTCCCGTGAAAGTCCTTGGGGTACAACCCAAAGAGATCAAAAAAACGGTATTGAACTAAATTTTGATGATTACAAAGAAATAGATAAATATTGTAAAAAATTAG
>MDSW01102871.1_pt1 | contig 11194 bp, 15 predicted proteins | sample 811171 | NCBI WGS metagenome assembly MDSW01 (sample SAMN05326641, study PRJNA326480) | marine metagenome | isolation source: seawater | place: Atlantic Ocean: North West | collected 2012 | reverse complement strand
TGGCGGCGTGATCCTGAGTGCGGCGATTGCGCTCATTTGCCTGCCTTTCGTGCCGTCGGCCTTGATTTTACCCGCCAGCCACGGGCAGGTGATCGCCGACACTTTCACGGGGCTTTTCTGGGGCTGATCCACGCCCTGTGCCCCCAGCAGATGAGGGGCGGCACATGGGCGCGACGAAATCCAATCCGGGCCATTTCTTCGAAGATTTCTTCATCGGCATGCCCCTGCCGCACGCCACGCCGCAGACGCTGACCGAGGGTGATATTGCCCTCTACCGCGCCCTGACCGGCGGGCGGTTTGCGCAATATTCCTCGGCCGAATTCGCGAAGGATGCGGGATTTCCCGGCCTGCCGATCGATCCGCTGCATGCATTCCACGTGGTTTTCGGCAAATCCGTGCCGGATGTCTCTTTGAACGCCGTCGCCAATCTCGGCTATGCGGACGGCCGTTTCTTCGTGCCCGTGATGCCGGGCGACACGCTTCGCACCGTTTCCGAAGTGATTGGCCTGAAGGAAAACTCGAACGGCAAGACGGGTGTCGTCTGGGTGCGGACGCGCGGCTTCAACCAGCGGGACGAGGAGGTCATGTCCTTCGTCCGCTGGGTGATGGTGAACAAGCGCGACGCGGCTTCGCCTGCGCCTGAGACAGTGATTCCGGACCTGCCCGCCTCCGTCCCCGGCATGGAGCTGACGGGCTTTGCGCCGATGGAAGGCTGGGACACGATCCTTTCCGGCAGCGAATATTTCTTCGAAGACTATGAGGTCGGCGAGAAGATCAATCATGTCGACGGCATGACCGTGGAAGAAGCCGAGCACCAGATCGCGACCCGTCTCTACCAGAACACCGCGAAGGTGCATTTCGATGCGCATGGCCAGAAGGACAGCCGTTTCGGCAAGCGGCTGATCTATGGCGGCGTCGTGATCTCGATTGCCCGCTCGCTGGCCTTCAATGGTCTCGCCAATGCGGGCCAGATGCTGGCCATCAATGCCGGCAGCCATGTCAGCCCGCTTTTTGCCGGGGACACGATCTATGCCTGGAGCGAAGTGCTGGAAGCGGTCGAACTGTCAGACACGGCCGGCGCCCTCCGCCTCCGCCTCGTCGCCGTGAAGGACCAGGACCCCGGCGCGTTCGCCTATAAGGGCGAGGACGGGAAGTATGCCGATGGCGTCCTGCTCGACTTCGACTACTGGGCCGCCATTCCGCGCCGGCGCTAGGTGACGTCATCGCCCGGCGGTTTCTGCTCGGCCCACAGCAGAAGCGCATCAAGCGCGGGGCAGAGCTTTTCGCCCCAGTCGGTGAGGCAGTATTCCACTTTCGGCGGCACCTGATGGTGGACAATGCGGCGGACAATACCGTCTGCTTCCAGCTTCCGGAGTTGCTGGATCAGCATCTTCTGCGAGATCGCAGGAATGGCACGTTCCAGATCCGAAAAGCGCATCAGCCGCTCGCCGAAGAGATGGAACAGGATGATCATTTTCCACCGGCCTTCCAGCATCTGAAAAGCGGCTTCGACACCATGCGCGGCGGAATGCGGTGTGTAATCAGGGCGCATACTTTCAGGTAAGTACCCTACTTTTTTGTCCGTACTTGTCATTTGTTCTGGCTAGATCGATATCGGCGTTCCCGCAAGACAGTCCATTCCGGACTGCCGGAGAGGAGGTGCTTATGTCCATCGAACTTCCCCAACCCGTCCATCGCTATTTCGAGGCTGAAACTGCAAACGATACGGCCGCAATGGCCGATTGCTTTGCCGCCGACGCTGTCGTGACTGACGAGAATCGGACCCATAACGGTCTGGACGCGATCAGGGCGTGGAAGCGGGAAGCCAAGGCGACGACGTCTTATCAGGTGACGCCGGTGGAAGCCGGGCAGGACGGTGAGCGATACGTGGTGACAGGAAATGTCGAAGGTGACTTTCCGGGAAGCCCTGTCCGGCTGCGCTATTTCTTCACGCTCGCCGGGGACCGTATCGCGTCGCTTGAGATCCGGCCATGAGCTGGGATCTGGGCCTGAGCGGTTGCCGCGTGCTGGTTACCGGCGGAACAAAAGGTGTTGGCCGCGCGGTGGTGGAGTCATTCGCAGGGTTGGGAGCCAATGTCCTGACAACGGCGCGCAGCCAACCGCCAGCATTGCCGGCAGGTGCGCAGTTCGTAATGGCTGACCTGAACACTGCCGAAGGATGCTCACTGCTTTCCCGGGAGGTGACAGCGCTCATGGGCGGCGTTGATGTCATTGTTCATGTGGTCGGCGGATCGGACGCGCCCCCCGGCGGATTTGCAGCATTGAACGATGCGGAATGGCAGCGCGAGCTGGACCGCAATCTTATGCCGGCGGTCCGGCTGGACCGGGCGCTCCTGCCGGGCATGATCGGACAAGGGTCCGGCGTGATCATTCACATCAGCTCTATCCAGCGCCTGATGCCCCTGCCGGAAGCGACGACCGCATACGCCGCGGCCAAGGCGGCCCTGTCTGCTTACAGCAAGAGCCTGTCAAAGGAAGTCGGACCGAAGGGCGTCCGCGTCATGCGGGTTTCGCCGGGCTGGATCGAGACGGAAGCGGCGGTCGACCTTGTCAAACGGATCGCCCGTGACGAGGGCAGCAATTATGCGGAAGCGGAGGGCAGGCTGATGCAGTCGCTCGGCGGAATACCTCTTGGACGGCCGTCAAAGCCGGAAGAAGTCGCTGATCTGGTAACTTTCCTGGCCTCCTCCCGCGCAGGCGCGATCACCGGAGCGGAATACATCATTGATGGCGGAACAGTTCCGACCGTCTGAAGTGGAAGCTACCGGCAGGTCGGTCCAACACCTATATAAGCCTGCATGAGCGGATATGGCCCCTTTGACGATTTCACCCTGTTTGCGGTCGCGCTGGCGATTGTGCTGTCGGCGGTGGTCAGCCTGATCGGCACCTCGGCCCGCAAGCGGAATATCGCACTGGGGCAGGCGAGCGTCACGGACCTTGCAGAAATGACGGGCATTCGCGATCCAAAGGATCTGCAGGATGTTTTCGGGCCGCCGGACATGGGCCGCATCTGGCGCAGCGTGACGCTTCTTGAGGTGCGGAAGGCACGCCAGCCCGCAGGCTGGCTGATGTCCAGCGATCTGGTCGACTATGCCTGTGTCGGTCTTGTCGGCCTGTCGATATTCGTTGCGCATCCCCTGATCAGCGGCGCGCTCCTGTTCGCCCTCGCTGTTCAGGTGGCGGGCTGGGTGATGGCCACACGGCTGCCCCGATAGTCATCCAAGTTCCGCTTTTCCGGCATAAGGAAACGCACTAAAGGCAATCTCCATGAAAGTCTGGAAGATGAATGGTGCTGGCAATGCGTTTGCCATTTTTGACGCCCGGTCGACGCCGTTCGTGCCGAGCGCCGATCAGGTGCGCCAGATTGCCGAGGACATGAAGGTCGATCAGGTGATCGCGCTGGAGCGGGATGTGGCCCGGGATGTCTTCATGCGCATCTGGAATGCCGATGGCGGCGAGGTGAGCGCCTGCGGCAATGCCTCACGCTGTGTCGGCCGCCTGCTGCTGGACGAGACCGGCAAGGACCGCATCACCATCCAGACCGAGGCCGACATGCTGCGCGCCTTTGCGGCGGAAGACGGCCTGATCACGGTCGACATGGGCTCTCCCCTGATGGGGTGGGAAGACATCCCGCTCTCCGAAAAGATGGATGTGCGGGGCGTTGATGTGAAGATCGGCCCGATGGATGCGCCCATTCTCTACAGGCCGGCCGTTGTTTCCATGGGCAATCCGCACGCCGTCTTCTTCGTGAAGGATGTGAATGATTATGACATTCCTGCCCTTGGCCCGCTGGTCGAGTGGCACCCGACCTTTCCGGAAGGCACCAATGTCGGCTTCGCCCAGATCATCGACCGCGACACGATGCGCCTCCGCGTCTGGGAGCGCGGCGCCGGCCTGACCAAGGCCTGCGGCACCGGCGCCTGCGCAGCGGTCGTCTGCGCCGCCCGGGCCAGGCTGACAGAGCGCAATGTGAAGGTCATCGTCGATGGCGGCGAATTGCAGATCGACTGGCGCGAGGCCGACGACCACGTCTACATGACCGGCCCGGTGGAGCTGGAATTCGAGACCGAGATCTGATCGGTCCCCCGGAACATGCTGGCAGCGCCGGAACAGCCGCGCTATCGTCGGCAGGCTCAAACAGGGGAATCTCCATGAAATCCACATTTCTGCTCGCCGCCATCGCGTTCGCAGGCACCGCCGCCGCCCAGTCCGTGACCGTGGATGAAGGCCGCTGGACCATGACCACCGACACCGGCGGCTATGTCATTCAGGATGGCATCAGGGAAGATTTGCCCGCCGAATCCGATTCGCTCACCGAGTGCTGGATCACGCCAGAAGACCGCACGATCAGCGAAGAAACCATGGGCCTTGAATCATGCACCTTCAATTCAAAGGCGCGTTACGGACAAAGGCTGGAATTCGAGATGACATGCGAGTTTGATGGCGTCGAGATGGACGGCGACATGATCGTTCTCGCGGCGCCGGACGGCGAGAGCGCGCTCGCCAGCGTCCTGTTCGAGGCGGGTGCAGACGGTACTGAGGTGTTTGCATGGTCAGACATGTGGGTCCGGCGCGTCGGCGCTTGCTGAGCGCGCGCCTTGATTTCCGGCCATGCGCGGGCGATCTAGCCCGCCCATGACCAACACGCGCATCATCACACTGGGCTGCCGCCTCAACAGCTACGAATCCGAGGTGATGCGCACCCATGCGGAAAGCGCCGGGCTGACCGATGCGGTGATCGTCAATACCTGCGCGGTGACGTCGGAGGCCGTCCGCTCAGCGCGCCAGACGATCCGCCGGGCCGCGAAGGGCAATCCCGGCGCGCCGATCCTCGTCACGGGCTGCGCCGCGCAGATCGATCCGGACATGTTCGCCAAGATGCCGGAAGTCACCCGCGTCATCGGCAATCATGAAAAGATGCAGGCCGAGACCTGGAAACCGGCGGACCTGCTGGGCGGGCATGAGAAAGTGCGGGTCAACGACATCATGTCGGTGCAGGAAACCGCCGCGCACCTCATTGACGGCATGGACGGCCGCGCGCGGGCCTATGTGCAGGTCCAGAATGGCTGCGACCATCGCTGCACCTTCTGTATCATCCCCTATGGCCGCGGGAATTCCCGCTCGGTGCCCGCGGGGGAAGTGGTGGGGCAGGTGAAGCGCCTCGTTGAGACGGGCCACTACGAAGTCGTGTTGACAGGCGTTGACCTGACCAGCTGGGGCGCGGATCTTCCGGGCACGCCGCAGCTCGGCAATCTCGTCCAGCGTATCCTGAAGCTCGTGCCGGAGCTGGCGCAGCTCCGCATTTCCTCCATCGATGCCATCGAGATCGACGATGCGCTGATGGAAGCGATGGCGGACCCCCGCCTCGCGCCCTTCATGCATCTTTCACTTCAGCATGGCGATGACCTGATCCTGAAGCGGATGAAGCGCCGCCATTCCCGGGCAGACGCCATCGCGCTCACCGGCAGGCTGCGTGATCTCCGTCCGGACATAGCCTTTGGCGCTGACATCATTGCCGGATTCCCAACCGAAACGGACGAACACTTCGCGAACTCTGTCCGGCTGGTGGAAGAATGCGGCCTGTCCTTCCTGCACGTCTTTCCCTACAGCCCGCGTCCCGGAACGCCCGCCGCGCGGATGCCGCAGGTGGCGAAGGGTGTGGTGAAGGAACGCGCAGCACGCCTGCGGGAAGTTGGCGAGGCGGCTCTCCAGCGGCATCTCGCAAAGTATGATGGCCAGACCGTCGACGCCCTCGTCGAGCGCGGCACGTCCGCCCGCCTGCCGGACTTCACGCCGGTCCGGCTGCAGGCCGAGCCCGGCAGCGCTGGACGCCCGGTCGCGGCCCGTATAGTCGGGCATGACGGAAAACAGCTGCTCGGAGCCCTGACCGCATGATCCTCTGGTTCGGAAAGAAGAAAAAAGCCGAAGAGATGAAGGCGGCCGGTGCGGCCATGGATGCACCGGAGCTGTCGGCTGAGGAACTCGCCGCGCAGGAGGCCGAAGCGGCGCGACTGGCGGCCGAGAAGGAAGAAATCGAACGCAAGGTCGCCGAGGCGAACCGCGCCTGGGAAGAACGCCAGGCCCGCGAGGCGGCTGAAGCGGACGCCGAAGCAAAGCGCCTCGAAGAAGAAGCACGGAAGGCGGAAGAAGCCCGCGCCGCCGCGCAGGCCCGCGCGGACGAAGCCGAAGCGCGCCGTCTCGCCGAAGAGGCTGACGCTGCCCGCAAGGCGCAGGTAGAACGTGAAGCCGCGCGCGCGAAGGCAGCCGCTGAACTCAAACTGCTGGAAGACCGGCGCGAGGCCGAACGTCTGCGTGCTGAGCGCGAAGCCGCTGCCCGCGCCGCGATGGAAGCCGAGGCGAATGATCCGGGCTTTGCGGCAAAGCTTGGCTCCGGCCTGTCCCGTTCGTCAGCGCGGCTGTCTTCAGGCCTTGCCCTGTTCGGCAAGCGCAAGCTGGACAATGAGACGCTGGAAGACCTCGAAGACCTTCTGATCACGTCCGATCTTGGCGCCAGGGTTGCGATGCGCGTGACGGGCAATCTGGCGAAGGAACGCTTCGACAGGGAGATCACCGAGAACGAGATCAAGCTCGCCCTCGCCAGCGAAATCACGGATGTCCTGAAGCCACGCGAGAAGATTGTCGACTTCTCCGATGGGCCGCGCCCGCGCGTTGTCTTGTTCGTGGGCGTCAATGGCTCCGGCAAGACGACAACGATCGGCAAGATCGCCTCGAAACTGAAAGAGCAGGGCGCAAAGGCCTTGCTGGTGGCGGGCGACACGTTCCGCGCCGCCGCGATCGAGCAACTGACCGTCTGGGGCGAGCGGGCCGGAATTCCGGTGATGTCGAAGCCGACCGGTGCCGATGCGGCAGGCCTTGTCTATGAAGCCATCGAAAAGGCGAAGGCGGACGATCTGGATCTCGTCCTTGTCGATACCGCCGGCCGCCTTCAGAACAAGGCGGAGCTGATGGCGGAGCTGGAGAAAATCGTCCGTGTGACGCGGAAGCTCGATCCGGAGGCGCCGCATGATGTGATCCTCGTGCTGGACGCGACAGTCGGCCAGAATGCGCTGTCCCAGGTCGAAGCCTTCAAACATACGGCGGGCGTAACAGGCCTTGTGATGACCAAGCTGGATGGAACGGCCAAAGGCGGCGTGCTGGTCGCGATCGCCGAAGCGCACGATCTGCCGATCCATTTCATCGGCATTGGCGAAAAGGCAGAAGACCTCCGCCCGTTCAGTGCGGAGGCCTTCTCGAAAGCCCTGGTCGGATTGCAGGCCGGCTGATTATTCGGCGGCTTCGGCCGTCTCCAGGCCATCATCGAAGATCTCTTCAATGCTCCGCCCGAACAGGCGGGCAATGGCGAAGGCCAGTGGCAGGGAGGGGTCATACTTCCCGGTCTCGATCGCGTTGACGGACTGGCGGGAGACGTCCAGCCGGTCGGCCAGTTCGGCCTGGCTCCAGCCTTTCTCGGACCGCAGGATACGGAGAATGTTCTTCATCCGCGCCTCACACGACCTTGCCGAAACAATTGGTCAGGTTCGACAGGCCGTAGGCAAAGAAGAAGAATGGCCCGAACCAGAAGACTTCAAAGTTCTGAACAACGCCGAAAATCTGCAGGAAGCCGACGAGGAACAGGGCGCCCACCGTAATCAGGCCGCCGTCGCGCATGGCCTTGAGGTGTTTCATGCGTGTGTATTCATCCGTTTCATTGGTCAGGCGGCGCATGGCGTAGAGCACACCAATAATCGGTACCGTTACGACAATGGCGGACGTGATTTTCAGCCAGGCGGGCGACGTTTCTTCGCTCACCAGCCAGGATGCGCCCAGAATGAGCAGCACATAGACGGCCATCATCGGCCAGAACAGATAAGTATAACGGCGGTTCGCCGTGCGAAATCCAAGCTGCGACATGACATAACTCCTTGTCTAGTGTCCTTGACATAAGACAAGGAAACTTGACTGTCAAGCGAGCTTTACAAAACACGCTGTTTCGCTGCGAAGGCCTCTCCGCTGGTGCCTCATCCTTTCCCCGCGGCACAAATGCGCGCATAAGCCGCCGCCATGTCTGCCAGCCTCATCCCCATTGCCCTCTGCCTGTTCTCGGCCGTGACCGTGGCTTTCACCAATGTGATGGTGAAGCGCGGCGGCGATGTGTTGGTGGCGCGGATGATCGTTGCGGTCGCCATGGGGCTCAGCGTCCTGCCGCTGGCGCCCTTCGTGCCGCTGCCCCCGCGGGAGACCTGGCACCTGCTGGCCATTTCCATGTGCGTGCACTGGATCTACCAGTTCTGCCTCGTGCGCGCGCTGCACCGGGGTGACCTGTCGCTGGTCTTTCCGGTGATGCGGGGCCTGGCCCCGCTGGCAACGGCGGTGTTCGCCGCCTTTCTGTTGAAAGAACATCTGACGGCGCTTCAGATTGCCGGCCTGCTGGCGGCGAGCCTCTCGATCATCGTCTTCGCCCTGCCGACGGCCCAGACAGCGACAGCCCGCAGCCTCGACCGGCGCGCCCTTATCTGGGCGGCGCTGACGGCGATCGGCGTGGGCATGTATGCCGTGGCCGACACAAAAGCCGCGCGTGCCATGCCGACGGCGTTGACTTTCGTGGTCTGGCTGTTCCTCCTGGACTGGATCGGCGTGACGGTCGTCACCATTGCCCAGCGGCACGGACGGATCTGGAAGGCGGTAAAACCGCAGCTGAAGGCGGGCCTCATTGGCGGCATGGCGGGAACGCTGTCCTATGGCGCGGCGATCTATGCCTACACGATGACAGACGCCGCCATGGTGACGGCGCTCCGCGAAACCTCTGTCGTGTTCGCGGCCATTTTCGGTGCGGTGCTGCTGAATGAAGGATTTGGCCGCCGCCGGATTATCGCAGCCACAGTGCTGGCTGGCGGCCTGGTCCTCATGCAGGTGGGGGCAACCGGGTAACAGCGCGTCGCCGATAATTCACTGTTCGGCCCTCGACACGAATATATTTCCCGTTAGACCTCACCGCGACATCCGGAGGCGGCCCGCCCGCGTATTCATGCCATGACAGACCCTCAGGACACCAACACACGCGCAGACCTTTCCGAAGCTGCCGGACGGGCGAACAGCATCTGGACGGAGCTGGGGCCTACACTCGCCTTCATCGTGATCTACAATGTGATGCTGCGCTTGCCGGAAGGCGACGGCCTGTTCACGAAGGAAACGGCCCTTTACTGGGCGACAGGCGTCCTGATCGTCGCGACACTTGGCGTGGTCATTCAGAAACTGATCCGTGGCGACCGCATTCCGCCATTCCTGATCATTTCGTCCAGCCTGATCGCCGTATTCGGCATTACGGGCATATTGCTGCAATCGAAACTGTTTCTCTTCATCAAGCCGACCATCATCAACCTTCTGTTCGCAGGCGTGATCTTTGGCGGCCTCGCCGTAGGCCGGAACATATGGAAAATGCTGTTCCATGAATTGTTCGACCTGCCGGACTTTGCCTGGCGGACGCTTGCGATCCGCTGGGGGCTTTACTTTGTGGCGATGGCCGTGTGGAACGAATTCCTGTGGCGGAACTTCTCCGAAGCGACATGGGCAAACTGGAAGCTCGGCAATATCGTGATCGGCTTTGTGTTCGCGCTCGCGAATACGCCGTACACGCTGAAGCATCTGCGCCAGACGCAGAAGACCGGCGACTAGCGCGTCACGGCTTCTGTCGCGGGCGGGTTGGTAAATGGCGAGAAGACCGGAAGATGCCGGATCTTCGCAAAATGGGTCAGCGCCCAGACAACGGTGGGAAAAGCGAGTTCGGCCCACGGAATGTCCTTCCATTCGAACAGGCCGACTGCCGTGCTTTCCGGCCCGGGTGAAATGTCCGAGGCAAGTCTGGCCCGGAACATGACCTGAACCTGCGATATGCGCGGCACGGAATAGATGGCGAGAGTGTGATCGATCCGTATATCCGCATTCGCCTCTTCGCGGGCCTCCCGCATGGCGGCCTCCTCAACCGTCTCGCCTTCTTCCATGAAGCCTGCTGGCAAGGTCCAGAATCCCTTGCGCGGATCAATCGCGCGCTTGCAGAGGAGTATCTTGCTGCCCTGTGTCACAACAGCGCCAGCTACAATTTTCGGGTTTACATAGTCGACAAACCTGCAATGGGAGCATACACGGCGTATTCGATCGTCTCCATCAGGTATTTCCTGTTTGAAATCTTGGGAAATGAAACCATTTGATAATTGATCCGTCATCGAACCTTAAACCTCTCGCGTCTAAGGAGAAGAATGTTGATCCGCACACGGGTCTTATACTTAACTGACCGGTAACCAGATCTTCGTCTCGCCCAACGCCACTTGAACATAGAAAGGTAACTCTTGCCATGGCTTACAATCTCAACGCTTCCCCCAGCCATCTGCTGCACCGTGCGCAGCAGATCGCTGCCAATGAATCCGCTGCTGCCCTCACCGCAGCAGGCGTCACCCTGCGCCAGTTCTCCGTCCTCGCCGCCCTGTCCGGCAATGATGGTGTCAGCCAGTCCGACCTCGTCAACGCAACCGGCATCGACCGCTCCACCCTGGCCGACATGGTTGCTCGCATGGAGAAGGCCGGCCTGATCAAGCGCGTCGCGTCCAAGACCGACAAGCGCGCAAAAGTCGTTTCACTGATGGTGAAAGGCAAGAAGGCTTACGAGAAAGCTCTTCCGGCTGTCGAAAAGGCTGACGATGCCATGTTCGGCGCGCTGCCGAAAACGAAGCAGGCTGCGCTCGTGTCCGGCCTGAAGGACATGGTTGCTGAAGCTGACAAGGCTGAAGCCGCTGCTGCCGCTCCGGCCCCGAAGCCGGTCGTGAGGAAGGCTCCGGCCAAGAAAGCTGCTCCGAAGAAGCCTGCTGCGAAAAAAGCTCCGGCCAAGAAGCCGGCCGCCAAGAAGGCCCCTGCCAAGAAAGCCGCTGTGAAAAAAGCGCCGGCAAAAAAGGCACCGGCCAAGAAGGCGGCCCGCAAGGCCAAGAAATAATCCGCATCTGACGGATTCAAGTGGGCGGGGCGCTTTCCAGCGCCTCGCCTATTTTTTTGAGCGAGGCTTCATTCAGCGGCTTGTTGATGTGGAGCAGGATCTCTCCGCCGGGCGAGATGACAAAGGTTTCCGGTACACCGGTGAGACCGAAATCGAGACCGCCCTGCCCGTCCGCATCGACCGCGATGCGTG
>MDSW01046454.1_pt1 | contig 11194 bp, 8 predicted proteins | sample 811171 | NCBI WGS metagenome assembly MDSW01 (sample SAMN05326641, study PRJNA326480) | marine metagenome | isolation source: seawater | place: Atlantic Ocean: North West | collected 2012 | reverse complement strand
GGAGGAGGAGGAGGAGGACGCGGCGGCGGCGGAGGGAGGTTCGCAGCCATCGATCGCGTCCTCGCCGTGCGCGAGCGTCGCGCCGCGCGGGACCCTCCGCGCGCTCCCGTCGCCGCCGCGACGACGACGGAACGACACGCCGCCGCTTCCGACGCGTCCTCGTCGTCCGACGACGACGACGACGACGACGACAACGTCGGACGTCGCGTACGCTTCGACGGCGACGCGTCCGATATCGTGAACTCGCTCAAGGCGAACGCCGCGGCGATGGCGGCGATGGTCGCGGAGGTCACCGCGACCGCGATCGCGCGAGCCGAGGGCGGCGGCGGCGCGCGGGTCGTGAACTACTCGTCGTCTTCCTCGGAGGAGGAGGAGGACGACGACGACGCGCAGCTGTGCGCGGTCCCGTCGGGCCTCCGCGCGTACTCGCCGCTCGCGAGCCCGAGACGACGTCTTAAGCCGACGGCGGCGACGTGGTCGCCGACGCGTAAAGGCAGCGTGCACACCGCGCAGCAGCGGCAGCACGCTGCGGGCACGAAACCGAAATCGAAAACGGTCGAGGCGCAGCCGTTAGACGACGACGACGACGCGGTTCTCGAGGAGCTTCGAAGTCTCCGCGCGCGCTTACGCCGCGACCCGAACCCCAACGGTCCGTCGCCGGGCTCCTCCGCGGCGTCGCGATCGCGCGGCGCGCGCGTCTCGAGCGCGCTGCGCGACGTCGAAGACGCCGCGGCGACGAGGATACAGGCGCGCTACCGCGGCGGCGTCGAACGCGCGGCGTTACCGATGTTTGAAAAAGCCGTCCGACACGCGTCGCGCGCGGCGGCGCGGCGGCTTCGACGCGCCGCGCGCCTCGCGATCGCCGCCTGGGCGTCGCTCGCGCGCGCTCGACGCAGGCTGCGCTCGAAAGCGCGCGCGTGCGTCATCAAGCACGGGAAGTGGGCGCATCATCACCTCGGCGGCAGCGTCGGAAGAGCCGGAGAGGCGGCGGCGTGGCGAGCGCGCGACGACGACGGCGTCGCCGGCGTCGCCGACGCGTTTCGAGACTGGCGTCACGCGGCGTGGTCGTTCACGCGATGGCGCGAGTGGGCCGCGTTTGAGGCGCCGGTCGTGAACGCGAGAGAGGGCAGTGATGCGGCGGCGTGTTTGAGCGTGAGCGTCAGCGGGGAGCTCGTGCGGAAGTCGGTGGGGGACGGGACGATCGAAGTCGTCGCGGGCGGCGGCGCGATCGGCGGCGGCGGCGGAATAGGCGGTCGAGGCGGACGACGGCGCGCGGAGCTTTCGAGTTCTTCTTCTTCCTCCTCGTCCGAGAGCGAAGAGGAGAGGGAGGTCGTTGGGAGAGCGCGCGCGTGGAGGACCGCGCGGGAGGACTCGGACTCGGACTCGGACTGGTGACGCCGTGCTGAACAAAATACCTGAGTAGTACAACTAGTCATCACTCAGCTGCAGCTGCGCAGCTGTCGCTTTCGCGTTCAAGCGTCTTCGCGTCGACCAACGCGCTTCGCGCGCGCGTCGTCAGAGCCGACCGCGTCGTCCGTCCCCGCGGGTCTTCGCATGCGCGCCGCGCCCGGGTCCAGCAGCGCGATGACGCTCGGTGGCGTCGCGCGACGCGTCGGACGCGCGCTCGGCGCGCGCGTCGCGTCCGCGGCGTCGTCGATCCCCGCGGGCGGTTTTCGAACGACGACGACGCGCGCGCCCGACGAGATCGCGCGCCGATCCGCGGCGCCGTCCATCGCGCGCGTCCGCGGAAGCGCCGCCGCGCGATTCGCGCTCCCGCCGCGCGAGCGGCGCGCGTCGTGGATCGCGCGCGCGGACGGCGCCGCGCGCGAAGACGCGCTCGCGTCGTCGTCGTCGTCGTCGTCGTCGTCGTCCTCGGACGAGCACGACCAGCTCGCGTCCCCCGCGGACGAGACGCACGGCGCGTCCTCGCCGTCGTCCGACGCCGCGTTCTGGCACGCGCAGGTCACGGGCCCGAGCGTGAGGCAAACCGCGCGGCGGATGGCGCGTCGACTCGACTTCGCGAACCCCCTGGGCGTGAACCTGTCCATGAAGGGCGCGTCCACGACGGAGCGCGCGGACGGCACGAGACCCGCGAGCGCGCGAACGACGCTGTACGACTACGCCAAGGGCGTCAAGGCTACGCATCCGCGCAAAGTCCTCCTCGTCCGCGTCGGCGAGTTCTACGAAGCCATCGGCTACGACGCGGTGATGCTCGTCATGCACGCGGGCCTGAACCCGATGGGCGTCTCCGGCGTCCCGCGCGCCGGGTGCCCGATCGTGAAGGTGCGTTCTATCTCACACTGGTCCCCGTACGACCGCGTCGGCGTGGTGAACGCCGATCCTTAAGGACAAAAATGCCCGGCGCATCTCTCCGCCCATACAGTACATCAACCCCCGCCCTCGGCGCCTTTCAACTCCGCTTCTGACGCCTTTGAACTCCACCCCGATATCATCGCTCGTATGGACCCTCGACCGTGAAGATCCAAGAGACGCTCGATCGCCTCACCCAACGCGGCTACGCGTGCGTCGTGTGCGAGGAAGTCCCATCGATGAACCCGTACGGCACGCGCGCGCCGCCGAAGGAGCGCTACGTCGCCGCGGTCGTGACCCCGGCGTCGCCGCAGTACGTCGTCGGCGCCGCGGAGCACGGCGACGACGTCGCGTTCGACTCCGCCGCGCCGCCGCCCGTCGTCGGCGTCGCCGCGACGTCCGCGGGGTACACGATCGTCGCGGTGAGACTGCCTCCCGTACGACCCCGTTCGCGCTGTGAACTTCATTCCTTAAGGACTTTTGCCGTCATCACTCTTCACCCGCGCTTCCCTTTCAACGTTCGACCGGTAAGACGTTCGACTGACCGATCGCTTCACCCACGCAGGTCGAGCCGGATTTGCGTCGCGTCGTCGTCGCGGAGGGACTCACCGCGGAGAGCGCGGCGGCGAAACTCGCGGTGGGGGGCACCGCGCCGCCGTTGTATCGCCACGTCAGCGTGGACCGCGGGCACGCGGCGCGCGGGAACGCGAGCGCGGGCGTGACGGGGTCGACGCGGCGTCTGCGCGCGGAGGTGGAGGGCATCCTATCCGCGGCGTGCGCGGACGGCTCCTTCATCGAGCAGCAGCGGTACGGGCACGACGTGAGGGGAGACGATCCGGTGGAGGGCTTACTGGAGCTCGTCCGGAGGGAGTACGGGCTCGCGCCGGACGCGGCGTTCGAGACGGTGACGGCGAAGGCGACGTCGTGCGCGCGAACGGGGAAGCCTCGACCGGCGCCGCTGACGCTCGCGACCGCGCAGCAGCTCGGGGTGTTGCCGACGCGGAGCGTGCCGCCGCTTCTGTCGCACGTCCTCCCCGCGAGCGCGGGCGCGCCCGCGGCGTGCAGGGCGTACCTGCAGGAGTTGTTGCTGCACCCGCCGCCGCGCGACGTCGCGGCGAAAATTTCGACGGCGGCGGCGGCGTTGACGAGCTCGACGATCGCGGGCGGCGTGCCGCGGCTGGAGGTGACGCCGCCCGGGAAGGTCGCGAAGCTGCTGCGCACGCGCGAGGGCTCGCATGTGTTCTTCGCGGAGGTGGTCGCGATGGCGCGCGCGGTGAGGAAAACGCTGACCCACGACGTGGCGGAGATTAGAACCGCTGGGGAGTGTTTACTGTCGCCGACGGGGTTGAAGGTTGGTCGACGCGTCGACGCGCGCGCGCTCGCGGAGAGGTGCGCGGAAGCGGAGGCGATCATCGCGCGCGTCGTCGCCGCGGAAGCGCTCGAGGGCGGCGGCGCGTGCGGCGGGTACGAGCGCGAGAGGGCGCGCGACGACGACGAAGAGGGCGAACACGCCGTCGTCGACGACGACGACGACGCCGCCGCGTTCGACGCCGACGCGTTCGACGACGCGCACGACGGCGTGAACGACGCGCCCGCGCGCGTGCCGCACGTCCCTCGCGCGTTCGCGCGCTTCAACGAGCCGTGGCGCGGTCGCGTCCGAAGAGACGTCGTCGCGACGGAACTCGCGGCGTGCGACGACGCGTTGAGAGCGCTGTCGCTCGCGATCGAGGAGGACTTGGCGCCCGTGATCGCGGCGGCGGAGGCGCTCGCCGCCGCGAAGACGGCGAAGAACCGCCGGTGCCACCTCGAGCACGACGCGCGGAACAACGCGCTGTGGCTGAGGCACGTCCCGGCGTCCGTCGCGAGAGGGGAAAAAATCGACGGCGACGACGGTGCGATTTCGCCGTTGATCCACCCGCGCGACCGGTACGGCAAGGAAATCTCCGACCGCTGGTCCACGCCTCGCGTCGAGGCGGCGCTCGACGCGTACCGCGTCTCGAGCGCGGCGTGCGGCCGCGCGGTCGCGTCGCGGCTCAAAGCGCTCGCGGACGACCTCGGCGCGCACGTCGCGGACCTCGTCGCCGCGGCGACGTTCAGCGCCATCGCCGTCGCGGTGACGCTCCACGCGACTCGCGCGACGCGGAGAGGGTGGCGGCCGGCGTCGCTGCCGCCGGCGTCCGACGCGACGACGCCGTTTAAAACGGTCGGTTTACGACCGTTTTGGATGGACGACGCCGGGCCCGGGTCCGCGGTGGAGAACGACATCACCCTGGACGGGGTGTCGATCCTCACCGGGCCGAACATGGCGGGGAAGAGCACGGTGTTGCGGTCGGCGGCGGCGTGCGCGTTGCTCGCGTCGTGCGGTTTATTCGTCCCCGCGCGAGAGGCGACGGTGCCGCATTTCGACGCGCTGCTCGTCCGAATGTCGTCCACGGACTCCCCCGCGGAGGGCTTATCCTCGTACGCGGTCGAGATGGCCGAGGTCGGGAGCATGTTGGACGTGGTAACGCCTCAAACGCTGGCGTTCATAGACGAGCTCGGGCGAGGCACGGAGGCGACGCACGGCACGGCGATGGCGGGCGCGGTGATCGAAGCCATCGACCGCGCGGGCGCGCGCGGCATCTTCGCGACGCACCTCCACGGCGTGTTAGACCTGGACCTCGAGCTGTCGCCGTACGCGCGGCGCGTGAAGATGGAGACGGTGAAGGACACAGCTGCGGGCGCGAACGGGAGGGTGCGACCGACGTGGAAGGTGGTCCCCGGCGAGTGCCGCGAGAGCCTGGCGTTGCAGACCGCGATCGACATGGGCGTGAGCGACGTCGTCGTGTCGCGGTCGAAGGCGCTCTTGACGCAGCTGATCGGCTCTGAAGAGCGCTCTTCGATGAACACGAACGCGAACAACAACGCGGTCGATCGCGTCGGTCAGGCCGATCCTTCGCCCGCGCGTTCGCGTTCGCGCCGCGATATCGCGCCGCCGTTGGCGCGGTTGCGCGCGACGCTCGCCGTCGCCGCGGCGTCGCTCCCCGCGCTCGACGGCTGTCAGGACGTCGCCGTGGGGACCGTCGCGCGCGACGAGATTCCCCCGCCCGCGGCTGGCGCGTGGTCGTGCGTGTACGTGGTAAGTTCTTCTTCACACTGGTCCCCATACGACCCCGTCCGCGTGGTGAACGCCGTTTCTTAAGGACTTCGCTCGGCGTGTCTCTCCGCCCACCCCTCGCTTTCAATCCCCGCCCTCGATGCCTTTCAACTCCGCTTCTGACGCCTTTGAACTCCACCCCAGCTGCGACGCGACGACGGGTGGGCGTACGTCGGGGAGACGGACGACCTCGCCGGGCGGTTGGAAGCGCACAGGGCGACGGCGAGGAGGGAGTGCGGGGCCGCGGCCGGGGGCGTCGAGTGCGCGTTCGTCTCCGTCCCGAGGGAGGCGGGGGGGAAATCCGCGGCGAGAGCGTTGGAGGCGCGCGCGATACGCGCGCTCGTTGAGGCGAACGTGCCGCTGCTGAGCGCGTCGGACGCGCGGAACGTCAGCTTTGGAAGCGCGCGGCAGCGGTGACGACTGGACGACGCGAGTGGTAGTGCCGGGCGAGCGCGAGCGCGCCGCGCGCACAGCTGTGTGAAACCAAAAGAATGGTAAACTCCCCGACTCCGCTCGCTCGCCCGGCGCCCCGGCGCGCGCGATCGATGAACGGCGCCGCGGCTAGTCCACGGCGCGTCGGACGTTGTCGTCCGCGGCGCCGACGCTGACCCGCCACGACGTCACGCGCTCGATCGCCCCCTGCGCGCGCTTCCACCACTCCCGCGCCGCGCGCATCGCTCGCGAACGTCCCGCGCGGCGCATCGCGCGCGCGGCGTGCGCGGTCACCTCCAGCGCGCCCGTCACCGGCGCCAACGACGCCGCGAGCGCGCCGTGGAGCGCGTCGCCGAAGAAGCCGCGGCGACCGCGCTCGCGGCGGCGCTTCTTCTCGGCGCGAGGAGCGGACGAGGACGACGGCGCGTCCGCCTCGCGCGTCGCGGTCGCGGTCGCTTCGGCGTCGCCGGTCGCGGTCGCGGTCGCGGTCGCGGTCGTCGTCCCACCGCTACTCGCGCTCGCGGCGGCGGGGGACTTCTTCTCGCGGGTCCTCTCCCTCGCGGGTTTCGGCCGCTCCATCGCGACTCGGACGCCGAGCGCGCGTCCGATCGCGAGCGCGCGTCGGCGGCGCGGCGCGCGCTGACGCGCCGTCGACGGGAAGGGGCGATCTGGTTTAATGTTTGGCGTCGCGTCGCGTCGGCACCCGAAAAGCTTCACGCATCAGGCGCCACCAGACGGGGTTCGACGACGCCCCGACGGCCACGACGCGCCGCGCCACCGCCGCGCGACGCGAGCGCCGACGACGATGCGCGCGATGCGCGCGACGCCAGCGACCGCGCGGCCGCGCGGCTCGCGTCTCGCGCCGCGGCGACGGCGCGCGTCCGTCGCGTCGCGCGCGCGCGGTCCCGCGACGCCAGCTTCAGATCCGGCGATGACGAGGACGAAGGATGACGAGGCGATGATAAACGACGCCGACGAGGCCGACGACGGCGCGACGACGACGACGCGACGCGCGACGCTGACGCGCGCGGTCGCCGCCGCCGCCACCGCGCTCGCGCTCGACGCGTCAACCTCCCCAAATCCTCTTCGCCCTCGCGCGGCGTCCGCGGCGTCGTCGTCGTCGCCGCTCGCCGCGGGCATCGATCGCGTCGTCCTCCGCACCGCCTCCATCACCCCCGACGCGGCGGCGAACGCGCTCGTCGAGACGCTCGGCCTGAGAAAGCTCTCCGCGGCGGAAGATCCCGCCGCCGCGCGCGACGGCCGCGCGGTCGTGACCGGCGCGTACGGGATCGCGCTCGAGCTGCGCGGCGGCGCGGACGGCGACGACGACGACGGCGGAGATGGAGACGACGACGGTGACGTCGAGAAACGCATCGCCGCGTCGCGATTTCCGCCGGCGTTGACGACGCTCACGTTGACGTCGGATAACCCCGCGAGAGCTCGCAACGGCGCGATTCGAAACGGCGCGACCGCGTTCAAGCAGCCGCCGCACGCGGGCGAGCGATGCGCCGGCGACGCGTACCTGGGCTGCGCGGTCTCCGTCGTAGGGTTCCCGGTCGTCTTCGCGAGGGCGTCCGCCGGCGGCGGGCAGGCGCGTTCTATTTCCGCGCCGGTCCCCGTACGACCGCGTCGGCGCGGTGAACGCCGTTCCTTGAGGACTTTCTCTCCCGGCGTTCGTCTCTCTCCGCCCACCCCTCGGTTTCAATCCCGAAACGCCTCGGCGCCTTTCGACTCCGCTTCTGACGCACCCCTGACCTCCGCCCCGACGTTCCGTTCGCTCGCGCGGAACGACCCTCAGGCTGCAGTCGCGCGCGTCGGCGTCGCCGCCGCCGCCGCCGGCGGCGTCGACGCGGCGAGCGTCCTCGCCGCGTTCGGCGGCGAGGTCGCGAGCGGCGTGCGCGTCGTGAGCGGCGCGCAGCCCGGGGTCGTGGACAGAGCCGCGGAGGACCGGAAGAGAGACGCGAGCGCGCGCGGAGAGACGCTCGCGCCGGACGTCCCGTCGGGCGGCGGCGGCGTCGAGCTCGGCGGGGAGGAAAAGCCGAGCGACGCGTGGCGAGTGTTGGCGATGCGCTCCGCGCGCGGGGGGTGGTACGTCCCGCCGTGACGCGCGAGGGCGTCGCGGCGGGTGATGGTGTAGTTGTGATAGTAACGGCGCGCGTCGATGCGTTTTGAGTCATCGACGCGCGGCGAACTCGCTTCTTCGTCCGCGCCCTCGAAAACCACGCACGCACTGCACGCATCGACGAGATCAGCAGACGCGTTGATGCCAGATCAGAATTTCTTCCCCGAGCGCGTGGTCAACACGCGCGGCACTCTGGCACGCGCGCGCTCCTCACCGAGCGCGCGATCCCAGGTCGGACCGACGCCACGATGGTCCACGCACGCCGCGGCGACGCGGCGATGCACGCATGAGAGATGCGACGGTTCAGAGATGGAGAGATAGGTGCGTCGCGACGCGCGTCTCCTCGCGCATTCGTTCTCGTCTGACGCAACGACCGAATTTCAACCCTAAATCTCCCCCGCGGCCCCTCCGCCCTCCTCTCCCGCGTCGCAGCTAGCGTCTAGTACGCCTCGCCCTCGTGGTCTCGCGTTCGCGGACCCGAGTTCACCCCGAACGCCGCCCTTTCACCCTGCCGCCGATTTTGGCGCGCGTGTCTCCGATGGTTTCACTCAGATCTCGCGCGATCGAATTTCGTTCCCGAGTCGAGAATTACTCCTTCGAGCGTTGGTTGGTTCCCGCCGCCTCGCCACAAGACGACAGTGTTGTTCCCAGTGTCACGTCCACACAGGAGTTCACTCACGCGTTCACACCGATGGAAACATCTGGCACTCTCACACGGCTGTAAGACGCGACGCGCCGCGTCCGCGCGTGCTCAGACTCAAGATCACTAGACGCCGGTTCGCATTCAATTCGTTCCCGTCTACTTCACTCTTGCCGCGATACGCATCGAATGCTTCGCTTGATTTGATATCTTCCACGATTTCATCGCATCACACGACTGGCGCGTTGGCTCGTTTGGATCGCTTCACGGTGTACCCCAGGCAGGCGACGATCAGAATTCTCGGTAAGACCCGGCGCCGCGGCCCGGGCGCGACGCAAGACGCGACACCGCCACGTGCAGCTGCCGTGGCGATCGCACCCCACAGGTTGTTGTTCTGGTGTCGCCTACCCTTCGGGGAGGCGACACCAGACACTCCGACATACCCCTTCAGGTTGTTGAGCCCCCTTCGGGGATGGCCACGCCTCATACCCCAGGTTGTTGACCCCCCCTTACGGGGCTGGCGAGATCGTATCACTCCGGAACATCAAGGTGCACGACGATTCTTTCCACGTTATCACCACGATTACTCCACCAGGTGCACTTCTACTGGCGACGAACCCGTGCGAGAAGAAATATCCGTGCGACGAATCCGCTTCGACGACGACGACGTAAGTCCACGACACATTTGCGTTATCACCACGATTACTCCATCAGGTGCACGACGGCTACTCGTTCGAGAACGTCAAGATCCGGTCACTCTGAGATACCGACGAAAGACTCCCGACTTTATTACGTCAAGCCTCCCTCCGCGGGACGGTCACGAGCTCATCAGCCGATTACGGTATTTTACTACTTCAGCACTGCGTCGTTATTAGGCTTCTTCATAGGCCCGACCAGTCAGCTCCAGATACATATATCTTGTGTTTTCCTTGGTCATCATCCAGCGTGAAGGTTACAGCTGTGTTCATTCTTCCGTTCAGTTTTATCTTCGTCGGCTTCGTTCCGCTTCAGTATTTTTCTCTTGTACCGCTCACGTGTTCAGCAGTTATCACATCGCGCGCGCTCATCGCATCAGGACATTCGATCACAGCGTAAAGTACTTCATTCGTTCATTACGTCGCACTCACGAGTTTACTGCATTGCTTTCACTCATCGATCATTTCGCTCATTTCGCTTGAAACTTCGTCGCACGACACGTCACGGAAAATTATTCACTCATCGGTCTTCACGCGCTATCATCACGATACAGTTAAGATTAGATATTCGAACGTTTTCTGTTTAGGTTCTTGTGCATAGGTTTCATTAGGAGCTTATATTGGTGTGTGTTGTGTTGTTGTTGTGTGTGTGTTGTTTATACGCTGTGGGTTGGTTTGGATGTTCCGCGGACGGGCGCGACGACGACGGTCGGTACGGTGTACTTTTTCTGCCGCTGATTCTTCCTTTTGGATAGTTCACGCGCGCTGCTTTTGTTTGCGTTCTGCCGGCGATGCCTTCTGTTCCAGATTCTGGGTGACTTTCTTCGTGTTTTTTTGCTTCCCTCACCGTTCTTTTTGCTATGTGTTCACCACTTTCGAGTCGCGACTTTGCATTTTTTTCAATTTAGCGTCGTCGGGAGGTCAGTGTGATGGTTACTTGTTTTGCCGCTAATGTGCTTATCAGGGTCCTATTCTTTGGTTGGTTTCCGTTATCCCCCGATGATGGCGCGCGTTTTATACCGCGCCGGAGGGTCTCTCGTTCATCGCGCCCGCGAACAACGGGCCGGCGGGGTTCGCAGCCCCGGCGAGAGGTGGGGATTCGACGCGAAACGAGACGCGCTTCGGAAGGATGGATTGGATCGGCGGAGGGATAAAAACGAAACGTCGCGATTCGACGCCGCGGCGGCGACCGCGCGCGCGGAGGGGCGCGGCGTTCGAGCCTAGCAGATCGATCTGTGTGCTATCGACGATCGATTCATCCGTTCTAATCTACGACTCGATCGCGCCTCGGCGTTCCCCCGCGCGCGCGGATGACGCCGTCTTCGCGCGAACGAATTCGCTTTTTCCCGCCGCGCCCTTCCGCGTCTGCTAGTCCGTCTTCGCGTCGGCCACGGCGGGCACCCCTTCCGCGCCGCCCTCTCCCCCGCCGCCGCCCTCTCCCCCATCAGCCTCGTCCAGCCACCGCAGCCCCAACAGCGGCACCAAACTCGACAGGTTACATATCAGCACCAGCGCGAACAGCCCGTCGAAATTTTCCTCCGTCACGCCCAACGCGGCGGTGAGCGCGGCGCCGAGCGCGGCGCTCGCCGCGCCGCCGGCGTTGAAGACGCTCATCAGCGCCGCGAACAGCGTCGCCTCGACGCCCTCCGGGCACGTCTTCGCCGCGAGCACGAGCACGGGGAGGAAGGACACCTCCCCGAGCACGGTGAGCACGACGGTGTCGCCGAGGCTGAAGAACTGAGGGTCGTTCCATACAAAGCGATGTCGGGGTGGAGTTCATAGGCGTCAGTTGGAGTTGAAAGGTGTCGAGGGCGGGGATTGAAAGCGAGGGGTGGGCGTAAAGAAACGCCGGGAAAAGT
>MDSW01167716.1_pt1 | contig 11196 bp, 10 predicted proteins | sample 811171 | NCBI WGS metagenome assembly MDSW01 (sample SAMN05326641, study PRJNA326480) | marine metagenome | isolation source: seawater | place: Atlantic Ocean: North West | collected 2012 | reverse complement strand
CCATACCTCGCTTAAGCTGTATAGGATTGGCGCCAGCCGCGACATTACGGAGGCCTTCTTCAAAGATGGCCTCCGCTAAAACGGTTGCAGACGTGGTTCCATCACCTGCTAAATCTGCAGTTTTTGCTGAAACTTGGCGTACTAATTGTGCGCCAATATTCTCATATGTATCCTCAAGCTCAATTTCTCTAGCAACGGATACCCCGTCTTTGGTGACGACGGGTGTGCCAAAGCTTTTTTCGAGAATTACGTTACGACCTCGAGGGCCTAACGTGACCTTTACAGCGGAGGCTAGTTTCTTAACACCAGCTCTGATGCCCTCACGAGCTTCCTGATCAAATGCAATTTTTTTTGCCATGACTTTTATACCTTAGCCTATGATTCCAAGAATGTCGTTTTCAGACATTATGAGATATTTTTGACCTTCCCACTCGACTTCTGTGCCAGCGTAAGAGGTAAAGAGAACTTGTTGCCCTTCTGATACAGCAAAGGAACTTCTAGAACCATCTTCTAAAAGTCGACCTTCTCCAAGGGCAATAATAGTGCCTTGAGCCGGCTTTTCTTTAGCGGATTCAGGTAGGACAATACCGCCTGCGGAAACTTCGGCAGCTTCAAGGCGTTGGACGAGAACTTTATCGCCAAGAGGGCGAATAGCAACATTTGTGGCTGATTTAACCATGATTTTGAGAAAAGAAATTGTGTACAGTAAGACGGAGAACTTCCGCCGGGATGGGTTTGCGCAACATAGTTAGGACACCTAATTCAATTGCCGCTAGTTCTATATCGCGCGATGGTTGCCCTGTCATAAGAATGCTTGGAACATGGTGCCCGTTTTGCTTCAATTGGCCAATAACTTCCAATCCAGTTAGTCCGGGCATGTGCATGTCAAGAAGAGACAAGTCAAATTGATTGTTTAATAACATGTTTAGCGCATCCGAACCGCTAGAGGCCACCTCAATTGTGTAGCCCGAATCGATAAACAGGTGAACAACAGCATTGAGTTGCTCAGCTTGATCATCAGCGACTAGAATACGAAAAGTCATATTTTCACGTTAACTGAGCAAGATATGTGCCGTGCTAGTTCTGCCGTTTCGGCAGGTTTATAAGGACTATGCCTTGTTTTCGCGATCTTGCATAAAGTGCAAGAGAGGCACTTGCAAGAGCGCATGCTGCAAGCCGCCAGCGCGAATTAATGAGCTTAGCTTGCTGCATGGCATTAGTTTTAAATCTATAATTTCTTTTTCATCCAAATTTCGCTCTTTGGTTTTGAGCCTAGCGTTTTTTATTAAAAAAGAAAAACATTTATTGTTATGAGTCGCAGGGTTTGGCTCAGTTACACAAATTAATTTTGGAGGATCTCCCTCATATCCTGTTTCCTCTAGGAGTTCCCTTGATGCTGCTTCGGCCGGTGATTCACCTTCTTCAATAACCCCGCCTGGTATTTCTAGGCGAACCGCTTTAACACCAGGACGGAATTGGTTAATAAGAAGGATTTCGTCTTTTGCAGTAGTTGCGACAATGTTTACCCAATCAGGACTTTCTATAACATAAAAGGATGCTGGCTCTTCAATGCATGGATGTGTATAAAAGTCTTTGCGAACTGAAAAAATTCGATAATGATCACACGTTTCAGTCCGTTTAAATTTCCATCGGTCTACCATGAATGTAGTTTAAGCTTGTTATGCTCGCCCTACAATACAATTTGTAAATTGTGATTCATCTAGCCCTGCATTTAATGCACTTAACATAACTTGTACAGCTTCATCTTCTCTACGCTCTTCATGAAGTGCCAAAATAAGTTGAGCGACGGTTTCTGGGCATGTAGCGTCATGCTGCCAAGCTCTTTTTAAATAAGTAATGGCGCCTTCTGTATCCCCAACAGACCTTAATACTTTGCCAAGCTCGCAAGATATTTTTGGATCTTCGGGTTCCCCTCTAAAAGCTTCAAGGAGGAAATCAGCTGCAGCGAGGAACCGCCCTTCATCGTGGCACCTTTGCGCATGTTTTAGTAGGTTATCGGTGGACTTCATTGCTCCTTTATCGACTTAAAAAGAGAGCAACTTTAGTAAAAAAATAGGTCGCAGCTTAAAAAAAGCTACAACCTATATAAGGGAAAAAAGACCAGAGAATTAATTTATATCAAGTCTAATAGTATTAGAGTCGGTAATGACTCCGGCATTGTTAAATTGTGCTTCTAAATAGACTGTGCGCCCTGCGGCAGCATTCGGCACAACTGCATAGTAAGCGGAACCTCCAAATTGTGTAGTAGTACCCGTACCAACAAGACCGTTAAAGGTGCCGAAGAAAGGACTGCGGTCAGTATTAGACCACACGATTCTATAAGGACTGCTTAAAGGTGTATTAGTACATGTGAAGGTTAGGCCTTGGCCAGTATTTGGAGTGGTGTCGGTTACTGTAAGGGTAACGTTGTCGTATTGGCCTCCGCCTCCACCAGAACCATCAAATGGATGAGTTTCAGAAAGATCGCCGAAGTTGCCACCAGTAGTGCGCTTCACGGCAATATTGCCTAGTTCCCAGCCTGAAGCTGGAAGTTGGGCTGTTAATACAGTCCCATTATTGCTAGAAGGCACGTTCTCAATAGTTAAATGGTCACCGCCCGAATTAGCGCCATTAACTACACTATTCATTAACCATACTCTATTTGCAGAGGCTGAAAAGTTGCCGCCAGTAATAGTTAATGTGTTTCCATTTTTTGAGACAGAGTCAATAAATGGCATAGTATTGGATCGTGAGCCATAAATATATTGAACACCATTCGAATCATCCGTAGCTAAAGAACGCTGTCCTTGGCCAGTACCTGAAATATAAGCATTTATCGTAGGGCTACCGCCTGCAGTCGAGTGCCCTAGGCCAAGAGCATGCCCTAGTTCATGGCAAGCAACTCCTTGAATATCTACTCCCGAGCCGACGCCTCCAGGGCCATCTTGCCAAGTCCAAGCATCTCCATAAAAGCGAATGCGCCAGCCATCTTGAATCGGTGTTTCACAGTAGGCTAACACTCCACCAGAAGAACCACCTAGAGACGAGACGATATTGTCATTTCCGCCACCTATCCCGTTAGCCATTCCTTCAAAGAAGAAGGTGAAATTAGCGCCACCGGAACCAATAACTCCTTGGGAGCTATCGCCAGAGCCATCTCCATGAGCCCGCGAGTTCCATTCTGCGCCACCTTTCCAGATAGCCAGCTCTGCTCCAGTGAAGCCCGGCCAGTTATCGTCAGCAGCATTGTTATTGTTTGCAGAACTACCGTTGAAATTGTCGTAAACCCTAAAATCGCGTTGCCCAAGGTTTAAGGCGCCGCCTATAGTTGAATAGCTTGTCGCCGGCTGTGTGGTTGTGAAAAAAGCTGCGCCGCAGATAATTACTCCGCCTAAAGTAAGTCTTAAGTTATTTTTCATTATCTTGCCTCCTTATTTTTTTGTGCAAGAACAATGCTGCTTCCTAGTTCCGAAACTAATTGGTTGCTTTCAACAGCAAAGCCTTCGCCTTTGCCTAAAACAACTGCACCGTTTTTAGTATTTATAGTTCGAAAAATTCCACCCATTGCGGCATAGACGCAGCGATCGATTTCTGGACCCCAGCCTTCGACCGGCCCGCTAAAGATTACAACTTCATTGCCTAATCGGTATTCTGAAGGCGCGGGCATGGAGGTTACCATCATTGAATCACCCTGATAGGTGCCACCTAAAAATGCTGCATCAACACTTGTTGTTTTATTGGAGTATAGACTTTTGCCTTCAACTGTTAGGATGGTAAAAATAAGTCGATCATCATTTTCTGGAGTAAACTTGACGGTGCGAACATTTGTAATAGTGCCATGAACAGCAACATCAGTTTTTGAGACCATTTTTTGCAAGTCGAGCTCTTCGATGCAGGCATTTCCGCCTTGAACAGCAAACATGACGAGACCAATGGTTAATAGCCATTTGAGAGATTTCATTGTTTAATTTAAAAGATTGCGAATTCGCTATTTTGCGTTGGTTGTGCAGAGTATATTAATTACAAAAATGTGATTAATTACAACACTCACACTATGTATGAGAAGACGTTTTGACGGCCTATTCGTTCCTAAAAATATACCAATTATTTGGGACTTTGTACTATAATTCTTTAAAAAGGGCGAGCTTCGTGAGAAATTACACCTTTATATGCGTTCTACTGATGTTATATTTTAAATAATGAAGATTTCCTCAACACTGCTTATTTTGTTAAGTTTGTTTTGTGGCCTTATTGTTTCCCAGTATGGTCAAGCCAACCCGAATCGATCACATCTTGGTGAATCAGAGGTTATTATCTACCCTTATGGCCTTATGGATTCGGTTAGGAATACAAATCTGTCTGTTCCCATGCAGGTTCAGCTTTATAATGCGGGGAAGAATGCTATTCAGCTTGAGAAGCTAGTAGTTACTACTCCAGAAAAACAAGATTTAAGTGTTGTTCCTTTAGATTCTGCGGAGCTTATAGGTGACGATGGCTTTGTTTTGGATCTCTATTATGATTTGGAAAGTATAGAACCGGATATTTCTCATCGACATACCAAGCGTCAATATATTCCTTTAGAAAATTATGAGCCGCTTGGCCCCGAGGGTGAGGCTATGACTATAAGGAGGGTTGTTGACAATGTTCGCCAGCTGCAAGAATCTGGCGCCCCTCAATTGCTTAATGTTCGGTTTGAGCTTGACCTACACCAGCTTTTTGGTCCGAATTCTGAGCCTGGTGATGTTGCCCCATTAATAATAATTGCTTACTGGCATGATGGCGCAAAAATGAATTCGACTTTAATTGAGCACCATATTTCAAAATTAAATTCTTTTATGCCGCCGCCGGAGCAGGGCAGGATGATGGGCTCTGGTGGAACTTGGGTTGCTGGGGATTTACATGTCCACAATTGTAGAGACGAAGCAATAGGTGGCTGTGATTCTTGCGCGGCAGAATCTTTTAATATTACAGGGGCGTTTACTAACGCAGATTTGAAAACCCAGTTCCAATCACTTGGCATGGAATTTTTTAGCTCGACAACACATTCCTATTGTATTAATAGCAATAGTGAATTTAATGCTGTTTTGAGTGAGTCGGCTCAGTTGAGCGATGGCTCTTTTGTTATGTTGCCAAGTACGGAAATTTCAGGCGCAGAACTTGGCCCGCAAAGTGGTTCTGATACGGCAGACTTGCTTTGCGCATTAGGCTTTGGTGATCATGATGTCCATCATATGGGAGGCCATAATCTTGCTCGACGTAAGCCAGGAGGGAATTCTGATTTTTTGGCCTTTTGCGATAATCCAATGTCTGGACAAAGAAACAATGTTGATACCGTTAATGCAGAAGGAGGCTTTACTTTAGTTAATCACCCTAATTCTGGTGCTTGGGCATTTAATAGTGTTGCTGAGCTTAGAGGACAAGAAAGGAATGGCACTTGGGGGGTAGAAGTATGGAATGGCTCCGAAGGGGCCAATTCTTGGCAAAACTATCAGCGTGATTGGTGGCTTAGTCGTTTAAATGAGGGCAAAGTCCTTTATCCTTATTCGGGCTCAGATACTCATGATACAGCAGTAAATTTTGGGGCGACTCATACATACGTGCCTGGCTCACTAACCCCTCAATCTATAACTGATGCTCTTAAAGAAGGCCGGAGTTATTTATCTAATGGGCCTTTTTTGGAATTAGGCATAGAGACGGTAAACGGAGCGCGATCGTTGTCCATGGGTGGCAAAGCGATAGTGCCCAATATCCCACGAAATATACAAATTAATATTAACGTTGATTATAATTGCAGTACTTCTTCGCAAATAACTATTTATCGAGGTGTCGTGGGTGGTGGTGAGACAGTAATTTTTAGTCAAACGGGATATCAAGGCGGAGGTGCTCTCCAAATTCAAGACACCGTGCCGACGCAATCCTTTTGGTACCGAGCAGAAGTGCATAATGTTCAATACACTCTCAGCGCTTTAACAACTCCTGTATATGTAATAGAGGTTTAAAATAAATTTTTAAACTTTTAAAACCATTTTTACTGTCTTTATATTTGTATAGTTTGAGTTTGTATGTCTATTAACGACCTCAAAGATTGGCCGGAAGTTACTATGGTTGAAAGCGCTGATGACCTTTCTTCTGCTTTAAAGCATTGGGAACAAGCAAAAGTTATTGGTGTAGACACAGAAGCGAATTCTTTTTTTGCCTACTACGAACGTTTGTGTTTGATTCAAGTGAGTACAGACAGGAGAGACTGGATAGTAGATCCCATATCTCTAGGCGACGACCTCCTTTTAATGAAGCCTATTTTGGAGGACCCTAATGTGGTTAAAGTTTTTCATGCGGCAGAATATGATTTAATGTTGCTTAAAAAAGATCTTAGCGTTGAGGTTAGAGGTTTGTTTGATACACAAGTTGCCATGACCTTTTTGCGCCATGAGAAAACAGGGCTTGCCGCTTTAATAGAAAGCTATTACGGATTTAAGCCTTCAAAAGATGAGCAGCGATCTAATTGGGGGCGTCGCCCTTTAACTAAGAGTCAAATTGATTATGCAAGGGTAGACACGCATTTTTTAGTAGAGTTATATTTTAAATTGAAGTTGGAACTCGATGATGCCAAGATGACACCGGCGGCTTATGGGGAGTTTGATCGTCAAATGGTAGAAATTTTAGAACCCGCCACACCGAACCCTGACAGATATAAAAAATTAAAAGGAGCTAATAGGTTTGATGGTGCACAACTTGCTAATTTAAAAGCTTTATTTGAGTGGAGAGAGTCTGTTGCTCAAAGTAAAGACGTGCCAACATTTAAGGTTTTTAGTAATGCAGGCTTGGTGGAGGTTGCTAAAAAACCTCCATCTACAATAAAGAGCTTGGCCGAGATAAAAGGTGTTGGTTGGAAAATTGCTAAGCGATATGGCACCTCTATTTTTCATGCGCTCAATTCTGCAGTGGGCGAAGAGATTGAGACCGCTGTTAAAAAAGTTGACCCAGAAGAGAGGCGTCTCCGGAAAATTCGCCGTGAGAATTTAGACAAGCTAAAGTCTTGGCGACAAAGTCAGGCGCAAGAGTTAAGTTTGCCAAGTGAGCGTTTATTGCATCGTCGGCATTTAGAGTTGATAGCAAAATCATTGCCAGAGAGCTCAGAAGAGCTGCTCAATCTCGTGCCTTTAAATGATTGGCAACGAGAACAGTTTGAAGGCTCACTGTTAAACCTTTTAGAATCCTTACCTCGCTATTAGGTTGCCAAAGTGGCGACTAATCCTTTTTGTAGGAAGTCGTAATCTAAGTTTTTGCCAATAAATACAATTTCAGTGCAAGGCTTGGCCGGCCAATCGTCGTGGGCAGTGACTTCGTATAAATCATAAACACCTTGTAAAAGGCAGCTATAAGAATATTCTTTGATATGTAGAAAACCCTTATACCTAATTAAATCTTCTCCCAAATTCAACACGCAGGAGTCTAGCCATAACTGAATTTTTAAAAGATCGCTGGGTATCTCAGATGTTAGCGTTATTGTATTAAGGTCGTGAGCATTTTCCTTGAAAGAGGTTGGGATGCTTTGCATGGAGGAATCATTTTTATTAATTAATACCTTTGTGTCTATTTCCCTGACATCATTAACTAATATTTTTGCAATAGGGTTAATCCCTCTTACTTTTTCTTCAAGGTCTTCAGACACTGCTTTTTTATCATTAATAAGCGCTATATCGGCAAGCGAAATTTGCTCCACAGCAGTTGAGTGGGCCATAGCTGCGTCAAAGTTTTTTGAATCAATAACAGTGATTATATTTTGGACCTTAAACCATGATGCAATTTCTTCTTCAACTAAAAATGTTCGCAAAAGGGGCGCGGGCTCGGCCAGCCCTGTTGTTTCGATAAAAACTGCGTCATACTGTGGGCGCCTAAACAATGGCCATTTACGTTTTTTAAGAGAGAGCATTTTTTCTGCCAGATCACCTCGGATTGTGCAACAAACACACCCATTTGACAATTCTATGATGCCATCCTTCTCATTTTTAATAAGCCTATCATCGATTCCGAGCTCCCCAAACTCGTTTATTAAAACTGCATATTTTTTCCCATTTGCTTTACTTAATATGTGGTTTAACAATGTGGTTTTGCCGGAGCCCAGCCACCCAGTAATTAAAAATACTGGTGTCTGAGAGGCGGGGGAACTTATTGGCATGTAGATAGAGGAGCAACCTTAGGCGACACTACAATTTCGTACTTAGATGGAATTCCAAGACTCACTCTTTAGCGCACCTGAGGGAACTTATGTTCGGGTTGCGCTAAACCTTCCTGTGCGCCGGGAGTTTTCATATTTTGTTCCTGAAAGAGCCGGAAAGATTTCTCCAGGGGTGCGAGTTAAAGTTGATTTCGGCCCTCGAAAAATAGTTGGGGTTGTTGTTGCTGTGGAGTCTCAACCGCCTAAAGGTGTAGCACATGATAGAGTTAAAGATGTAATTGAATGTCTTGATGAGCAGCCCTTGATTACTTTCGCTTTATTGCGCTTGGCTAGACAAATAGCTGATGATGCATACTGCTCCTGGGGGCAAGCTTTAGCCGCGATGTTGCCCGCTGCTTTGCGGCGAGACCGTGTTCGCCAAACTATATTAACGATAGAGCAAGATAAGGAGCCTAGTAGAGAGGAGACAGAAAACTTAGAAGCGAAATTTCCCAAGCAGGCAAAAGCTTTGGCTTATATCAAGCAAGCAGGAGGCCCGATAGAAGTGCGAACAATCTTAAACCGTGCAGGTCTTTCCAAATCACCTTTAAATAGTTTGGTTAAGAAGGGTTGGGCCCGCTTTGGCAGTAAAGACCAGGTTTTGAATTTATTTAAAGATCAGAAAGTTCGCAGAGATACTCCTCCGATATTAACGGGCGAGCAAGATTCTGCGCTGCAAGAGATTTTAAAGGTTATTAATAATGAGGCGCATTCCAATTTTTTACTTCACGGCATAACGAGCTCTGGCAAAACGGAAGTTTATTTGCGGGCATTAGAAGAATGTCTTGCTAAAGGAAAGAGCGGTATAGTTCTTGTGCCAGAGATTTCCCTTACTCCACAAACCGTATCTCGCTTTCGTTCGAGATGTGGCGATGTCGCGGTATTGCATTCTGGCCTAACTGACACAGAAAGGCACGATCAATGGTTGGCTATTCGCCGTGGCGATGTGCAAATAGTTGTCGGGGCTCGCTCCGCCTTGTTTGCACCGGTTAAAGACTTAGGCATTATTATTGTTGATGAAGAGCACGAATCGACATTTAAGCAAGAATCCACGCCGCGGTATCAGGCTAGAGATGTGGCGTGTCAAAGAGCGAGGCTTGAAAATGCAGTATGCATTTTAGGGAGTGCGACACCATCTTTAGAGACGTGGCATTTGGCCCACACAAAGTCCTCAATGAAGCTATTAAGCTTGACGAATCGTGTAGCCGGAGGAGTTTTGCCGAAAGTTAAAGTAATTGATATGAGAAGTGAGCAAAGCCAAGATGGTCGTTGGCCTGTATTGTCTTCAAATTTAGAGGAGGCTTTGAGAAAAACAATTAGATTGAAAGAGCAAGCGATTTTGTTTTTAAACCAAAGAGGTTTTGCGCCAGCTTGGTATTGTCGAGGCTGTGCCAAAACCTTAGCTTGCACTAAATGCGATGTGGCATTGACATATCACCGATGGAGAGAAAAAGCATTGTGCCACTATTGTTTAAAAGAAGAGCCCATCCCCACACTATGTCATAAATGTGGTAAAAAAGTGGAGATGATTGGAGTTGGAACGGAAAGGGTAGAAGCTAGTGTTAAGAGGCTGTTCCCAGACATAAATATTTTAAGAATGGATCGTGACACAATGTTAAGGCGAGAATCTTACGAGGAGTCGTTAGATAAATTTTCAAAAGGTGACTACGATGTATTATTGGGAACGCAGATGGTGGCAAAAGGATTAGACTTCCCTAACGTTACATTAGTTGGCGTACTAAATGCGGATACAGCCTTGCACCAACCTGACTTTAGGTCTAGTGAAAGATGTTTTAATTTAATTGCGCAAGTTTCGGGTCGCGCTGGGCGGAGCGCAAAGGGGGGGGATGTAATTGTTCAAACTTGGATGCCTGATCACGAAGCGATTGTGAGTGCAAGCAGGCATGACTTTGAAGCATTTGCGGGCCATGAGTTAGATGAGCGTAAAGAGTGGGGGTACCCGCCTTTTGGAGAAGTTGTTCGAATAATGTTCGAATCCCAATATGCGGAGAAGGCAAAAGAATTAGCTCAATCAGCTTTTTCTGCTCTTTCTTCTGTAGCGGATGTGGAAACGGAGTTGCTTGGGCCTGCTGCCCCTCCTATTGAAAAAGTGCGCAATAAATATAGGCAGCAAATTATGATAAAAACAACGAGGGACGGTTTACATCAAGTTAATAAAGTGTTGTTTAAGATAGCGGAGCAGCAAGGCGTTAAAGTTGATCCGCAGTAGTTACTTTATATTTTTTTCTTTTGCCTTTGTTAAGTCAATACTTTCGCCCCCATTGGCGCTGGCTAAATCAAGCATAAACTCGGCTTTTGCATTCCCGGCGACAATAGTATGAATCTGAATCATTCGATCACGGTTAATACGTGCAACTTCAGCGAGAATGGAGTCTTCTAGTTGATATTCTCCATAGCTCGGGTTGCCATCAGTCATCACAAAAATTGTTTGCACATCTTCAAAACTTAGCGCTGCCTTTAAAGCTCCGTAAAGGTTAGTCGCGCCACTTACCGTTTGTTTCCCTAACCATTTAGTTGCATCGTCTCGATTTTTTTCAGTTGCCTCTACTAATTTGTCTCGCCAAACTTTAATGCCAGTTGAAAATAGAATGATATTAAAATTATGGTTATTTAAAGCGTTAACAGTATCTATTAATCCGGAGCTAAAGTGTTGAAAATAGGTTTCGTTGGGAGAATATGAAGAAGACATAGAGCCGCTAGTGTCAAGAATGAAAATTACAGCCCCTGCAGGGACCGGCAGTCCGTGATAGGTGCCCTGGGCTACCGTGTGCCCCTGATGACGGTTTTTAGCCCTTGCCGCAATCATGCTTTCTACGATTTCAGCATCAGGTAATGAATAACCGTCCCCACGATCGTCAAACCACGCTTGCCATGTCTCAGCTGAAGGTCCAAAGTCTTCGCCAGTAAGGTTAATTAAAGATTTAATTGCATCATTACGAAGCCTCCCTCTTTCCTCT
>MDSW01167970.1_pt1 | contig 11197 bp, 12 predicted proteins | sample 811171 | NCBI WGS metagenome assembly MDSW01 (sample SAMN05326641, study PRJNA326480) | marine metagenome | isolation source: seawater | place: Atlantic Ocean: North West | collected 2012 | reverse complement strand
ATCCCATTCAAAATATAAAAATATAACTGAAATAATTATTCCGTAAATTGGCATATTCTTAATTAATATTTCAAATGAAAAACTTTTTTTTGCTAATAAAACTCCAAGTGTGAAGTGAAGAAGAATAATTACTGATGCAATTGCAGATGCAACCCCTAGCCCGGCTGTTCCATAGGCAAATAGACAAATTGGTATTCCCATATTTCCAGTATTAGGTAAAATTAATGGTGGCAATTCGCTTATAAAATCTTTTTTAAGCAATAGAAGAAATATTATACCTACAAAAGAAAAACCTCCGATTATAATCAGTGCATATATGAAGTATTCAGTAAAAACACTTAGAGTTACTCCAGTAGTTGTTATTGTATAAAAAATCATTGCAGGAGTACCTACGTTACCTGCAAATGTAGTTATAAAATCAGTGTTAATTTCTGGATTTTTCCTTCCAAGATAATACCCTACACCAATAATAAAAAACACAGGGGCTATTACATCAATAAGTTTTAAATAGAGCTCCATTAAGCTCTTACATCAGATTTTCTGGGCTTTCTCAACTTGTTTTTAAAATTAATGGCAGCTTCAAACTCCATAAGCCTTTTATAAATTGATCTTAGTTCAGTAATTCTTGTCCAATTTTGAAGAAATAATGAAAAGCTACTTTGAACCTCTCTAAAAGCACTCGAGGTTTGAATTAACACTCCTAATGTCATTGCGCCTGTAAAAAGTCCAGGGCCCATTAATAAATAAGGTACAATTATCATAGATTGATTATACATAATTAACCATAAATCAAAATATCCATAGTGTAAAAACAGTCGATGGTAATTAAATTTAATACCAGTAAACAATTGAAGTATGGTTGGGGCTTTTACATAATTTCTTCTATCATCTTCTCCATAAACAAGTTCTTTTCTAAAAGCTGCTTCTACTTTTTGATTGTTATATTCTAAACCTGGTAGTTTTATTCCAACAATCCAACTTATCACTAGACCTCCTAAACTTGCCGATAAAGAAACCCAAACTAATGATCCAGAAATATCTTTGAAAAAAGGAATGACTACATTAGAAGATAATCCCCATAATATTGGAATAAATGCAATTAATAACATTATTGCTCTAACAACTTGTAGACCTAAACTTTCTACAATTTTTGCAAAATTCATTGCATCCTCTTGAATTCTTTGAGAAGCACCTTCAACTTTAGCATCTACTGCCCTCCAATAAGGCATGTAGGAAAATGTCATGGCTTCTCTCCACCTAAATGCCCATATTCTAGTAAAGTAATTAGTTACAGTATAAATAATCACATACGGTATTGCTAATTTCATGAATAACAAAATACCATCATAAAATTCGGATAATTCTCTTTCAGGAGCTTTTTGAAGTAAGTCGTAAAATCCTTTATACCATTCGTTTATTTTTACATCTATATAAGTTTGGGCCAACAGTGAAAATATGATAAATAGAAAACCTCCCCAAGACCATAATATCCATTTTTTTTCTGTGAAAAAACTACGCCACATAATTATCCTTTTGTAAAATTATCAGCATAAGATTTTATATTAAATTTCTTTTTATTCGGTTCAATTATTTTAAAATCAAGGTTATTATTCTTTGCATACTCTATTGCATCTTCTTTATTAATAAATTCCAATTTGACTTCGCTAAGCGTGTCATCGCTTGACTCCCATCCCATTAATGGGCTTGTTTTTGGATCCCTAGTTTCAAATTCTAGTATCCATTTTTTCAACTTTCCTTTGCCAGATTGCATGGCAGTCTTTGATGGTATGTAAATCTTTACTTTTTTCATAATAGTGGTCGGGGCGGCAGGATTTGAACCTGCGACCCTCTGGTCCCAAACCAGATGCGCTACCAGGCTGCGCTACGCCCCGAGTTAGCTGATATATAGGTCAAATATAACTTTTTGGCAATTGAAAGATGCATGTTATATAAGTAAATATATAGTGAATGATCCAATATATTTCAAAACCTTTTAAATATTTTTTTAAATTAGAAGCTGCTTCGGGCCTTATTTTGCTATTTGCAGCCATAATAGCCTTGATAATTAGTAACAGCGAATTTTCCAGTCTATATTTCGACACCTTAGAAGCATATGTAATTTTGGGAACAGAAAATATTGGATTAAAATTAAGTGTTTTGCATTGGATAAATGATGTTCTAATGGCAATATTTTTTTTCTTAGTAACTTTAGAAATTAAGAGAGAGTTTTTACAAGGCGAACTATCTAACCCGAAACAAGCATCATTACCTATTATTGGTGCTATTGGTGGAATGGTTATACCAGCGCTATGTTATATTTTAATTAATATTGATGACAATACAAGACTAAATGGATGGGCTATACCATCTGCAACTGATATAGCTTTTTCTCTTGGTGTATTATCACTACTTGGAAAAAGAGTTCCAATATCATTAAAAGTTTTCTTAACTGCTTTAGCAATAATAGATGATTTAGGAGCAATCGTAATTATAGCTTTTTTTTATTCAGGAAATATAGAAATTAAATATTTATTACTAATGCTTTTAGCGGTTATAATCTTAATTTCCTTAAATAAATTTAAATTTAAAAAGTTTTTACCATATTTAATTGTTGGAATTTTTTTATGGGATTTTACACATCAGTCTGGAATACACGCTACTATAGCTGGAGTTCTTTTAGCATTGACAATACCTCATGAAAAAAAGAATTCATTACTATTAAAACTAGAGCACAATATTCAACCTTATGTTGCCTTTGGTATTATGCCTATTTTTGCTTTTGCTAATGCTGGGGTTTCTCTTGAAGGTTTAACGATAAATTCTCTTCTTAATCCAGTTCCATTAGGAATCGTATTGGGATTATTTTTTGGCAAGCAATTAGGAGTGTTTGTATTTTCGTATATAGCTATTAAATTTAAAATAGCAGATAAACCTAGAGATTCAAATTGGGGGTCTTTTTATGCAGTTTCAATTTTAACAGGTATTGGTTTTACAATGAGTTTATTTGTTGGAAATTTAGCATTTATTAATAATCTAGAATATATGGATGGAGTTAAAATAGGAGTGTTAACTGGTTCTTTAATGTCAACTTTATTTGGCTATTTTTTACTATTAATATCAAGTAAAAAATGATCGATCAGAAAATAATAAAAATTGCTTCAAAATCAAAGTTTTATGGCCTTAAAAAAGATTATACGCATAGAGCTTCATTAAAAAATAAAACATGTGGCGACAAAATAACATTAGAATTAAAATTAAAACGAAATAATATGATAGTTATGAGATATGAAACAGAGTCATGTATATTTTGCTCAGCGTCTGCAAGTTTATTGGCGAATTATTTAAATATCTTTAAAAGAGACAAATTAGAAAACAATGTTGAGATACTAAAAAAGTTTTTCAAAGATGATAATTTCAAATTACCAAAAAAATTTGATAATTTAAAAAGCATCTTTAAAAAAAGATATCTTACCAGATCAGATTGTATTATGCTGCCCTATAATGCATTGTTAAAAGCTCTTAAAAGAGGATAAATGAAAAAAATAATTTTTATTATGTTTTTTACTTTATTTACAGCTTCAAACGTAAAAGCAGATCAAAAAGCCTACGATTTTAAATTTGAAAATATCAATGGTGGCACTATAGATTTAGCAAAATACAAAAATAAAGTAATGCTTATAGTAAACGTAGCTAGCAGATGTGGATATACTCCACAATATGAAGATTTACAAACTTTGTGGAAAAACTATAAAAAAAAAGATCTAATTGTTATAGGTATACCAACAAATAATTTTAAACAAGAACCTGGAGATAATACTTCCATTAAAAAGTTTTGTGAAACTAATTTTGGAGTTGATTTTTTAATGAGTAATAAAATTGATGTGATCGGTAAAAATGCACATCCTTTTTATCAATGGGCAAAAAAAAGTTATGGATTGGGAGCTATTCCTAAGTGGAATTTTCATAAAATTGTGATTGATAAAAATGGAGTTGTAATAAATACTTTTGCTTCTTTTACTAAACCAACTTCAAAAAAAATGATAAAGGTAATAGAAAAAGCAATTAAAAGTTAAAAGTTAAACCATCGTATGCAGGTATAATATTTTTGGGAAGTTCTTTTTTTAATTTACTATAGTCTAGATCAACATGTAAATTTGTTAAGATGGCTTTTTTTGGTTTTAAATCTTTAATAAGTTTTATGGCTTCTTCATAATTAAAATGAGAAGGATGTTTAGACTTTCTTAAACAATCGATAATTAAATAATTTAGATTTTTTAAATTTTTCATTGATTTTACAGGAATCTTGTTACAATCACTTAGATAGGCAATTTTGTTAAAGACATACCCTGTAGCTTTGATTAGTCCATGTTGTATTTCAAAAGGTTTAATTTTTAATTTTTGCGATTTTTTTTTAATTAAAAAGGAATTTTTAACTTTATAGCTTTTCATAATAGGTTTGTAGCCAAATCTTGGAAAAAAACAAAATCTAAATTTAGACTCAAGAATTTTTATTGTGCGGCTACTTCCATAAACTGGTATCTTTTTCTTATTTTTCCAATAAAAAGGTCTCATCTCAAATATTCCTGATGTTTGATCTGCATGTTCGTGTGTATAGATTATAGCATCAATATTTTTGATTTTGTTATCATGAATTTGTTTTTTAATATCAGGAGAAGTGTCGATAAGGATAGAAATATTGTTATATTGAATGTGAGCACAACACCTTGTCCTTATATTTTTTAAATTTTTTTTATTTAAACCTCCCCAATAATCAGTAATCCATGGTGAACCCAAAGAACTACCGCAACCCAATATAGTAAATCTATTTTTCAACTTAAAACACCAAATAAGTTAAAAAAATTTTGTGAGGTAGTTTTAGCTAATTCATCTGTTTTCATTCCTTTTAAATCAGATAAAAATTTCAGTGTATGTATAATATGGCTTGGTTCATTTGATTTTCCTCTTAGCGGCACAGGTGAAAGGTAAGGAGCGTCTGTTTCAATTAAGATTTTTTCGTTGGGAATATTTTTAAAAGTATTGGCCAAATCTTTAGATTTCTTGAAAGTTATTATTCCACTAGCTGAAATATAACCACCAAGATCAACTAATTTATTTGCGAATTCTTGAGAACCTGTAAAACAATGAAGTAAAAACTTAAAATTTTTCTTCTTTAGATTTTTTTTTAATATTTCATACGTCTCTTGTTCAGCCGATCTAGAGTGAATTATTATTGGTTTTTCACATTTTTGAGCTGCTAAAATATGCTGTTCAAATAATTTCATTTGGTCCTTTTTATCGGAGTGATTATAGTAAAAATCTAAGCCAGTCTCACCTATACCAATAATTTTTCTAGATTGATTTATTCTATCTAATATAAAGTCTGAGTTTATTTCAGTATGATTTTTAGCCTCATGAGGATGTATGCCATAAGTTCCGTAAACATTATTATATTTATTTACAATTTTCAAAATTTGATTATATTTTTTATCCTCTACAGATATTGTAAGCATAAAATCAATACCTTCAGAAGCTGCTCTGCCTAATACTTCATCTAAAGAAGATTTCATAGGTTCGTAATCTAGATGGCAATGTGAGTCTATTATCATTTTATAACTTTATTGAATAATATTCCTGGTTTTAAAATATCTTTATTGGTATTTAGAACTTTATCATTTTTTATATTAGATAATTTTATTTGATCCTCCTTAATATGTAGACAGCTTAAAACTTTTGAAGTTGCAATTGGTATTATAGGAAAAAGCAAAATACTTATATTTTTAATTTGCTTTGTTATAGTATACATTATAGCGTTCATTCTTGATATATTATTTTTTTTCTCTTTCCAAGGTTCTTGATCATTAAAATATTTGTTTGCATCAAACGAAAATTCTATCACTTTTTTTATATAATCATTTAAATCTTGTTTATCAATAAATTTAATCAAATCATTTAGATTATTTTCTAAATCTGAATTTAATTTTTTGTCATCGTTATCAAAGTTTTTTGCTAATGGTATTTTGTTATTGCAATTTTTTTCTAAAAAGGTGAAAACTCTTTGACACAAATTTCCATAATTATTAGCCAAATCGTTATTAATACAGTTTTCTAAATTTTCTAAAGAAATGTTTCCATCATTACCAAGCGATACTTCTTTTATCAAATAATACCTTAACTGGTCTATGCCATATTTATTTATAATTTCTATAGGATCCAAAATATTACCCAATGATTTTGACATTTTCTTTTTGTCAGAGAGTATCCATCCGTGACCAAAAACTCTTAATGGCAAAGGTATTTTAGCAGCCATTAAAAATGCTGGCCAATAAATAGCATGAAAACGCAAAATATCCTTACCGATTACATGTAAAGAAGCTGGCCAAAATTGTTTGTAAAGTTTTTGATCTTTGTCAGAAAAATTTAATGCACTCAAATAGTTAGTTAAAGCGTCAAGCCAAACATAAATAACATGTTTATTATTTTGTGGCACTGGAATTCCCCAAGAAAATGAAGTTCTGCTTACAGATAGATCTTTTAATCCTTTCTTAACAAAGTTTTTTACTTCATTGGCTCTTGTACTAGGAAGTATAAAATCAGGATTTTTTTCATAATGGTTAAGTAAATCTTTGGACCAAGAGGATAATTTAAAAAAATATGACTCCTCCTCTACCCAATCAACAGCTGAACCAGATGTTTGAGATATTTTTTTTCCATTTTTTTCAATAATCTCATCTTCATCATAGTAAGCTTCATCCGACACTGAATACCAGCCCGAATATTTTCCAAGATATATATCACCTGACTTTATCAACCTATTCCAAATCTCATTTACTGATTTGAAATGCCTTTTTTCTGTTGTTCTAATAAAATCATTATTAGATAAATTTAAAGTCTTTGTAAGTTCTTCAAATTTCTTTGAGATTTCATCACAAAATAACTTCACATCTTTTTTATTCTTTTCAGCTTCTTTTTGAATTTTTAAACCGTGTTCATCAGTGCCGGTTAAAAAATAAACACTTAAACCCTCCATCTTTTTAAACCTTGCTATAATATCTGCTATTATACTTGAGTAAGCATGACCCATGTGTGGATTTCCAGAGGGATAATAAATAGGAGTGGTTATATAAAAATTTTTATTTGCCATTATTAAACTTTCTTGAAATTGAATTAACTACCGATTGTGCATTTAAATTGTACTTTAAAAAATCATTTATTATTAACGATATACTGTCTTTCAACTTTAAAAAAGTGTCGGTATTTTTTTTATTTTCTAAAATCAGATTTGAAAAATGTAAATCTGTTTTTAATTTAATCAATTCAATATATTTACTTCGACCATTTTTTTTATAAAGTTTTATTAAATATTCTATAAAAAATAAATAATTCTTATCAAAAAGATCGTTTTCTTTTATTATATTGTAATAAGAAATATAATTTCCTGGAGTTAAGTATGATTCAAATAGGTTAAAATTATCTTCAATTTTGTATTTTTCCTTAAGATAATTTATTACATCCAGTCTTTCTGCCTCTGAAATAGTGACCTTAATTTCAAAACATCTTGATCTAATTGTTTCTAGAAGTGTTTTAGTTTTGTTATTAATTAATATAAAATTGTTAATATCCGAGGGTTCTTCAATAATTTTCAAAATTGCATTAAGGCAATTATGATTTAAGGTTTCTACTCTATCAATAATAATAAATCTCTCCTTTTCGTTAATTAAAGATTTAGTAATTTCTAACCTCAAATTGCGTATTTGGTCAATTTTAAGTGGCTCATTTTCATCTAAATTTAAGTAAAAAATATTTTCTTGAGACTTTAAGTTAACATTTTTATAAAATAAAGAATCGCAGTTAATTTCCATATTTTGAATATTATAATTTGATCTTTTATGTAAATAATTTAAAAAATGATTTACAAAAGTTAATTTTCCCAAACCGGATGGCCCTGTAAGAAGAAGAGCTTTTGGAAATTTATTTTTTTTTAAATTTACCAAAAAATTAAAGTTTTTTTTATGAGCAATTAATTTATTTGATAAGAGTGGATTTAATTCATTTAAATTCATTTTAATAATTTAGTTAAAACAACTTTAAAAATTTTTTTTTCTAATTCATTATTGTTATGAGATGAATCAAAAACAAAGTAATTATTTTTATTCTTTGCAATTTTTAAAAAAGAATTTTGAGCTTTTACATAAAATTTTTTGGAAAACTTATCATATCTATTTTTATGGCGTCTTTTTTTAAGTCTTAAAAAAGCTATTTTGGGTTTAACTTTTAAAACAAAAGTAATATCTGGTTTTATTTTTTTTAATATAACTTTGTGAATATTGTTTATAAAAGAAGATGAAACCTTTTTTCCATAAACTTGATAAGCAATTGTTGAGTCGATAAATCTATCACATATAACAATATATTTGCGTTTAATGTATGGGTGGATTTTATTATTAATATGCTCATTTCTTGCTGCTAAGTATAAAAGTGTATCTGTATATTTATGAAATTTTTCTTTTTGCCCTTTTGAAAAATAATCTTTTAAAATTAGATTTCTTATCATTTCTGCACTAGGTGTGCCACCAGGTTCTCTAGTAAGTATTGTTTTAAAATTTGATTTTTTTAAATTTCTTAAAAGTTTTTTACTTTGGAAAGATTTACCACATCCCTCTATACCCTCGAAGACTATAAATAAAGGTTTAGTTTTAGACATCTCCCCAAACTAAATAATTCAAAGATGTAAATAAACTTGAGATAAAGTTGATTTTGTCGATTTTCTCATTTGAAAAAACTGGTATAGTTTTTACTGCTTCATTTCCATTATAAATTTTTATTTCTGCGATTTTTTGATCTTTTGCAATTGGGGCAATTACTGGGCCGTTATATTCTAACGATACTTTAAATTTTTTTAAATCTCTTTTGTTAATTGTATGAAATATGTTTTCTTTTGTTATTCCAGGAATTATTTTTTTCTTTCCTAACCACGACTCAACTTCAAAAATAGTTTCATTCGCTTTGGAAATTTCATATGTTTCTGAATTTCTGAAACCCCAAGACAAAAGTTTAAGAGATTCTGATGCTCTCAGTTTTTTTGTCGGAAAACCGCTGCCAACAGCAATTAATCTTCTATCTTTTCTTTTCATGGTGCTAGCTAAAGAATATTTTTCTAATGATAAATATCCTGTTTTTATTCCATCTACACCTAAATTTTTGTTCAGTAGAGTATTTCGGTTATACTGTGTAATCGGATCGCCACCAGTTCTGTCCCAAGTGTAAGTTTTTTCTTTATACATTTCATAATAACTTGGATAGTTTTCAATTAGATATTTTGACATTAATGCAATATCTTTAACAGTTGAAATATTTGTTACTCCATCTATGCCTGAAGAGTTTCCGAATGTGGTGTTAGTCATACCGATTTCTAAAGCTTTATCATTCATCATTTCAACAAAATTTTCCTCAGTTCCAGCGATACCTTCGGCGATGGCGATGCATGCATCATTGCCCGATGCTATCACTATACCTTTCAGCAAGTCATCAACTGAAACTTGATCATTCACCATAATAAACATTGAAGAATAACCTGATTGTGACATTCTCCAAGCTTTCTCAGAAACTATAAATTTATCATCTAGTGATATCTTTTTTTGATCTAGCAATTCAAAAACAATTATTGTTGTCATTATTTTTGTCATTGACGCGGGATAAATTTCTTTATCTGGATTATACTCATATAAAATTTCACCTGAGTTATGATCCATTAGAATTGCTGTTCTAGCATCTAATTTAGGTTCGGATTTGGAACTGATAGTTAGAACTAGAAGTAAGAATAAAATGTTTATTATGTATTTAATCATTTAATTTAATATCTAAATCTTCAAAACCAAAGTTGTTAAGACTTATATAATCATTTTTTAACATTTCAACAGAATTATATGGACCTGATAATAATTTTACACTTTTTTTGTTAATAATACTAATTTTTAATTTTTTTTCATCAATATTGTCTAAATCTTTAATAAGTCTTTCTTTTAAAAAAAGAGCTGTCTCTTTAGAGTAAAAGTCACCGATAATTATTGAAAATGATTTTTTCTTTTTATTTGTAGTATTTTTTTTTTGCTTTGAAATGTTAGAAATCTTTACTTTTGTAACCGGTGCATTTGCATGTATCTTTGTTTCGTCAATATGAGTATTGGCTTTTTTTGCTATAAATGATTTATTTTTTTTAATAATTTCTACTTCAATATAAGGGAAATCCTCCTCTAATTCTAATAGATCAGAAGCCTTTTTAGACAGTAAAATTTTATAAAAGTTAGGATAGTCTATTTTATAATTTGTTTTTAACTTTATAGACTTTTTCGTTCTAGGATTAGTAATATTTAGTAAAGTTCCTTTTCTAAGAGAATTGTGAGCTATAATTGTAGAAGAGTTATCAATTTTTTTTTTAATCAATTTATTTAAGAAATCTTTTTCATCATATATATATGCAAATCCTTTAGATGTGAAAGTTTGTTTATTTAACTGACCAGAATAATTTGTTGTGCAAGATATAAAGAATATAAAAAAAATTAAATATTTAAATTTCATTTTTAATCATTTCAGCTAAAGTGCAAATAGAGAGTGCAAACCTCAGAGATCTATTCCATTTTAGAATTTTTTCATAATTTTCGGAAGTCAAATACTTTGGTGAATTTACATCTCCATCAGGTAATATTAGTGCTGTTGTGCCTTTAAGGTCTATTGAGTTACCATTATTTAGAAAAACTAGACCGATATCATTCCACTTTTTAGAATTATTCTTATTTTTAATTTTTCTTGCAGAATGATTAAAATATTTTTTATCAACTTTATTTAAAAATTTTACTTCTGCAAAACAATAGTGGTTATATTTCCATCCTAATTTACTAATATAATTAGCAGCGGATGCAATAGAATCTGGCATAGAATATTTTAAATCGATTTTATTATCACCGTCATAATCTATACCATGATTTAATATTGTGGATGGCATAAATTGAAAGTTACCTAAAGCACCCGCCCATGAACCGTATAACATTTTTTTATTTAAAATTTTTCGGTCAACTAAAGATAAAAGTATGATTAATTCGTTTGTAAAAAATTTGCTTCTTCTTTTATCAAAACTTAATGTGGCTAAAGAAGATACTATATCCATTTTACCAAAATTATTACCGTAATTAGTTTCAGTGCT
>MDSW01122408.1_pt1 | contig 11197 bp, 3 predicted proteins | sample 811171 | NCBI WGS metagenome assembly MDSW01 (sample SAMN05326641, study PRJNA326480) | marine metagenome | isolation source: seawater | place: Atlantic Ocean: North West | collected 2012 | reverse complement strand
CCGCACTTCAAACCATTGTGAGCCGCAATACCAACCCACTAGAAAGCACCGTGGTCACCGTAGGTATGATGGAAGGTGGCACCAACTTTAATATTATTCCACACCATGCCACGCTCAAGGGCACTGCCCGCGCCTATACCGAGGAAAACCGAAATCTTATCAAGCAACGTATGGCAGAAATCTGCGCAGGCATTGGAGCCACTTATGGTGCGAAGATTACCCTGGACTACCAAGACGGCTATCCGCCCACCATCAACGCAGAAGAACAAGCTCAGGCTTTGCTGGAGGCGGCACAGAAAATAGTTGGCCAAAATGAAGCTGGCTTTCCCTATCTTTCCATGGGCGGCGAAGACTTCAGTTATTTCGCACAAGAAGTCCCCGGTTGTTATTTCCTTGTGGGTTCAGCACCGCTTGACCGCGAGCCCATGAGTGTTCCCCATCACTGTTCCCATTTCGACATTGATGAGCGTGCGCTTTTAGTGGGAGCCTCTGTCTTTGTCCAAGTCATTGAAGACAGACTTTAAGAGCCTAAGGATGAACGTGCGTTTGGCGATTATTGGAGACGTTCATCTTCACTTTAACGAATTAGATGTCTCGTATTTCAACAGCTCTGAATACGACTTGATTCTATTTGTTGGAGACCTCGTTAACTATGCCCCCTGGCGCGGAAAAAGCGTGTGGCCATTGATCCAGAAACTGGAAAAGACCACGCTCTTTATGCCCGGTAATCACGACGCAACGAATGTTTTTCAACTCATTGCGGAAGTCTTAGGAAACCAAAAACTCGCAGTACTGAGTGGACTTGGCCAAAGAAGAAACTACCAAGCCCTACTTCAATCCTTGAGTAACACAACATTCTGCGGTTACAGCCATCAAGCGTTCGATATCAATGGACTTCGTTTCGATATCATCGCAGGGAGACCCTTCTCGATGGGGGGTCCCAACCTAAGCTTCAGGCCTCACCTAAGAAAAGCTTTTGCCGTTGAATCAATGGAGGCATCTGCAAATCTTATCAAAGAGCAGGTAGACCAATCCCAAAATAAGAACGTAATCTTCTTTGCACACAATGGCCCCAGCGGTCTAGGAAACAAGCGTGACGATATATGGGGATGTGACTTCAAAAAGTCAGAGGGAGACTTTGGTGACCCCGACCTAGAAGAGGCCATCGACTATGCGCGCCAGCAAGGCAAAAACGTTATGGCCGTCATTGCCGGACATATGCATCAGCATTTAAAAGGTGGTGGAGAGCGTACCTGGCACCTTCAAAAAGATGGCACTCATTATGTAAATGCTGCTCGGGTGCCTCGTATCTTTGAGAAGTCAGGCCAAACCCTTCACCATCATGTATGTCTGGAAATCAACTCGGACGGTATTCAAGTCATGCCAAAAGAGATTGCTCTCTAGTCGCAATCATGGGTCAAGTTCGCACCCCGGCTCCCCAAGATATTAAACGTGATCCTCTGACCTAAAATATCCCCGGTTCCACTGCACCACTCATCCAAGGACATCGAAGATGCCGCTACAGAAGTCGAGAAGTTCGAAATAAGATAAATATTATCCCCGGCGCCAATGCCGGCATTATCTTGTAAGGGCGAAAAGTCAGAAATATTGTTATTGATCAACCAAACAGTTTGAATGTCGGTTAAGAGTGCCACGGCTTCAGCACTGGAAATCTGATTGGTATCCAGATCTAGATAGGTCAGGTTAACCAAGGCCCCGAGCGGTGAGATATCTTCAATCAAGTTGTCCCAAAGAACCAGGTTGGTTAGACCCGTTAGATTTTCAAGCCCTTCCACCGAAACAATTTGGTTCGACTTGAGGTCTAAATTGCCAAGTGTACTCAGGCCCGACAGAGGTGACAAATCAACAATATTGTTGGAGGTTAACTTCAAATTTCGCAATTGGGTCAGGCCAGCCAGTGCGTCAATCGCCACAATCTCATTTTCACTTAAATAAAGATTCTCTACTGTATTCAAGCCAGCAAGACCTCCAAGGTACGCAAGGCCGTTATCGTTTAGGTAGAGAGTTTGAATCTCTTTCAAATTTTGCAAGGCATCCAACGAAGATGCTTTGCTACCAAGCTCGTTCCCATTCGCACGTAAGGTTCTAAGATTGATGAGACAATCGATGCCTCTCAAATCATCAACGGCTATGCCTTCGATTGTTAAAGAGGTCATTTCCTCGACATCCTCGAAGAAAATATCATCTCCAGCTATTCCCTGAGAACCTCGAATCACCGCGGCTACACTGGGGTGGAAATCGATAGGTCCCGGTCCACAATGAGCCGGTGCGCCTTCATTGCAGTCCTCGTCACAGCCACCAAAAGCAGGATATGGCTCATTGGCATCTCCTGCGTCGCAGGTTTCGCTGCATTCAACAACACCATTGCCACAGCTCTCAAAGCGCGTGCAGTCGCCGGAGCAACCATCGCAATCGTTTGTATTGCCGTCATCGCACGCCTCGCCATTATCTGAATCGGTTATACCGTCCGAGCAATACGATGTTGCCCCAGGAACAATAAGACACGGATAACAGACTTCACAGCTGGTCAGCCCATAAGCACAAGACTCTTCTATAGAGTTCCCGTCATCGCAGCTCTCGCCCTGGTCTGTGTCCGTAACGGAATCCCCACAAAAGTGCACAATTCCAGGTCCGTTCACACAAGTGCTTGTACAAACCGTGCAACTGAGATCACCGTAGTTGCAATCCTCGGTCACAGTATTGCTGTCATCACAGGTTTCTCCATCTGCAATATTGGTCGTACCATCACCACAATAGGCGGTGGCTCCCGCTTCGTTTTCGCAAGAAGCATTACAAACCGTGCAAGAGGTTTCGCCATAACTGCAAACTTCTAACTCAGTGTTTCCATCATCACAGCCTTCGTTAGCTGAATCGGTTGCCCCGTCCCCGCAATAAGAGGTCGCCCCTGCCACTTGTTGGCAGGAACTGCTGCAAACTTGGCAGCTGGTTTCACCGTAAGTGCAAACCTCGGTTGTGGTATTCGAATCGTCGCAGGTTTCGTGATCTGAATCTGTGACACCATCGCCGCAAAAAGAAGCAGCTCCACCAACCTCGGTGCACGAGGCATCACAAACAACACAACTCTGAGGTCCGTACTCACAAGCCTCCGTTAGAGTGTTGCTGTCATCACAGGTCTCGTTGTTGTCCTCATCAATGCTACCGTCTCCGCAATACGAGGTTGCTCCAGAAACGGTCTGGCAGGCGGAGTTACAAATTTCACAAGATGTATCTCCATAGTCACAAGTTTCGGTGACCGTATTGGAATCATCGCAGGTCTCGCCGGCTGCTAAATCAATTTCGCCATCGCCGCAGACACTTGTTGCCCCAGCTTGTAAGACGCAAGTTGAACTGCACACTTCACATGACACATCACCATAATCGCAAACTTCGGTTACCGTATTGGAATCGTCGCAGGTTTCACCGCTGGTGGTATTCACAACACCATCACCACATACGCGAACGGTGCAGTTGGCGTTGCAGCTCTCAGACTCTCCACCATCATCACATGCTTCACCCGAGTCCACTGCCCCGTCACCACAAGTTGGCAATTGGCAATTCGTACGGCATGCGTCTGCCGTTTCATCGGAGTTGTCATTTCCGTTATCGCAAATTTCTCCAGCAAGTGTATTTAAAACGCCGTCACCGCAAACAACCGCCGTGCAATCCGGATCACAATCGGCAACTGCTTCACCGCCGCCGTCGCAAGCTTCGCCCGCACTGCCGTTAACCATGCCATCACCGCAAACAACCTCGGTACAATCGGAATCACAGGAAGCAGATTGACCGCCGTCATCACAGGTTTCGCCCGCTTGCGTATTCAGGGTTCCGTCTCCGCAAGTTACGACCGTGCAATCCCCATCACAGGTGGCCGTTACACCACCATCGTCACAAGCCTCGCCCGTCTCCATCACGCCATTGCCGCAAGAAGGTACGCAATCACTGTCTGCATTGGCATCACAGCCCGGTGCGCAACAACCATCCTCCGCCGTGCATTCTGTAATGTCAGCAAAGACGCACGCGGCATCGCACGTATCCACACTGCCCACGAGAACATCACTGGTGCAGACGAAACCATCCGAACATGCAGTCGGGCAATCTTCGCCCTCACAAGTTTCGCCCGGCTCCACCAAGCCATTGCCACAAACAGATGGGCAATCGTTATCTTCTAGCGCATTACAGCCATCAACACAGCAACCATCATCATGGGTACACTCGGTGACAGTTTCGTAGGAGCATCCAAAATCACAGGTTTCGGCGCCACCACTTTGAATGTCCGTGGTGCAAGCATTCGAATCATCACAAGAATCGGCACAATTTCCATCGCATGCTTCACCGTCTTCAACCACACCGTTTCCGCAAAATGGGTTGCAATCCAAGTCGTCATTCGAAGTACACCCATCTGGACAACATCCCTCAGGTGCGCCGCACGTAGTGATAGCTTCACTTACACATACTGCATCACAGCTCTCGGCCGCGCCGGTTAAGACATCGCTGGTGCAGACATTCAAATCATCACACGATTCAGGACAATCGCCATCGCAGACCTCACCCTCTTCAATGACTCCATTGCCGCAAGTAGCGGCGCAATCGTTATCATTGTTGGCATGACAGCCAGGTGCGCAACAACCATCATCATCTTGGCAAGCCGTGACCGGTTGATAAGAACACTGCGCATTACAGGTTTCACTGTTACCGGTGAGTACATCGTGGGTACAAGCATTGGCATCGTTACAAATAGACGGACAATCACCATCGCAAAGCTCGGGTTCTTCAACGACACCATTACCGCAGCTGGTAGAGCAATCATCGTCATTGGATGCATCGCAACCGGGTGCACAACAGCCATCTCCGTGGGTACACGTTGCGATTTCGGTAAACGAACAAGATGCGCTGCAGGTTAAGGCACTGCCAACCAAAGCATCGCCAGTACAGGCGTTGCCATCGTTACAAACCTCTGGGCAGTCCCCATCACAGACCTCGCCTAAGTCAACGACGCCATCGCCGCAGCTTCCAGAGCAATCGTTGTCGGTCGCGGAATCACAACCTGCAGGACAACAGCCGTCGTCTGATTGGCAGGCGACTATTTCCGAATAGGAGCATGTGGAGCTGCAGTTGAAAGGGTTGCCAGACAATACGTCGTGGGTGCAACTGTTTGAATCGTTGCAAGTGTCCGGACAATCACCATCACAGATTTCACCTGGTTCTACGACATCGTTGCCGCAGGTCGAAGAGCAATCGTTGTCGTTGGCAAAACTACAGCCCGGGGCGCAGCAACCGTCGTCGTTCACGCACGCATCAATAGGCTGAAATGAGCACGATGCACTACAAGTCAAGGCGCTACCAACTAAGATATCAGTGGTGCAAGCAACGTTATCATTACAAACCTCTGGACAATCGCCGTCGCAGACTTCGCCTGGGTCAATGATTCCATTGCCACAACTGGACGAGCAATCCGTATCCGTAAGATCCGTACAGGATGCAGGGCAGCAACCATCGTCGTCCACACAGATTTCAATGGCCGTATAGGAGCAGGATGTCCCACAAGCTTCACCCAACGTTAAGTCCTGGGTGCAAGCCAAACCATCGTCGCAGGTTGTAGGGCAACCGCCATCACACAGCTCTCCCGGTTCAATGATTCCATTGCCACATTCTGCGGTGCAATCGTTATCGGCAGCGGCATCGCAGCCATCAGCACAACAACCATCGTCGTGGATGCACTCGCCAACAGACCCCGTCTCCACACACACTGCTGTACAGTCAAAACTGTTGCCCTGGAGTTCAACCACCATGCAGGCATCAATAGGTGCGCAACTGGTTGGGCAATTGCCGTCGCAAGTTTCACCCTCGTCGATAACACCGTTGCCGCAAAGTGAGGCACAATCAAAATCTGTCTCAGAGTCGCACCCGGTTGGGCAGCAGTTATCTCCTGTGACACACTCCAAGATGGGATTGGCCACACATTGCGCGTTACAGCTTGATGCACTGCCCTGAAGCGTTTGCGGCACACAAGCATCCGTGCTCTCGCAGCTGGTGGGACAATTGCCGTCACAAAGCTCACCCGCATCAACAATGCCGTTGCCACAGAGAGTACCAATGGGCTCGCAGTCAGAATCCGTAGCGTTTACACAACCCGACGGACAACAGCCATCACCCGACTCACAAATAGAAATATCGACGTAACTACAAGCCGCCGTGCAGTTTTCAGCGCTTCCGGAAAAGATATCGATGGTGCAAGCAATGGCATCATCACAAGAGGCAGGACAGTTGCCGTCGCATGTTTCTTCCGGGGAATCGACAACACCATCGCCGCAGGTTCTTGAGCAATCAGAATCCGAACTTCCATCACAGGCACCCGCGCAGCAGCCATCGCCCTCGATGCATTCGGTAATCACCGAGAGCACACATTGCGCGGTGCAATTATCTGCGGAGCCAACCAGCATATCGGTGGTGCAAGCCACACCATCGTCACATGTTGTCGGGCAATCGCCATCACAAAGCTCACCCGCATCGACAACACCGTTTCCGCAGGTTGCAGAGCAATCGTTATCGGTTTCGTAGGTGCAACCTGAGGGACAACAGCCATCGTCATTGACACATGATTCAATGGCCGTATGGGTGCATTCTAAATTGCAGGTCGCAGCATCTCCCGTAAACGCGTCAACGGTACACGCGATGGCGTCGCTGCAGGAAGCCGGGCAATTGCCGTCGCAAATTTCACCGCCCTCGACAATACCGTTGCCACACTCCCCTGCAGGAAAGACACATTCCCCTTCAACGCAGATTTTTCCTTCATCGCACTGAAGGGCAGCGTCGGCGGCGTCGCACGCGAGACCGCGGTCATCGAGCCCCAAAGCACCGGTACAACCTGCCATAGCCCAAACCAAAAAGGCGCTTATGATAATCCGTGCGACGTTCACCGGTTTTACTCGCCGCCTAAAGGAATACTCAATTGAATCATAGCCCCGCCTGCCGTCGGCATCACGCCAACTGACGTCTCTGCGTCTGGCGCAGAATTACCGTAATACAAGTCGTAAAAGAGCCAACCAGTTCCGGCCGCACCCAATGCGCTTAGGGTATAAAAAACATCGGCGGCAACGCCTAAGCTTCTCGCTGAATCTTGAGTGCCGGTATGGTCATCGTTGCCAACATACATATCATCAAGACCAGCCGCCTTAGACGACGCACTGGCACCCAAAGATATCGCTATGACCGTGGTTAAGCCGGTTGCACCTGCGGCAATCCAATGCTTGTACTCGTTAAAGGTATTCCAGCTCCATAAATCGAAGGCTGCCGGTGGTGGCGTGACTTCTTCGACCAAAGGTTCAGGTACAGGTTCTTGCGCAGGGGTCTCTTCTGCTTCCTCTTCGGCTTCCTCTTCAACCGGTTCTTCCGCGGGTTCTTCCTCAGCTGCCGCAACCTCTTCTTCAGCCGGGGCTTCCTCCTCGGCAACTTCACCCTCTTCGGTGACCTCTTCTTCGACCGCTACAACCTCTTCCTCAGCGACTTCCTCTTCAACAGTTTCTGGTTCGACTTCTTCAACCACCTCAGGTTCTGGTGTAGAACTTACATCCCCCACCACAAACTCAACCCGCCGGTTCTTGCCTCGGCCCAGTTTTGATTTATTGGAGGCTTTGGGTGACTCCGCACCCTTCATATCAATCACGAGCCGTGAAGGTTCCACGCCCAATTTAACCAAGGATTGCTTGACGAAGCGTGCTCGTGCTCCTGACAATTTTTCGTTAACGGCTGGGGCACCTCGGCTATCGGTATGCCCGATGATGGTAATGGTTTGAATTTCGGGGTGCTTCTTTAAAAACTTGGCAATTTGCCGCATGCGCTTTTTGTGACCCTGCCAAAATCGCTTGGCACCCGTTGGAAAGTTCAACGTGGTATCGATTTGGTAGGTACCATCGGCATTCTTCTTAAACATACCCTTGGCCGCCAAAGAAGGCGCAGAGGTACACACAAAGACCAGTACCAAGAAGGTGCCGAAAAACGTTCGGACCCATTTATCCCCTAATTGAAACGTCATGCTTCATCTCCCCCGTGGACTGCAGGCTCCCCTCCCGCCGTCGTCGGTCCTGACGCACTCGTCAGATATGTCATCGACCAATCAGTCGAAACCTTGAATTTCATCGTTTTTTTCCTAGTCACATGGGTTGTCATGGATAGTTGCGCCTCTTGCTTCGATGGCATTGATGATTGCCGTCTGGTTTCCGCAGTCCAGATTGTTGGCGTTCACGTAAATCGAATCGCCCGTGGCAAATTCAGCATTATTCAAGAGAGGCGTAAGATCCGCGATGTCATTGCTTCGCGCATTGACCCAGTTCAATTCAGGCATCAGTGAGAACGGCGTAATATCGGTGATATCATTGCCATAAATTCTAAGTTCACGAATCTTGGTACATGAATTGAGCCCTGAAATATCGTCCACATCATTACGATTGATATTCAGATAGGTAAGCTCCGTCAGATTACCAATGTGGGTCATTGTATCGAGATCGTTATGAGCCATATCCAAGCGCGTAATATCGTCGGGGCCATTGGCTGCCGAGAATACAGCAACCCCTGCATCGTCAATATTATTGTGAGAAGCTTCAAGAATATCCAAGTCCGGAAGGTCCGTTAGCGCATCTAAGGTATCGATGCTGTTGTTATAAACACGAAGCTCGGTCAAGTCGCTTAATCCCGAGAGACCGACGAGGTCATCGAGCTTATTATCCCCAAGATGCAGGTACCAAAGATTATCTAAATCTCCCCCGGCAAATAGAGCGACCGACTCAATGTCATTTTCGTAGAGCCAGAGCACCTCCAAGTTATCGAGGTTCTCGATGCCGGTAAGGTCATCTAAATTAGATTGTGACAAATTAATGCGCTCTAAATCCTCAAGAGATGCCAAGGGGGCCAAGACGTTCGCGCCAGGTAGGTCGGAATTATTCGCATGAAACTCCTCCAGCGACTCAAGCGTTTGCATTCCATTAAGGCTCTGAATCTCAGAACCATGCATTTCGAGATAAGTGAGATCGGTCATCGCACTCAAAGCGGAAAGGTCAGCCATCCCACTTAGGTCACTGTTGTTCATCCGCAACGTTCGAAGGTCCGTCATACCTGCCAGAGGCGCGATATCTTCAAAGTCGTTGTTATGAAGATTCAAGTACTCCATATCAACCATCGCGGATAGAGCACTTAGGTCTTGAATGTCACAATTTTGCAGTTCAAGATTTTGCATCTCAACAAGACCCGCTAGAGGCGTGATATCGACAAGGTTTTCGTTGTGATGAAGCCCCAGGTACTCTAGATCCGTTAATAGACTAAGAGCTGAAATATCCGTTAGCTGGTTTGCACCGAAATTAGCACTTTCAAGACTCGTCGCATTTTGAATTCCATCGAGGCTTGCAATGTTATTATTGTATGCATGGATCTGCTCGAGGTCTTCAGCACCTGACAATGCTGAAATACTATTAATGGAATTATTTCCAATTTGAATGAAAGTCAGTTCCGTAGCACCCACCAAGCTTTCAATGCTGTTGATACCTGTATCGTATGCCTCAAAATAAGTGAGGTCTGTGAGCATCGATAGATTGCTGATACTACCCAAATTCGTGTTGTAATTCAGATGAAGGTACTTCATCTTCGTCAGGCCGGCCAACGGAATATCCGAGCGGATGTCATTGTTGTGAGCCCACAACCGCTCCAGGTCAACCATGCCCTGAATCGGTGTTAGACTCTGAATAGTATTATGCTGGATCCAAAGCTCCCGCATCTCGACGAGATATTCCATACCCGTCAGATCCGTAATGCTGTTATTGGATATGTTGAGATATTCCAAATGAACAAAACACTCGAGCCCGGTGATGTCGGTGATATTTCGATGATTGGCCGTTAGGCTGGTCAACGAAGTAGAGAATGTGATTGGATCTGCATCCGCCAGCCCCAATGCACTGCGAATCGCCGATGCTAAGTTGGCATCAGGAACATTGATTTCGCCAGCACAGTGTGCGGGTGGTCCGAGTACACAGACGCGTCCCCAACCCGGGTCATATTCACATCCACCAAAGTTGGGATGGTCGTAATCGCTGCTTGAAAGCATCGCGGAGCCATCGTCACAGACCTCCGTGCATTCAACTATACTATCGCCACATACCTGGTCGAGGCGTGAGCAATCTGACTTACAACCATCACAATCGCTCGTATTGAAGTCATCACAAGCCTCAAATTCCGGACAGACATTGCCATCGCCGCACGTCGAGCCCGTTCCCACTGCCGTACAATCAGCGTTACAGCTACCGCAATCATCAGCGAATCCATCATCACAGAATTCAGACGAAGCACACACTTCGCCATCGCCGCACACCGCCGCTACACCGGCTCCGGTACAATCAGCGTTGCAATCACCGCAGCTATCGGTGCCGCCATCATCGCAAAATTCGGTTTCAGGACAATGCTGTCCGTCGCCGCAAGTTGAACCGGACCCCGCTGCAGAACAATCGGCATTACAGCTGCCGCAGGCATCGGTGTAGCCATCATCACAAGCTTCGAAAAGCGGTTGAAGGATACCGTCACCGCAGCTTCCCTCTCGGGTACACGTGGTGCTACAGCCGTTTCCATCGTCGGTGGTATTGCCGTCGTCACAAGATTCAGCGCACTCAAGAATACCGTCGCCGCAGACGTTATCCACTCGGTCACACGAATCGTTGCAACTGTCACAGTTGACCTTATTGCCATCGTCACAGACTTCTAATTCAGGACAAACCGAACCATCGCCGCAAGTTGCTCCCGAACCTGCTGCCGTACAATCCGCGTTACAACTACCGCAGGCATCCGCGTAACCATCATCGCAGAACTCTGTCTCCGCACAGACTTCGCCATCGCCGCAAACCGGGGCAACACCTGCGCCTGTACAGTCCGCATTACAGGAACCACAACTGTCCGTAGCACCGTCATCACAAAACTCTGTTTCGGGACAATGGTTGCCATCACCACAGCTTGAACCGGAACCCGCTCCAGAGCAGTCCGCATTGCAGCTACCACAAGCATCGGTGTAACCATCGTCGCAGGTTTCAAACAAAGTCTGAACCGTCGCGTCGCCGCAACTACCAGAACGGGTACAAGTTGTGCTGCAGCCATTGCCATCATCGGTGGTATTACCATCGTCACAAACTTCGGCACACTCCAT
>MDSW01109906.1_pt1 | contig 11197 bp, 8 predicted proteins | sample 811171 | NCBI WGS metagenome assembly MDSW01 (sample SAMN05326641, study PRJNA326480) | marine metagenome | isolation source: seawater | place: Atlantic Ocean: North West | collected 2012 | reverse complement strand
TCAACTCATGGAGCGATTCGATGATGTCGGTCTCCCCGGCGAGTGTAGCGGTATTTGAGCTTCCAGCAGAGTCGTGGTCTCTTAATGCGACCGATGCTCGCCCTCGGCTGACCGAGTACTACTCAGAAGGCGCGCGCATTGTGTAATGGCAACCTGGGAGGTCTGGCTTCAACCTGATGGAAAGTTCGCCGGGCACTTTGTCGGATCGAGGCGAATCGCTCCAGATCCATAAACGAGAACTGCAGCTCCAGGTGTGTCTATTGGGCCGCGTGGTTTGGCGGCGAAGTGGCGGGGTTTCTGGCGAAATCCATTACGAACGCGCGTCAAATTGCACACCGCACAGAAAAACAAATAGGGCCAGAGGGACTTGAACCCCCAACCAACGAATTATGAGTTCGCTGCTCTAACCGATTGAGCTATGGCCCCGTGGTGACGTCTGGTGTCGAGTGAGGACGCAGACATCAGGACGCGGAGAGCGTAGAGATGTTCGGCCAGAGTTTCCACTGTGATGGTCGCGTGCGATGAATTCAGCTGCCATTGGCAGCAGGAGGGCGGCTGAGACAGAACTCTCTCTACGATTCTCGCTGAATTTCGGCCGCCACGGAGCGTCCGCGAACCGCGCGAGTCGTGCTTCACATGAAGTTGCCTCGGCAGGAATTGCTGGTCGTTCGGCCTCGTGGCGATATGCGTTTCCTGAGCTGCCCGTGGGCCGGGGTCCGACATTGACGGAGATTGCCCCGAGCCGATAGAGACAGATTTGCAACAGCAGCGACGTGTCGCTGCGCAGCTTATTCTGTCGTTTGCTTATCCCGTGAAATGTTCTACCTCCTGCGGCCCCTCCGACTTCTGATGAAGTCTCTGGTGACTCAGACGACTCCTCGTCAGCTCGCTGCCGGGGTTGCGTTCGGTGTCCTGATTGGACTTATTCCCAAAGGGAATCTGATTGCGATTACCCTCGGCGTGATCCTTGCCGCCAGCCGGTCGAATCTGGCGATCGCGGCGGGCGTCATTGTTGCTGTGAGTGGCCTCTCTGGCTTTTTCGATCCGCAGTTTCACGCGGTTGGCCACTTTCTGCTGTCGTTGCCCCTGCTTCAGTCAGCATGGACATGGCTTTACAACCAGCCGCTCATGCCATGGACCGGGTTTCAGAACACGGTTGTTCTGGGAAGCCTCGTCATTGGACTGGCACTGGTCTGGCCGACATATCGCGGCAGTCGCCCACTGTTTGAGAAGTACGGCGGTCATGTGGCTGCATGGGCGTCGCGTTTTCGACTTGTTCGATTCCTGTTTGGCGCAGAATGGGCTGACCGGTTTACCGGCTCACCCGCCGCCTGATCAGCGAACGCATGGAGGAAAAGATGCGCTGGTCTTACGTCATTCCACGGATGGTTATCATCCTTGTTGTTTGGGGTTTCTTCGCATTCGGATTTGACCCTCTGCTGAGGTCGTCTGCCGTGAGTACGGCTCAGTCAGTCACCGGTGCGAAAGCCGACGTGGCAGGTCTGACGACTGGCTTCTTTCCTCCACAACTGGAGATCAGCCAGGTAGATCTCGCCAGCAGAAGGCACCCGGGGACCAATCTCGTGTCGTTTGAACGGCTGACACTGAAGCTGGGCGGAGAAGCACTCCTGCACAGGAACTTCGTCATTGAGGAGGCTTCTCTGACGGGAGTCCGATTCGGAACATCACGAGCCGACAATGGACAGCTTGAGCTTGTCGAGGAAGAGGACCCAGGTCCCACAATTCCACCATGGCTGCAGGATCGGCTCCGGCAGCACGGAGACGAATGGCTTGACGACATTACGGCTCGAACAAAAGAGAAGCTCGATCCAAATACGCTGGAGACTTATCGCGTCGGGAATGAACTCTACACCAAATGGGACAAAGAGTTTGATGAAACAAACCTGGCGATTGAGAGTGCGAAGCTGCAGTACGAACAGATTCGTCGCAACATTGAGGCGGCCAAAGATCGCCGACCGTTTGACCAGGTCGAAATCTGGCTGCAGGCAGTACGAGACGCGGACTCACTGGCGAAGAGGTCTCAGGTGCTGCTGGCAGAATTCCGCACCCGAATTCCCAAAGAGCTGCAGAGCGATTTCGGCAGACTCAACCAGGCGCAGCAGAATGATCGTGAGATGATTCGCCATTCGGTTCAGTTGCTGAAACCAGACGCTCGACGGATCTCTGAATCTCTGCTTGGCGATGAAATGTACCTGCAACTCCAGCAGCTTCTTTCGTGGATCGAACTCGCGCGTGACTATCAGCAGGAATTGAAACAGCCGGAATCCGTTCGCCACCGGGGAATCGACTTTGAGTTTCCGTTGACTCACCCCACACCCAGAGTTCTGTGCCGCAAAATGCAGATCAGCGGTGAGCTGAGTCAGCAGGGGGGCATCGTCCCTTTCTCGGCAGTGCTGACGAACGTGACCAGTGACCCTCAGCTGCTGGGGAAACCAGCAGAGCTGCATGTGACCACCTCAGGTAAAACGCCCGTACGAGTCGTAGTGCGTCACGATGCGACTGAGGACATTCCGGTGACGCGACTGGCGTTTGAGTTTACTGATCAGTCAGCAAAAACTCTGACAGCCGGCCGACCGCACAGTCATCAACTGACAGCCGGACTCAAGGGCATGCACTGGTCCGGTGGCCTGACAATGACAGAAGGCCAGCTCAACGGCCACGTGCAGATTCGGTCAGAGTTCCAGCAGCCGCAATTGGAGATTCGGCACCGTCTGGTGGCGGGGCTGGGCGACATTGTGGAACACAGTCTTGGTGAAATCGAACAGGTGACCGCTCGACTTCGGATTGCGGGAAAGGCCACAGCTCCAACGATCGATCTGGAATCGGATCTGGGAGATCAGATCTCTGACAGCTTTTCGAATGCTTATGCGAAGTTTGTTCCTGTCGTGCAGGAGCAACTGGCCACTGAGGTGAACTTTTACGTGGAGAAGCAGAAGAAAAAATTCGTTGACCAGTACGGCGGTCGTTTCAAAGGTCTGCTTGCGGATCAGGAAAAACTGCTCGCGAGTATCAACGAGGCGAAGATGATCGCTGTAAAACTCAGAACGGGCCAGCTGGATCCCAATCGGGTTTTCCGATTGGCGTCTGATACAGGAGTCCTGAAAGGGAAAGATCAGGAGAAGGCTGAGAAGTACCTGAATCAGGGGCAGCGTGTTCTGGACGGGATCAGGAATCCTCAGGATGCACTGATGGATTCTCTGCCGGGACTGAAGAACAAATTGTTCCGACGGTAGGGGCGCTGCGCTCTCGTTGCCTTAGGCTAATCGCGTCAGGTCGAGCTCCGCGAGGGGCTGTCCCGAGGTTGGGGATGGCAGAATTGCGATTGTGGTCTGAGTGCCACTGGCGCATCGACTGTAATTTGGTCCCGGCTACCCTTGAGGCATTTCCTTTGTGGCAAATACTGGTCAACCATTCCAATGAAAGGCGGCTTCAGGGGAATCACCACAGAGGAGCACAGGTGCTCAGCAGGCTTATTGGCCCTCGGAGATTGCGCCGTATGCTCGAAGTGTGGCGCGAAGCGACTCCATTTCACCGTCAGAGAGTGCAGTCATGGGCAATCGCACGGGGCCACAGTCCATCCCAATCAATGCCATTGCTGCTTTGACTGGAATTGGATTGGTCGAGAGGCCCAGCATGTCACGACACAGTGGGAACAGTTTGTGGTGCCACTCCTGAGCACCCGCCACATCGCCCGCGTTGAATGCGTTGATGAGGGCCAGCATGTCTTTGGGGAACAGATTTCCGGCGACGGAGATGACTCCGCTTCCGCCAACGGACATGAGCGGGAGTGTGATACTGTCGTCACCCGAGAGCAGGGTCAGGTCAGAGGCAGCGATAATCTGCGAGGCCTGGTCCAGTGAGCCTGTCGCCTCCTTGACGGCCACCATTGTGGGGCACGCCTCCGCGATGCGGCAGATCGTGTCAGGTTCGATGTTCTTCGCAGAGCGTCCAGGGATGTTGTAAAGAACCAGCGGGAGATCCACGGCTTCAGCGATGGCTTTGTAGTGCTGAAAGAAACCTTCCTGCGTCGGTTTGTTGTAGTAGGGAGCGACCTGTAGTGACCCGTCAGCCCCCGCATCTTTGGCGTGCTGTGTCATGCGGACCGCTTCGGCCGTGCAGTTACTTCCGGTGCCGGCCATTACAAGAATCCGGCCTGCGGCGTGTTCACAGACGACCTCAATGACGCGGTTGTGCTCGTCATGCGTCAGCGTCGGGCTCTCACCGGTTGTGCCCACTGGCACCACACACTGAGTGCCCGCCTCAACATGAAAGTCCACCAGCTGCCTCAGCATGTCCTCATTGAGTGAGCCGTCGGCGTTCATCGGAGTTACAAGGGCCACGGAGAGCCCGGCAAACATTTCACCACGTCGTGGCATGATCCTGACCTTATCGGTTGCTGGTTTTGGTTGACTGAACACGACCACTTTACCTGGCCGTGCATAGCATGTCACTTTCGTGCCTCATACACAGGGCAAAAACTCATCGCAAAAAGCACCGCGCAAAAAAAATGCCGGCCAAAGGACCGGCATTGATCTGCTGGCGTCTGCTCTTAGCGAGACAGGAATGCCACGACCTGGTTCGCGTCCACGATCAGGCCAACGTCGTCGAAGGACGGAAGTGTGGTGACAACGGCCGAGAAATTGCTGTCGTCATAGTTGATCCACTCAACCTGCGGGATCGTCAGGCCTTCCTGGACGCTCTTATACAGGCGTTCGATGTTCGGTCGCTTTCGCAGAGTGATAATGTCACCCGGTCGAACCATGATGCCTGGCTTGTCGACAGTTACGCCGTTCAGCTGGAAGTGGCGATGAACGATTCCCTGCCGAGCCTGCGGCCGTGTCGCTGTGTAGCCGGCACGACGGATCACGTTGTCCAGTCGTCGCTCACAGAGGACAAGCAGGTTCTCCCCGGTGTTGCCCTTCATTCGGCGGGCCTTGTCGAAGTACCGATTCAGCTGTCGGTCACGCAGGCCATAATAGAATTTGATCTTCTGCTTTTCCGCCAGCCCGAGACCGTAGTTGGTCGGCTTCTTGCGGCGTTTGTGCATCCCCGGAGGAGTCTCTTTCTTCTCCAGTGCTCGGATTGCACCATTTGATTCATAAACGTTGATTCCAAGGCGACGGTTAATTCGTCCCTTGGGTCCTGTGTAACGACCCATTGAATTGTCACTCCGAAAATGTTGGGCTCTGTACCACCGCAGTACCACGCGTACTGAGTCGTTTACGGTGGAGGAGCATCAAGTCTCCTCCCAAACAGGCAGCCATCCAAAATGACTACGTACAGAGAAACTCCGATCCATCGGTGAATCGGGACGGGGAAGAGTATCGGCGGGGCAGTCCCCGATCAACAGCGAGAGCTGCTCTGAAGGCAGAAAACGCTGGATTTCGAACTTACTGATGCTCTGGATTGCCACAAGCTCTCCCCCGTACCCGTTTCTTCGATTTGCAATCCAAACCAGCCGTCGGGCAAATCCGGTATTGACGGACGAAGCTGGATTCTTATTCTTGAGAGCATGTCTTCGTGTTTGCGGGAAGCGAAAGTGGTCGTGTTGGCCGTGATTCGACTCCCCCAGCCCTCCTGTTCGCCAAGGTGGAGTCAGCACATGTCATAGCGGTTCGCCGCAATCTTATTCCTCATCTCTCGGAAAGGGTTCCCATGGAAAACGTCATGAAGTCGCCAAATCTCAACTCCGTCGCGGAGTACAACGAATTCCAGTACCTGTTACTGGGTGATCTGAGAGACCTGCTGGAAGAAACGCCAGACGAATCCACGCGTCATTGGCTGTTGGAAGTGCTGAATGTTCTTGTCAATCTCCAGCCTCAGGAGCGGCAGCTGCAGGAAGATGACGGAGGTTACCTGTCGGAGGTCCTTGAGGAGTTTCCCAGCTGGAACCGACAGGTGATGCGGCTCCACCTTCGTAAGCTTCAGCTTGACTATCGACTGCGTGAGCTGAGAGATCGCATCCGCCAGGAAAAGTCTTACGTGGCTGTCGCGGATCAACTGAGCTGCGAGCTGAGAGACTGGCTGGATCTGTTGCGTGATCTGCACCGCGCAGAATCCGCATTGATCATGGACGCCATGCTGCTGGATATTGGTGTCGCTGATTGACGGCTGACTGGTGATGCGGGCTCCTCGTGAAAGGGGCTCGCGGTGCCCCGGTGTAGTGTTGCTGGCAGAGCATTGGTGGTGCCTCCGTTGCCTGCTCCGGCCTCGTGCGCCTGCCCGTTAAACGAGGGCGTGTGCCGAATTAATCAGCGGCCGGAGTCTTCTCGCTGCCGGCAGCTCCGTGGTGGTGCTGCGCGGTGGGATCGACAGTGTTTAGAAGACCCAGGGACGGGCCTGCTTGATCGCAAGGCGATCATCACCGGTGATTTTGAATTCCACTTCCATGGCAAACTCAGAATCCGGGTCAACCCTGTAGAGCTTTGCGAATCGTCCGTGAATCTGGCCGAGGCTTTTTCGCATGGTTGTCAGATGCTCCCGGCTAATCAGGGTTGCATTTCCCGTTGCGTCCGCAGAACGTCGAACGATCGTGTGTCCGTCTTCCGCCCACCAGCCCAGCAGGATCTCTTCTGCCGATGACGCGGCATCAGGGTTCGTGACGAGGTCCTCACCTGGTTGTGTGTTCAGATAATAGTTTCCTTTGGACTCGTACAGGACGTCGTCGGTAACCGCAACACCGTTGGCTTTTTCATTCTTGAAGTTGGGGTGGATGAGAACGCCCATCGCAGTTGCAAAGTGGTCAACGCGATAGAATTCGCGTTCCTGATACGCTCGATAGTTCCACAGGCTGGCAAAGACCTGCTTGACACTTTTTGAGAGGTGTCCTTCGTCTGGTTTGTGGGTATACGAGTCATAGAGCCCAGCCCCACTGAAGCCTGGCAGGTCCTCATTGTTGGTGCTTGAGCGACAGCGCAGGGACGTGGCTTTCGGGAATGCAGACTGAGCCTTCGCCAGCTTCGCGGCCAGCTCCGCCGGCATGTCTGCGTTTTCGATCTTCTTTCGTAGTTCCTTCAGAGCGGTCTGCTGCCGTTCCGGATTCTGTTTAAATTCAGGATTCTCCAGCAGCTTCCTGGCTTCGTCATACAATCCTGTTTCCGCCATGAACCGGTCATAGAACGAAAACGGGACGGCCACTCCATTGGGCAGCATGTCGTCAGCAAGTTTGAATCTGTGCATTGCTGCAAGATTGCTGGCCTTGACGCCGACTGATCCTGAGTCGTCGAAAGAGATTTCCCTGAGTGGGCGAATCTCCGTGACGCTCAGGTCACGTTTGGGGGTCTGAGATTGTCTGGGACGGCGACTGCTCAGGAATTCTTCCTGTTCCGCAGCCGTTGCTTTTCGAATGGAATAGCCGTCTGCGGTAACTTCATAGCGAACCAGCTTTCCGATGAGGCTGCTGATTATTGAATCTTCCGTAGCGTTCGCGATGAATGCGTTGGGCACTTTGTCCTGGACACAACGAAGATTGACATGTGACAACGGCGTCTGTCGTGCCTCTGAAAGCACACCGGCAATGCGGGGCAGCTGATTAGGCAGTGAGCGGCAGATCAGGATGTCCTGAGATGTTGGCCGTGTCTCTTTGTCCATCAGCCGAAGTCGGCCGACGGAGACTCCGTCATTCAGTGGCAGAAATGCAATGTTACCGTACAGGTCTGAATCCAGGTGAACGGTGAATCCTGCCTGTTCGTACTTGAGTCTGTCGGCTTCATACTGTCGCAGATTTCCACTGAGCGGATGGAAGCCGAGACGTCCTTTCAAAAATGGAGCTTTGACGATCAGGGCATCGTGGATCGTCTTGATTTCCTCGAATGTGTATGAATTGTTCGGCTGGAAGTCCATGACATAGAGGCCGGCACCTCCCAGTGCATTTCCGTGGCGTGGCATCCACGAAATCGCGCCGCGCACAACGTTACGCCCGCTAATACCAACCATTCCCATGTATGGTGGGTGCGCTCGATAGTTGCCTGTATTCATGAAGTACAATCGGGCGGCGTCAGTGCCCGGATCCTCGAGGATGAACTTGACATATTGAATGTCTGCCAGATACGGGTCACGGCCGACGTCCTTACCCTGATAAGACAGCTTCACAAACAGCTCACGGTCCGGGACTGCGGCCACCCCCATCTCGAATTTGAGGTCTTTCGGTTCAATCCGCTCTCGAGAGCCACCGAAGCCTCCGCGTCCGCCGCTGTTTCTGTTACGGCCACCCCCTGGCTGTGCATCACAGACCGGCAGGCTGACACACAAGAGAGTCAAGAGAGCAAGGGAGCGTTTCATAGCAGGCTTCCTGTGGATGAGCTGAGAGTCCGATTGAACACAGCGGGTGGCGTCAGGTGTCGCCGAATGTTAAGAATTGAGTGATTATGAGAAGCCTCACTCTGTCTGTATTAACGGACACTTACAGCGTCTGTCGACTGCCGGCCGATGCGTTAATCCCTGATTGTCTGTCGACATGTCCCTCCGAGTTCTGTTCTGTCACGCGCACAGCGGACGAATTGTCGATCGTATGTGCGAGCAGGCTCGTACCCGCAGACGCTGCGTCTGAACCCGGATGGCGATGCCTTAAGGTCGCAGGCCCACTGGACTTTGAGATGGTCGGCGTGATGGCTGACCTGACACGGACCCTTGCCGAAGCTCAGATCAGTGTGTTCGTCGTTTCCACGTACGAAACTGACTATGTTCTGGTCAGAGCGGAATGCCTCAGCGCTGCAATTCAGACTCTGCGGTCTTCAGGTCACAGCATCCTCAGGTAGGTCAGGTGGCAACCTGACACGAATGCGTCGAGGGTGCAATGCGTCGAGGGTGCCACCTTTCTGACAGCAGGCTGTCGAGCCCTGTGGGAATGGCCGCTGGTCCTGTCAGGTTGAATCCTGACTTACTTGCGCTTTGATTTGGGAGTGCGTTTGGGAGCAGGTGCCTTGCGAGCTGGTGTTGGGCGTGTCTTCGGAACTGGAGTCTTTTTGGGGGCCGCAGACTTGATGCGACCTGCAATCGAGCTGATTCGGCTCGCGGCAGACTGTACTTTCGCACGTGTACTCGCCTTCGGCGCTACTCGTGCCCTGGGGGCCGCGGCTGGCTTCGTTCGCGTAGACGTTCGCGGCGGCTGACGAACGGCTGACTTGACTCGATCCGCTGCGCTCTGAAGTCGCTTGAGAGCACTTGAACTGGCTTTAGGAGTCGTTCGAGCGGCTGAGGGTTTAGGAGTCGTCTTCGGCGCCGACCGTGAAACAGCAGACTCAACTCGTTTTGCCGCGGACTGCAGTTTCCGAGTCTGTGCTGCCTGCTTTGCCGGAGTCACGCGGGTTCCCGACTTTTGGGAACTGATTAGTGACTGAACACTTCTGGACGCGGACTGTATCTTTCGTTCAGCAGCACGCTGTCGCGCTGTGCCGCCGGGTCCGGCTGGTGTCGGCTGCTTCCCGATGAGTGAATCCACTCGCTTGATCGCCGACTCGACTTTCCTCTGTTCCGCTTTCTGTTTCGCGGCGGTCACCGGTCGTGACGACACGCGCTGAGAGTTAGCAATTGACTCGACTCGCCGTGCGGCTGATTCCAACTGTCGGGCGGCCGCCTTTTCTTTAGCAGTCTGGGCAGGTGCTCCGTCAGGACGCTGGCCACCAACGAGTGACTGCACACGACTGATGGTAGATTCAACGCGACGCTGATCGGCTCGTTGCTGAGCAGGGCCGGCACCTGGTCGAACGCTATTCACTGCGGACTGGGCACGGTTAACTGCCGACTCAACTCGTTTCTGCTCGATGCGTTGTTTGGCGGTGGTGGGGGCCGACTTTGAATTGACGAGTCCCTGGACTCGGTTGACGGCGGAATCCAGTCGACGCTGATCAGCACGCTGTTTTGCGAGGCTTTCGGGTGTCGTGCCAGGACGCAGCGCAGCGGCAAGGTCGTCTGCTCGTCGGATCGCAGACTCCACCTGTCTCTGCTGCCCCGGCGTGCGCACGGCACTGCCCTGATTGATCAGTGACTCGACTTTTCCAATAGCGGAACCCAGTTGCCTCTGACTTCGTGCGGCTGCACCGGGAGTCTGTGGCCTGAGCTGTCCGGCCTGCTTTCCAATCAGACCGTCGACTCGGCGAATCGCAGTGTCGATCCGTTTCAGGCTGCCGATGGTCTGGGTGCTCCTTCTGGCCTGGGCAGCCTGCTGGCGTCCGAGCGCAGAGATCCTGCGTTCGGCATCCCGCAGGAATGTGTCCTGCTGCCGTGTGCTGACGGTCACAAGTTTTCTGCCGAACAGTGTAGAACCGGAACGAATGTCACTCAGCTGTCGACCAAGACGGATCGCAGATGACACATTCTCCCGGTGCTGACGATTCAGCAGGCGTCTCTGTGCAGCGAGGCTGATTGGTGGGCGTACGGGCGTGTTTCGAACGAACCAACTGTTCCAGCCGGCGAGGCGTGTGCCATAGTCGCGGCCGTATTTTCGGGAGTAGTAAGAATACAGCGGTGAAAAGCCCGTTCTTCGTGCATTCACTGTGTGCCACGGCAGGTATCGATTTCGACCGTAATAGTTACCAAAGACATAACGGCGGGCGCGTCTGTGAACAAACAGGTGCAGTGTGATGCGGCCCACATCAATGACGACGCCAGGGCGATACCGGCCAATCGGCCGACGGCGGAAACGATACGGAGCATACAGGACCCCGCGTCGCGCGAGCTCGTAATCCCAATAACCATTCGTGTAGATGTAACCGGCTGGTGTCCAGTTGTAATGCTGAGGGACCCAGACCCAGTTTGGCTGGTGCTGAGACCAGAATCCCGGTCGCCAGATATAGTTTGCATCCTGATAAATCCAGCAGCCCTGAACCCAGAAGTAATTGTCGCCGGGTGCTGGCGATGATGGACCACGCTCAAGGCTTGCAGGTGGTTGAGGAAGGTACTCAAGTGACTCCGCTGTGACCGTCAGCCACTCACCCGGAATCCAGACGAAGCCGCCCTCGACATCGGCCCAGTAACCAGACTCCCAGCGGCGTCCGGGAGGCACGTCCCGCCAGACTCCGGAAATCCAGATGTAATCTTCTTCATCCGGATCGAATGCCCAGTAGCCTGGAATCCAGACGACATTGGACCCTTCCGGGCTAGCCTTCTGGTTGAAGTGCCGCTGCTACTACTAGTATTTGATTGAGCTGAGATTGGAAGGTGAGAGAAACAGATTTGC
>MDSW01215023.1_pt1 | contig 11198 bp, 10 predicted proteins | sample 811171 | NCBI WGS metagenome assembly MDSW01 (sample SAMN05326641, study PRJNA326480) | marine metagenome | isolation source: seawater | place: Atlantic Ocean: North West | collected 2012 | reverse complement strand
TGTTGTCGATAAAAAATTATCATACGGTTTAGGGAGTGAATATAAGTATGATTGGGGGCACTACCAAACAACAACATTTTCATCTCAAACAAGAGGACATTTAAGCAATCTTGGTATATTTTTAAATGCAGGTTATAAGTTTAATGAAAACCAGATACTATCATTTCATGGAAGAAATGATGATCATAAAGAAACTGGTGGTAACAAAACTTATAAAATAAATTTCACGCAATTTTTAGGCGGATTAAGATTAGGAGTTACCCACTCAACTGGTCTAAAGAATGCTAGTCTATATGAACTTTATGGAAATATAGGTCAAAAAAATATAAACCCTGAGAAGAGTGAAACAAATGAAATTTTTGGCGAGTATAGTTTGACTGAAAATATAAAATTATTTTCTACTGCTTATAGAACTAGAATGAAAGATAGAATTAAAATCAACTCATCTTGGAATGCTTACGAAAACAAAGTGCCTGACACAACTCAAGAGGGGCTTGAAAATGAAATTAAATGGTTAACAAATAATCAAAGCATATCTTTAGTTTCTCACTTCGCAAAAAGTAGAACTGCCTCAAATGGACCAAACTCTAGAAGACCAGACTTATCTTATGGAGTGGATTATTCAAAAAAATTTAATTCATCTCTGTATGGTCCTTTTGATCTGAATTTAAGTCATAGATATATAGGTGATCATATTGACTGGACTGGTTCTAAAAATGAATTCGTAAAAAGTGTAGATTTAATTGATATGTCAATTAGCAAAAGTTGGTATGGTAATATAATCTCTTTAAATTTAACCAATCTTGTTAATGAAAGATACGAAAAACCTGGAACTTATTCTCAAGATGGAAGAATGATAAATTTTGGTTTTAGGAGAGCTTATTAATTCCTTTTTTATGTGATAGATTATAAGTTTTATTGTTGATATGATATGTTCACTATCTAATTAATTAAAATGATTAAATGAAATATTTAAAAATCTCTATTGGAATTTTTATCGCTTTGGCTGCTAGCAGGTTTGTTCCTCATCCGCCAAACTTTACAAGTTTATTGGCTTTAAGTTTTTATATTCCTGCTATGCTTGGGATAAATTATATTCCCGCTTTATTAATAAGTTTTTTTATTACTGACTTGATAATAGGAATGCATAATTTAACATTTTTCACTTGGGGAAGTGTACTAATAATCGGTCTTATATCTAAATATTTTAGTTACACTATAACCAAAAGAATAGTAGGTGTATTTTTTGGTGCAATAATATTTTTTGTAGTTACAAACTTCGGTGTTTGGGCTTTAGGATCCTATGGATATTCTGTGGAAGGACTTATAAAATGTTATGTGATGGCAATTCCATTTTTTGCGTATACGTTGATTTCAACATTAGTTTTTTCATCAATTATCGAAGGAATTAACGTTTTTTTTAGAATAGAAAAGCTTAAAAATAAGTGATAACTGATTTGTTGTTTTATGAAAAATATAAAAATTTTATTAACTGATCTTCGCCACAGCACAGTAGGAGCTCATTCGAATTATGTTCCTATCGGGATAGGATATATCGCATCGTATTTGAAAGAAAAAGTCAAAGAGGCGAATATTGAAATAAAATTGACCACGAGTCCACAAGAAGCATTAGAAATAATCAATAATTGGAATCCAGATATAGTAGGTCTTTCTAATTATATATGGAACTCGAGTTTATCAAACTTGATTTGTGAACACGCAAAGAAAATAAACAAAAAAATTTTATGTGTGCTAGGTGGTCCTGAGTTTCCAGCTGGAACAGGTGCTAAATTTATAAAAAACACATCTCAAGATAAGACATACGATAAATGTTTAAAATATCTTAATGAAAGACCCTCGGTAGATTATTTTGCTTACTCAGATGGAGAAGTTTCCTTCTGTGAAGTAGTGAGAGAATTTATAAAAAGTAATTTATCAACTAAAAAACTGCGAGAGAACAATATAGTTATTAAAGGTTGTGCAAGTATTTCAAATGATAAATCTAATCTTTTGGTTGGAGAATATATACCAAGAATTGGACTGGAGGGTTCTGTTAAGGCTTACGGACGTGATATTATACCTTCACCATATCTAAGCGGAATGTTAGATGAATTTTTAGATGGTAGTTTTGTGCCAGCTTTTGAAACTGCAAGAGGTTGTCCATTTCAGTGTACATTTTGTGATCAAGGACTTGATCAGAATAAAATTACAGCCTTCAGCTCTGAGAGAATTGTTGATGAAATGAAGTATGTAGCTAAAAAATTATCAAAATTTAATTCTGGTTCAAAAACAGTTGCAATATTTGACTCAAATTTCGGTTTGTTTGAAAAAGATGTGAATTTGGCGAAATATTTATTAGAGGTTATGAATGAATACGATTGGCCTCAGTACATCGAAGCTATTGCACCTAAAAGTAATAGAGAAAATATTTTAATTATAAACGACATATTAAAAAACAGAGTTAGCATTGGATTATCAATGCAATCTTTAAATTTGGAAACATTAACTGATATTAAGAGAAGAAATTGGACAACAGACCAATATGTAGATTTTGTTAAAGAAATTGAAAAGAGAGGTAAAACTCCAGCTTCAGAGATAATAATACCTTTACCTGGCGAAACTGAAAAAACTTATTACGAGGGAATTAAATTTTTAATGGATCACAATATTCAAGCGGGTACTTACACTTTAATGATGCTATGCGGGGCAGAACTGGGTAGAGACAAGGCAATTAATAAATATGGGATGATAGATAAATGGAGAATATTGCCTAAACAATTTGGAGAGTACAATGGAAAAAAAGCATTAGAAATTGAAAGAATATGTGTAGCAACTAATACAATGAGTTACCAAGAATACTTAAATTGTAGAAATTATAGTTTTGTTGTTAAACTCTTAGCTAATCAAGTTTTTGCTCCAATTTATAAGCTTGTTAAAAAATTAAATATATCTTGGTATGATTTTTCAAAAATAATGAGTGAAAAAATTCAAAGTAATGATTTTAAAGGAAAACTAAAAAATATTTATGATGATTTTTGCAAGGAGTCTAGCAGTGAATTATTTAATACAAAAGATGATGCGATAGAGTTTTATTCAAAAAAAGAAAATTATGAGAAACTAATAAAAGGAGATATTGGAGAAAATTTAGCAGCAAAATATACTGCAAAAAGTTTGCTACATTTGGACGAAGCATTCGATACAATATTTTATATTTTAAGAAATGAATTTAAAGAAATAATAGATGAGAAAAAAATGTCCATAGTTGACTCGTGTGAAAAGTGGCTTCGAAATATTTTTACAATTAATATTATTTTAAACGAAAGTTCAGATATAAAAGTGGAAAATTCATACACAATAGACTTAGATTTTGATTTTCCAAAATGGCTAGAAAAATCAAGCGACGAAATTGAAAAATACCTTTATGAGTCGAAATATGAACTAAAGTATGATCCTAAAAAACTAAAATATATGAGAAATGAAATTAACTCATTATATGGATCAAAAAAAGGTTATAATAATGTTGAAAGAGCATTTGGAAGATATTTAATGCAATATGTTGGCAGAGGTGTTGGAGTCTTCCAAAAAAATTATCAACGAGTTCTATAATAGTTTTAAAATAAAATTTTCAAGTTATACAAAAGACCAATCTTTGTTTACGAATTGTCTTTCAAATTTATTCAAGAATTTTTTTTTTGTTGTAAAAAAAGAGTTATTAAAAATAAATAAATCCTCTATTGTTGATATATCTTTTTTATTTTTCAAAAATTTTTCTTCAAATACGAAATGAAATTCTTTTTTATATTTTAATGACAATTTATAAATTTCTTCTCTTTGTTTTTTAATATCTGGTAAAGAATAAACAGATAATAAACATATACCTCTAAGGCTTTTTTCCTCTAAAAGAGACCTAAGTACAATATTATTTTTCCCGTATGTATTTTCATTTGTGGACATAAAAAACTCACCGTTTAGTTTGCTTGTAATGTATTCTTTATTAATTTGATTTTGCGCATAGGATGGAAAAATAATTCCATTAATTGGTTTAAGGTTTATATATCCAGCAAAGATAGGCATTTTTTTCATATTAGTTTATTTTAAAGTGATCCATGAAATTTTTTTTTGTTCACTGTTTCTATAAAATTAAAACCTATTTTTGTTAAAGGTTTAACTGTATGTGGTTGAAAAAAATGTGGTATATTTCTGTGAGTTTTACTGAAAACGTCATACGGCGACAATAAACTTTTAAATCTACAATTTAGGGAAATTCTAGTTTCTTTAGTTGTATTCACTACATTACCATGTTGAATTATTGGTGAAAAAATAAGTATTTCCCCGAAATTTATTTTTAAAAATTTAAATTTCTTTTTGAATTTATTATAAATTTTGATTATCGTTAATTTTTTGCTTTTTGTAATTGCTTTGTTTATTGCAATATTATCTTTAGGATTTGTAATAAACATTGAATGTGTAGATTTCTTTACATCCATGAGAGGTATCCACACTACTACTTCAAATGGGCTTTCACCGGCATAAATATCAGAATGCATAGGTAACATTGATTTTGTATCATTAGGTATTTGTATAGACAGATTTATTTTTTTTTGCATAGCAATTTCATTTCCAACAAGTCCGTCTAGTAATTCCTTTGAACTATTATAATATAAGTCTCTAAAATTTTTGTTTCTATTGATTAATGTTATTGCATTGACTCTAAAATTATTTAATTCTTTTTTTGTTATATATTTATGTAAAGATTGAAAATATTTTTTTTTGTCTTTTGAAAGACTCTTTTTTTTTTTAGATAAAATTTTATATACAAAATCTTGAAGTTTATTTAATGAAATCTGGTCTGGAGATTTTTTAATGAGATAACCATTCTTTTTAAAAAAATTTATTTCTTTTTCATTTACCATAATTTTAATATAGCTTAATTCAAAATTTTGTTAATTTAAATTTTTTTTGCAAAATCTAAGCCTTGCATGATTATATCATCAATATCGACATATCTGTATGTCCCCATGCGACCTACCGACATAATATTATCTGGTAAGGCTTTTAAATATTTATCTGCTAGATCTACTTGTTCTTTCATCATTGTAGGATAAAGCTTATTTTTTAATGAAGGAACTTCCATTGTGATTAATGAGTTTGGACTTTTATGGTTTGTGAACTTTTTAAATTCAGTAACTCTAGTTTGTTGCTCATTCTCGTTTGGATAATAGATAAAATAGACATCTTTTGGTAGTACATGTTCACATGGTAGAACAATTTTATAAAATTCTCTTCCTACATACTTTAATTCACCCCAACAATTCGAAAATAAAAAATCAGGTGAAATTGTTGAAATTATTAAATCTCCTTCGTAATCACCTTTATCAGTTATTAGTTTTCTTTTATCTAAATCAACGCTTTTTATAGTGCAATTAAGTATTGTGTTACAGCCTGAGAGCGAAACATCAAAAAATTTATTATATCCGTCAACTGGTTTAGGATACGCATTTATATATCCCTCTGGAAATTCATAACGAGATTTTGTTTCTAACGGCTTTCTTTTTACAGTAGCCTCAAAACCAAAATCCATTTCTTTATTGGACTGTATTTGCCAGGCTTTTAGATTATAAAATTTATTAAATCGTTCGTATAAAGTTTTTCCAACTCTACCTATCCAAAATTCTTCAAAATTTTTAGATTTGGTTTCTTTAGGAAGATTATCAAGCTCATCAAAAATTTTTTTTGAGTCTTTAAATTTTTTAACATCCTCTATATGCATAGGATAACTGGCAAATAAATCCTCATTTTGTTGGTAACTCACATTCATTTTCTTTATATGTCTCATAGGGACAATTTTATTTAAAAATTCAAAAGCTTTCATATTTTCTTCTGGACCAATAAAATGTCTTGGACCGTATGTATAGGGATGACCGCCATGATAAAATGTACGCACTCCACCACCAGTTAACTTTGATTTGTCAAATATTTTTACATCCCATCCTTTTTGATTTAACATCATTGCAAACATGCAGCCTGTAAAACCTGATCCGATAATCAATGCTTTTTTCACAATTTTTACTGATTAGAATTTAATATTGAGACTTTTTCAGCAAATTCGGGAGATACAATTTCTTCACCTTTAACTTCGTCCCATACATTACAATTTGCACAAATAGAAATATCTTTTTTATTACCATTCAAATGCAACTTTCTTCTTGCATTCATTATTTTCGATTGCCAAAGTTCCTTAATTGAATTTTTCATGATGCTACCAGTTGGATATTTGTTGTTATAATCAACATTACATAGTGGAACATCACCATTAGCAAAAACAACTAAAAGTGACCAAAGCGCTACACATGGTAAATTTGGTTCAAAACTTTTTGATATAGACTTGAAATTATCAAGCTGACCACCCCAATTAAAAATATTATGATAATAAATTCTATCAACATCTGAAGTGTATTTTCTCCAAAAATTATAATAATCATCCCACTCATTCTGATTAGTTTCCTGCCTGATCATTCTTATCCAAACTCTACAATTTGGATTAATTTTATCTCTTAATTGTAAAAATCTGATTGCATTGTCTCTGACTTGTTCAAATTTAAGTCTTACTCTTATCTTTTCGAATACTTCCTTTTTTAAACTATCTATTGAAAAAATTACCATCCCCAAACCTGCTTCTAATAGATCAGTAGCTCTTTTTTCATTAAGCAATGAAACATTTGTTGCAATTGATGTATTATGTATTCCGTTCTGATTTAACTTATTTATTCTTGATGCCATTTTTTTATCAATTAACGGTTCACCGTCTCTGTAAAGACTTACTCTTTTAATAGAGGTTTTATTTTCTATGATATCGTCACTTATCTTATCCCATACATTATCCTTCATTACTGGATAATTTCTTTCCCAATCATTAATTGTGCACATAGGACATCTGGCATTACAAGCGTTAACAGTTTCAACCTCAATATATTTGGGGAATTCTAATAAATCTTTATATTTAGCTTTGGTATCAATTCTTCTATTTAGATAAGATTCAAGTTTAGTCATTAATTTATATGTTTATAAATTGTTTTTTTAAATTTCTCTATTAATCTTTTATCACTAATTAATTTTTTGCCCCATTTTGGATAAATACTATCATTTTTTTTTAAAAAGGGACCTGTTTTGCTTTCATGATAAATGACATATTTTGTAATTGGTAACATAGTATGAAATATATTTAAAGGTGTTCGAAATATTTCATTTTTTTTTAATCTACAAACCTTAGTTATCTTTCCACTATTATTTAACAAAACGCATGCCATTGATCCTTGAATGATATGATAAGTTTCTCCTTTCTTTAAGTGTTTATGTGGAGTGTAAAAATTTTTTCTTTGTTGAAGTATTATCATATCATGATGCTTAGCTTTTGGGTTTTTATGCAAACAAAGTCTTATGTCTTTTTTATTTTTACTATAACTTTTTTTTAAGAATGAAATATATTTTTGATCAATTTTTTCTCCCTCTTTTAATAAAAAAAAGGAGGTAGTTTTTGCTTTATAATCTTGTTTAATCAAATTTTTCATTTATTTTAGACTTACTTATAACCTTTTTTGAAATATCACTAAATTTAGAAAATTTAAAGTTTAAAATTTTTTTAATTTTTTTGTTATTCATAGAAACATTTAAAGGTCTTTTGTCCAGATATTTGAAATTATTTAATTTTGTCTTAGTTATTAAAATTTTTTTTTTTAATTTTCTATTAAGATTATTTCGTATTATATTATAAATTTGATATCTCGATAATTTTTCAGAACCACATACGTTATATATTCCTGTAAATTTTCTCTTTAAAAATAAATTAAGTATTTTTGATAAATCTCCAGCATATAGTGGGGAAAATATTTGATCATGGGCAACATTAAATTTCTTATTTCCATTTATTATTTTAGATATAAAATCTGATATTAAAGTTCTGTCATTTAGCTCAGAACTATATGTTTTAGCAATTCTAAAAATTGCATAGTTCTTCGCATTTCTAGTGATATATTTTTCTACAAAGAGTTTTTGTCTTCCATATTCATTCACAGGATTAGTTTTGTCTTTTTCATTATAGTTTTTTTTTTTTCCATCAAAAACAAATTCTGATGAAAAAAAAATAAAATAAATATTTTTTTTTATAAAATAATTTAAAATTTTTACGGTTTTTACGATGTTTATATTTCTACTCTTTAATTTATATTTATAACAAAAATTTGGATCAGATATCGCACTTAAATATGCAACAGAATTAACCTTGTATTTTTTTACCAACTTAGAAATATTATCTTTTCTAATATCAAATTTAATCGCGCCTTTTACTCTATTTGAATTATAAGTAAAAACAGTAGACTTGTTTTTTTTTGATAGAGAAACGCCAATATTTCCAGATGCTCCTAATATTAAATTAGCCATTTTTTAGATTATGCATATTGAATTACCAACAAATATTAGTAAGTTCAAGTAGTGCAAAAAATTATTTTATCAAAAGATCTTTTAAAAAAACAATTAAATAAACATAAAACAAAACAAAAAAAAATTGTTCTTGTCCATGGCGTTTTTGATTTAGTGCACCTAGGTCACATTTATTATTTTCAAGAAGCAAAGTCCTATGGTGATGTACTTGTTGTTTCTTTAACATCGGATAAATTTGTAAATAAAGGGCTGAATAAACCGTATTTTAACGAAAAAGATAGGCTTAATTTTTTAAGTCAACTATCACTTGTCGATTATGTTTACTGCAATGATGAAAAAGATGCATCAAATATTATTAAATATTTAAAACCTGATTTCTATGTAAAAGGTCCAGATTATAAAAGTAAGTCAGGAGATGAAGCGGGTAATTTAGGAATAGAAAAAAAAGCTATTCAAAAAGTCAAAGGAAAGTTCCTTTTTACTTCTACTGTACAATATTCATCAACAAAATTGATTAACGAGAAGTTAAGTGTTTTTAAAGAGACAGATTCTAATTGGTTAAGAAAAATAAAGTCTGATGCGAGTAAAAATAATTATTTAAAGGATTATTTAAATGCTTTAAAAAAACTGAAGAGGCAAAAAATACTTTTAATAGGTGAAATAATTTTTGATGAATATAATTATGTAGATCCTCTAGGCAAACCTTCAAAGGAAAATATATTATCAGTCAATTTTAAAAATCAAGAACTATTTCTCGGAGGATGTTTGCCAGTAGCTAAAAATTTGTCAAAAATTTGCAAAAATCTAACAATTCTAAGCTTATATGAAAAGCAAAGTGCTTTAGAAAAGATAAAAAAAACATTTAAAAATGACAGAATTAATTTGAAATTATTCAAAAAAAAAAATTATTTAGATATTTATAAAAGGAGGTATCTAAATAATAAGAATTTTTCAAAAATTTTTGAAGTATATAACTTTAAAGATGAAGACTTTTATGATGAGAATATTAAAAATTACTTGTCAAAAAATCTCAAAAAATTTGATAAAGTAATAGTGTGTGATTTCGGTCACGGTTTAATTAACTCTAAAATTTCGAAAATTATATCATCTAAATCAAAATTTTTATCAGCAAATGTTCAAACAAATTCTGGTAATCGTGGTTTTAACTTATTTAATAAATATAAAAAACTTGATTTCCTATCAATTGATGAGCCTGAATTAAGATTAGGGGTTCAAGATAAAAAGACTAATGTAGAAAAAATCATAAAGAGTTTATCCAGAAAAAAATATAAAAAAATAATGATTACTAGGGGTGTTGATGGCCTAAATTACTTACACCATAAAGAGCTTAAGTATATACCAGCATTAAGTAAAAAACCTTTAGACACGATTGGTGCTGGTGACGCAGCATTTAGTTTTGCATCAGGTTTAATTGGAAATACAAATAACTCAAATTTAATCGCGTTAGTATCTGCAATTGCAGGTGCTCTAAAAGTACAAATTGTTGGACACAGGGATTATATTAAAGCCGATGATATTCACAGAACTCTGAAATCTATATTGAAATAATTTAGATAAAATTTTAAAGAAAATTAAATCTTTAATAATCTTATTCAATAAATTAAGATCGTTTAATATTTATCGTGTACATCTATCATATTTTTTTTAAAAATATACTGTGGTTAAATAAAATATCATTTTAATTGAAACTTAATTTAGATATTTTTTCAATCTAGAAAAATTTGATGGGATTGTTTTAGCATTTCTTAAAGTATACTTTCTTTTATCCCAATCAATTGGTGGCGTAGCGTTAAAACCTAAAACTTCTTTTTGCTTGTTACTTAATTGCCCATAAATTTTTTTTGTACATGAATTAACGAAATCATATGTAGGTTTTACCCACCATCTGCAGTAGTAAGCAATTATGGACCACCTTCTGGTACCGTCTATATTTTTACCTATATCATGTTTAAGATGTCCAAGCATTAAAACTATACTACCCTTTTTTGCTATTATTTTTTTAATTCTTCCCTTCCTACTTCCTTTATGTGAATTTTCTAAAATGACTGTAGAACCATTTTTAATTGTAAAATCATCAACACACAAATTAGCCACAACATGTGTAGTGTTATTATAATTAAAAATAGGCATTCTACTATCGATATGTAATCTATATTTTTTAAAGTTGCTAATAGGTCGACTAGCATTAAAATTACTTAGCACATATCTTTCTTTGAAAACATCGTTTAATATTTTCAGAATTTTTTTATTTGTAACTAAATCCATAAACATACTTGGATTAATATAATTAACATTTACTAATTGAAGCTGTTTTTTTTTGTCTCTAAATCTGAACTTTTTGTGTTTTTTTGAAATAGAAATTTTGTCAAGTTCGGCACCTATCTCAACACATTTTTTTTTTGAAACGGCATTTTCTATAATGCAGTATCCATCTTTCTTTAATTTACTTAAATAGTTAGTCATTTTTTCTTTGATTATAAATAACAGTATCATTTTCAAGATAGTCTGAAAAATCTTTTGTATCATCAAAAAATTTTTTATTTATAATGGGATTTATTGGATAATTTGAGTTCATCAAATAAAAATAATCTGGAAGAAATTTTTTTAAATAAAAATTTTTTATATTAAAAATCTCAGTTTGGTTTTGCCTTATTTCATTAATTTGTTCTTCGTTAAAAGTATATGTATCAGTTAAAGTTTTAATTTCATTATTAGAGTTTTTTATAATTTCATAATCATCA
>MDSW01091361.1_pt1 | contig 11198 bp, 7 predicted proteins | sample 811171 | NCBI WGS metagenome assembly MDSW01 (sample SAMN05326641, study PRJNA326480) | marine metagenome | isolation source: seawater | place: Atlantic Ocean: North West | collected 2012 | reverse complement strand
CCTCCCCCCTCCTTCCCTCCTCTTGACAGGTCCGTCGCTCGCATGTGCGGCATCATCGGCATCCACCGCACGGAGGGCGCGGCGAGCGCCGAGCTGTACGAGGGTCTTCTCATGCTCCAGCACCGCGGCCAGGACTCCGCGGGCATGGTGACGTTCGACGGCACGCGGTTCATGGAGAAGAAGGACAACGGCCTCGTCGCGAACATCTTCGACAAGTCTTCGATCGACTCGCTTCAGGGTTCGTGCGGGATCGGCCACGTCCGCTACCCCACCGCGGGCGGTTTGAGCGCCACCGAGGCGCAGCCGTTTTTCGTCAACTCGCCCTTGGGAATTTACCTCATCCACAACGGCAACCTGACGAACGCGGACGAGCTGAGCGCGTCCTTGGGCGGGCGCATGATGAAGACGAACAGCGACAGCGAGGTTCTTTTGAATGTTTTCGCCGAGGACGTGTCGAAGGAGATGTCGGCCAACCCCGAGTCGGACGCCGACAAAATTGTGTTCGACGCGGTGACCCGGACGATGAAGAAGGTGAAGGGCGCGTACAGCTGCGTCACCATGGTGAACCAGGTTGGTCTGTTCGCGTTCCGCGACCCGAACGGCATCCGGCCCCTCGTGATCGGGCAGAGGCAGAGCGCCGCGGACCCGGATAAGAACGAGTGGTGCGTCGCGAGCGAGGACAGCGCGTTCGGCCCGCTGGGATTCAGCCGGGTGCGCGACGTCAACCCGGGCGAGGCGATTCTCATCACGCCCGAGGGGAAGATGGAGTCCAGGCAGTGCGTCACCGCCGAGCTGAGCCCGTGCATCTTCGAGTACATCTACCTGGCCAGGCCGGACTCCACCCTGAACAGCATCTCCGTGTACGAGTTCCAGCTCGAGCTCGGGCGAAGGCTGGCGCGGCGCATCAAATCCCGCGAGTGGGAGATCGACGTCGTCGTCCCCGTCCCGGACGGCTCGCGCCCGAGCGCCATCGAGATCGCCGGCGAGCTGGAGCTCCCGTACAGGGAGGGCCTCGTCAAGAACCGGTACGTCGGACGGACGTTCATCATGCCGGACCAGAGAACCAGGGAGCTGAGCGTCAGGCGGAAGCTCAACGCGATGCGAAGCGTGTTCAACGGGAAGAAGGTGCTCCTCGTGGACGACAGCATCGTGCGCGGGACGACGATGAGCCAGATCGTGCAGATGTGCCGCTCGGCGGGCGCCACCAAGGTGTACCTCGCGTCGGCGGCGCCGCCGGTGAAGCACCCGAACGTGTACGGCGTCGACATGCCCAGCCGCAAGGAGTTCGTCGCGGACGGGAGGGACGAGGATGGCGTGCGAGATTTGCTCGGCGCGGACGGCCTCATCTACCAGTCCGTCGAGGACATGCTCCAGGCGGGGAGGAGCATGAACCCGCAGATCGAGCGATTCGACGCCAGCTGCTTCGACGGAGACTACGTCAGCGGGGACATCGACGAGCAGTACCTCGCGGACCTGGAGGCGGGAGGAAGAGGGAAGGGACGCGTGGGCGCGGCGAGGTAGACGAAAAGGAAAGCGAGAGCAAGAGCGCGTCGTCGCGGTACGCCCTTTCAATGTCTTTCAACGTCTTTCAACGCGTTCTTTCGAAGAAACCCGTCGACCCGGTCGTCAGTCGTTCACCCGCCCCGTTTCGCGCGTCTCGTCCACGACCACTCACAGCTCCGCCTCCTCGACGAGGCGCGCCGCGGGCCGGTTTCGCGCCCGCACCGCCGCCGCCGGCGTCGCGATCGTCGTCACCACGCGCCCGCCCGCGAACCGCCGCGTGGTCGCGCTCGCCCCGGTCGCGCGGTCGACCCTCCGAACGACCCTCGCGCTCTCGACCGCCGCTCGGGATCCCCCGCGCCCGCGGAAGCCCGCGCCCATCCCCAACCGAGACGCGAGGCGGTCGCGGGAAGAAGAAGACCCCACCCCCGACTGAGAAGAAGACCCCGAACCCCGCGGCGCCGACGGGGCGGGCCGCGGCGGAACGAGAACGCCCCGCCCGCCGCGTCCGCGTTTTCTCGCGTCGTTCACGAGACTACTCGTCGCGAGGCTCGTCGCGAGGCTCGTCGCTCGTCGCTTCGCCGCCGGGGGCGCGAGGTTGACGCGCGCGACGCCGCCGCGGCGCTTGGCGTCGCGCTCGTCGGCGTACGCCCTGGCGAGCGCGGCTCTCGCGGAGGCGACGCGTCCTCGCTCCCTCGCCGCGCGCGCGAGGTACGTCGCGCGCGCGTCGTCGAGGGGATCGAATTCCTCCGCACGGCGACGGTTCTCGCGGGGGCGGCTCTCGTCGTTTCCGGGGGGAGGGTTCGAAGGGTTCGGGTTCGCGTTCGCGTTCGTCGCGGAAGTCATCGGGAAGTCGCGCTTCAGGAGCGCGGCCCACGCGGGGGCGAGCGCGCGCGCGTCGAGGGTCCTTCCCGAGCGACGCTTCGTCTCGCGCTCGACGCGTTCGAGGTCCGCCGCGTCGAACGCGACGCGCGTCGCCCATCTCGACGGCGAGCCTCTCGGCGACGCGCCTCGGCCGCACCACGCCGCGGTCTCGCTCCGCGCGAGCTCGTCGCGCGCGCGGCGGGGCACGACGACGCCTTCCGGCGTCTTCTCCGTCGCCACCTTGGCGCAGAGGCGCGCGCACGTCCCGACGAGCAGCGTCTCCACGAGGTCGTCGGGGAGATCGCCCAAGTCGCCCAGGCGGTCGACGTGGCGCGCGAGGGTCAGCAGGCAGAGCTCCGCGAGAGGAGGCGGAGACGACTCCCACGGCATCAGGCGGACGCGGACCATCGCGCGCCGCCGCGCGGCGAGGGCGAAGGGCGCACTGGCGGAACGGCGCGACGACGGACGACGCGGATTCTTTATTTCCACCCGCCACCCGACGAGTACCAGCAGTAGCCGCCGCGTCAGGTTTCAGCGAACGCGACGAAACCGAGGCGGTTGTTGCTGTGCGGTGAGCGGAGCACATGCTCCATTGAGCAAATAGTCAGGAGTTTTGGTAGTGTACCTGGGACGACGATCCGATTTCGACGGTGTTTGCCTCGTCACCCGACGCGTTCGCTTTTCCCATCACGCGCCCCCCTCCCCCTCCCCACCCCCCCCCACTTCATCTCGCGCGCACTCGCGCTCGCGCATCCCTCGCGCTCGCAGGCGCGGCGCCGCCACGATGCACGCGGCGGGCGCGTCCCCCCCGCCCGCGCTCGACGACCGCGGGGACGACGACGAGGACCCCCCCGCCCCCGACGCTTCCGCCACGCTCGGCTCGACGAGCGACGATGCGTCCCCCTCGGAAGACGCGTCGGACGCGTCCGACGCGTCGGAGGAGGAGGAGGAGGAGGAGGAGGAGGGATCGCAGGAGGAGGGTTACTGGGTCGGCGCTTTGGCCGGGGAGGCGAGCGACGACCTGAGCGACGACGACCTGTTCGATTCGGACGAGGAGGAGGACGAGAGCAGCGTGGACACGTTCGACGACGACCAGATGCACTTCGAGATCGAGGGCACGATCCCGCTCGGCGACGCCGCCGACCCTTCGGGCCCGACCCCGCTCGATCGGGATCGGGATCCCTCCGCGCGCGCCGCCGCACACCACCCCGGGGTCGCAATCGACGCGGAGGAGCTCGTGGGCCCCTCCTACCTCCTCGCGGACGGCGCGGCGATCCCTCACGCCACGAGCATGACCCACCACCAAGGCAGCGACGCCGTCGGCGCCGCCGGCCCGGGCGTCTTGCTGGTGACGGGACCGCGCGACGTCCGAGCGCTCGACGCCACCTCGGGCCCGACCCGCGGCGACGTCCTCGGGCAGACCGCGGAGAAGCTTCCCTTCCAGGTGTACAGCGTGTCGTGCGACGAGGCCCGGCGGCTCGTCGCGGTGTGCGGCGCGGTCGGGTACGGCGACCGAAACGTCAACCTCGCCGTGTTCCGACTCCGAGAGAATAATTCCGACTCCGAAAACGCCCCCGGCGCCCGCCCCCCCGGCGGCGGCGGCTCCTCCTCCTCCCCCTCTTCCTCGCTGACGTTCGTCCCCGTCGCGGAGAAAGGCGTCGGGGCGATGTCCGAGTACGGGCGCGAGATGCTCAACTGCGTCCGGTTCGGGAAGCTCGCGACGGGCGCGTCTCCGTCGGCGGCGGAGCCGGCGAAGGACGTGCTCGTGTGCGCGAGCCAGGACGGGCACTGCTACGCGCTCTCCGTCGAGCTCGAGGGCGACGCACACGCCGACCTGACCGAGGAGGCGCGGATCGGTTTCCCCGCGGCGGCGAACGCCGCCGCCGCCAGCCCCGACGGCCGGTGCGTCGCCATCGTCGGCGACGCCGATTTCGTCCGCCTCACGGGCGGGCCGCGCGGCTACGCCGCCGCCGCCGCCCCCGTCACGCACTTCCTCCCCGTGGACGGCGACCCGGGGTCGGTCGGCGTCGTCACGGGCGAGCCCCAGGGCGGGATGTACGTCGCGTGGAGCGCGGACTCGGAAACGCTCGCGGCGACGAGCGATTCCCTCCACGCCGTCGCCGTGTGGCGCGTGACCGTCGCGAACGAGGATTTGCCGATGTCGACGTCACCCGACCGCGTGCTCTCCGCGCGCAGGGTCGCGTACCTCAGGGACCACGCGCACCCGTGCCTGCCGGTGACGTTCCTGCCCTCGGACCCGCGGGTGCTCGTGTGGGCGGAGCGAGGGGGGAGAGTGCACGCGTACGATCTGAGAGCGGCCGAGCGGGAGGACGGCGCGATGAAGGGTTCTTCCGAAGGCTCGGGTGCGGCGCGCGGCGCGGGCGCGGGAGACGCGGCGCGACTCCGCGAGGGCGGCGCCGCCGAGGAGGGGTCGGAGGGCGGCGCCGCCGAGGAGGGGTCGACCGTGCACTCGGACCGGTTCGCGGTCGACCTGAGCCCGCCGCGGTTCCCTTTTGGAGCGATTCTCGACGGACCCGAGGGACCCGGGTCTCGGCGTCGGTCCTCCGCCGCCCCAAATTTTAACCCCAGCGCGTCGGGCGTGGACGTGTGCCTGTACCCGCTCGGGGAGGCGGAGGGGGACGGGGACGACGCGGGGGCGGTCTCGGTTTTGAACGACCGACGGGGGGGGAACAACGGGAATACTACGACGCGCACGACTCGTTCCAACGCGGGAGGACGGCGAGACGTTTCCGACGTCTCCTCGGAGGTGCGCGCTCGTCCCCGCGTGCCGCAGCGTCGATACGTGCAGACGATTCGCGAGCGCGTGCGGGGCTTGTACGTGACGGGTCTGTGCGCCACCGCCGCGCCCGCGCCGCCGATGACCAAGTACGCGTACGGCGCCTCCCGAGGAGACGGCGGCGGCGGTTCTGACTCCCAAGGACTCCGGGGCGCGAGGGCGCTTCACGTGCCGCCGCCGCCGTACGACCTCGTGTACGTGGGCGTGCCCAGCGGGGTGCTGCGGTATCGGTTCTCGACCCAGTGGACGCCGGAGACGCACGCGGATTTCCCGCGAGCGTTTCGCGACGCCGCGAGGACGTTTCTCCTCTGCGCGCGGGCGGACTTCGATCGCGAGGACGAGGGCGTCGTCGTCACCCTCGGGGACATGCCGGCGGAGGTGTTGGCGAGGATCCTGGGGCTCGCCGCGACGCCCGTCTCCGCGTGGGTCGGCGTCGGGGGGTTTTCAAACTCTCGGGGGACGAATAAACAATCGGAGGCGGAGGAGGAGGGGAAAAAACGCGCGCGCGAAACAGACGGACCGAAGGAAGAACGCGCCCGCGCGTGATGAGGCTGACGGGTGAATCGTGGCGCGTACCGAGGCTGACGGGTGAATCGTGGCGTGTACCTCGGGACGGACGAGAGACGATCGACGCCGAGAGAGACGCGTCAGAGACGAGGGAAGGGACGCGAGGAGCGGGCCGGGAGGGTGTTTTTTTCGGGGACGAACCTCGAGACGAACGACGGGGCGGTGGAGCAGTTCCTTGTCTCCTTCTTCATCGAACGTCGACGTCTCCGCCTCGTCTTCACGCGTCTGCGTTCGTTTCCCGCCGCGCCCTTCTCTCTTCGTCTTCGCCGCGTTTCTCGTTCCCTTCGGTGGTTCGCCTCACGCCTCGGCTCGGCTCACTCTTCCTGCACGCCGTACAGGTCCGCCCACCACACGCCTGCGACGGAGTACGCGACGAAGGCGACGTAGGCGACGAGGAACCCGACCCCGTGTCGTTTCCTCAGCGTGAACCCGTTGGCGAGCAAGGTTCCGTAGTACCCCGCGAGGACCGCGGCGAGTAGGACGACGCTCGGCCAGAGCGCGCCTCCCGCGCCGACCGCCTCGCTCCCGCCCCTTCCGGGCAGGACGAGGAGCCACGGGAGGCCGAGCCCGAGCCACACGTCGAAGACGTTGGACCCCACGGCGTTGGCGACGGCCATGTCGCCCTGCCCCGCCCTCGCGACGGCGACGGAGCTCAGCGCGTCCGGGACGGAGGTCCCCGCGGCGAGAACCAGCGTGCCCATGACCACCTCGGGAACCTTCAGCGCGCACCCAAGCGCGGACGCGGACTCGACCATGCCGTACGAGATGACGCTGATCCAAACCACGGACGAGAAGAACGCGACGAGGTACAGGTGCGCGCGCGCGTCGTCGCTCACGTCGGGGCACGTCGAGCGGAGCGCCAGGTACCACGGCGCGCACAGAGCCGAGGACAGAGCGTTCGCGAACGCCGCCCACCGAGACGGATGAGCGGAGGAGGAGGCGGTCGCATCGGTCTCATCGCGTCGCGCCTTCGCGCTCGCGCCCTCGCCGGGTCCGAACGCGACGATCGCGACGGACGCCGAATCCATCGCGGCGCCGCGCTCGACGTCCCGCCCCGGGTTCCCCTCGGGTCCCGGCGTGGAAGGAGGCGCGTCGTCCGAGAGACGACGGTCGAGGGGTTGTTTTTCGGGAAAACCTCCGCCCGAAACGCTCGCGCCCGAAACACTCGCGGCGTCGGGTTCGACGCGCGCTCGGTTTTGCCTGACGAGGTAATACACGTACCCTCCGTACATCGCGACGCTCGCGAACCCCTCGTACCAGTGCACGACGCCGTCGGCCATGACGCCCATCACGGTGGCGATCGCCGCGGCGTAGAACGCGCAGTCTCGCTTCACCGGCCTCGGGTCCAACGCGAGCGGTTTATCGGCGCACGCGACGGAGGCGGCGACGATGACGAGGATGTTGAACACCGCGCTCCCGACGATCGTGGCGACGCCGAGCTCGTTCGTGGCGTTCCTGCTCACGAGGCTCATCGTCGACGTGAAGAGCTCCGGGGCGCTCGACCCGGCGGCCATGAACGTCGCGCCGGCGACGTCTTCGCTCAGTTTGAGGCGCTCGCACACGCGCTCGAGCGACGGCGCGAAGAAGTCGTCGCACGTCACGGCGACGCCGAGGAAGAGGTAGAGAATCGCGAGCGCGTACAGCACCCACCCGCCGCGGACGATCCAGGCGGGCGCGGAGTTCGCCGCGCACGCGCCGGAGGCGGACGCGAGGAGCGCGCGGCGGGGATGGTTGTGGCCGGGAACGGTACCCTCGTCGAGCGGTGCCGCGGCGGACGATCGGTCGACCGAGGAGGAGACGATCGCGGCGAGCGCGATGAGCGCGGCGACGAGCGCGAGGGCGCGGGGCCTGCGCGCGGCGCGCGCCTCGCGGAGCGCGCGTCGCCTGGACGCCGCTCCGGACGACGCGAGGGGCGCGAGGGGGGCCATTCGTGCGCGGACCGGCGCGCGCGCCGGGGAGTGGTGAGGGCCCGCGCGGTGCGCGATGGCGATGACTCTCGGTCAGCACCAAAAGCGGCGCGCGGGCGTTTTCGGGAGCGCGCGCGGAGGGAGGAACGCGCCGACGGAGGTTTCTCGAGCGCGCGGACCGGCGGAGTGGGCGAGGGAGACCGCGCGGGCGCCGGACGAGGGACGCGTCGGCGCGAACGAGGCGCGCGGGCGTGTGCGCGCGGGGGAGAGGATCGGCCGCGCGTCGAGACGTCATCCTCCCTCGGACCATCCCGTACGTTTTCGGCGCACTGATGACGGTGTTCGCAGTCGGGAAAATGTGCTGCGCGTCGTCGTTTTCGTCGTCTCCAACGCTCGCGAAACGCTCGCTCGTCGCGCGTCGTGGTCAGCGGGGGGACGCGCGCCGAAAGCGGCACGCCTCGGCGAGTTCGCCGCGCGCCCCCGCGCGCGAGCCTCCGCGATGGTCCCCCTGCGACTGCCCGTCGTCCCGCTCCTGCACCCCGCCGAGATGGGGACGTCCCCGACGCCGCGCGCCGCGCGAACGCGCGAGCGCCCGGCGCGAACGTCCGCGACCGCGAACCGCCGCGACGGACCCCGCGACCGCGATCGCGTCGCGACGACCGCGACGCTGCGACGCGTGAGGCTCAGCGTCGAGGCGCTCGCGCGCGCCGCGGAGTCTCGGCGCGCGCTCGACCCCGCCCGCGCGTCGGCGTCGATTCGAGGCGGCGCGCGGCCCCGCGCCCTCGCGCCGCGTCCTCGGAGTCGGCGCGCGGTCGCCGCCCGCGCCGCCGCCCCCGGCGCGCCCGATCGGTCTCGCGAAATAACCGACGCGCGCGACGCGCGGCGACGCCGACTCCTCGAGCGCGTCCGAGGCGAGCGCCGCGACCCCTCGCCGCGGGACCGTCGACCCGACGACGCGGTGCCGCGCCTGACGCTCGTCGCCGACGCCCTCCCGCCCGTGCGCCGCGGGCGAGCGCCCCCCGAGGCCGAGGCGCGCGCCGAGCGTCGGGCGGCGAGAGGCGACGCGAACGAAAGAAACGCCTCCTCGCGCGGCGGCGTCCATCGTCTCATCGACGACCCGCGCGATCCCCCGGGGACCCGCGCGACCCACCTCCCCGCCGTGGTCACGGTCACGGAGTCGTGGCTGGAGCGCCGCATCCTCGAGCTCGGCGCCGGCCCGGGCGCGAGGGCCGCGCGCGAGGCGCAGAGACTCGTCGCGAGGTCGAGGCGGAGACCGTCCCCGGGACCGGACCCCGCGCGTCGTCGTCGCGCGCCGGGACGTACCGGTAGTACCAGTAGTACGAATATCAGCGGCGGCGTCCTCCAGCACAGCCGTGGCGTTCGCTTTTTCGGGGACGACGAAGACGCGCGCGCCCGGCGCCGCGCCCTCGTCGTCGACCCGGCGCGGAGCGGAGGCGGGGCGTGGCAGACCGACGAGGGCTCGCCGCGAGCGATGCGGCGGAGCGCGGAATCCCTCAGGCGCGCCGCCGACGACACCTTACGCGCGAGGACGCGCGACGAGTAGCGAAAGCCATCAAATCAGATCGGCGCTCGCGTCGAATCGAACATCCTCATCCCTCCGGGTTCGTCGCTCGCTCGCTCGCTCGCTCGCTCGCTCACTCTACTCTCTCGTCTCGCTATCTCGTCGGTATGTTCCCCTTGGGTTCTCCCGGGCGTTCCTCGCTTCGCTCCACCGCGCCGCCCGCGCCGGCGAACCCGAGCGTCGCCCCGAAGAGCCCCTCCGTCATCCCGGACAAGGTCTCCACCACCCCGAAGCCCCCCCGGGGGTCCTCCTCCTCCTCCGCCGCGGCGTCGTCCTTGTCCCAGTACGCGTCGTCGTCGTCGTCGTCGTCGCCGCCGGGGGACGCGGGTTGGCCGCTACTACTCGAGGGAAGGATTCCGCGGCGGCGCGAGAGCGCGGCGAGCGCCGCGGGCGGATGAGGCGCGTCCGCGGAGGAGGCGCTCGCGGGAGTACGCGCCTCCGCGGGGGGATCTCGCGCTCGTCCCGAGACGCTCGCGGGATCCGCGGCGGCGGCGGCGGCGGCGGCGGCGGTTTCCTCCGGGGTTTGTTGTTGTCCCGCCGCCGGCGCGCCGGAGGAGGAGGTTCGTTGGATGCCGCTCGCAATGTTTCCGACGAGGGATCCGCCCGCGCGCTCGAGGTTGGCGCCGAGTTCTGCGGTGGCGGCGGCGGCGCGTCGCACCAGGGATTGGATCCCGCGCCTCGCCATCTCGACGTCCGCGACGCGCGCGGCTCGGAAGGTGGACGATTCGAGCGCCGCGAGCTGGGTCTCCATGGTCGCGACCGCGCCGCGGACGGCCGCGACGGTGTCCTCCACGCTGTCGATGTACGCGAAATCGCGCGCGAGGCCTCGCGCGAAGGCCTCGAGCACGGGCTCGAGCGCCTCGCGCTGCTCCCGCCCCTCGGCGCGGAGCGTGCCGAGCATCGCCCCGAGCTCGTCGAGGCGCGCGAGCATCGCGTCCGCGGTGGACTCGACGTCCGCGCCGTGCTCGAAGAGAAGGTCGAAGTCGGGGTGCACCTTCGCGGCGATGTCGTCGCAGAGCGCCGCGCACGTCTCGGCGGACGTGGGAGCCATCGCGGGGAGGGGGCGCGGGAGGAGGGCGCGCCCGAGACGAGTGACGCGAGCGGCAAAGGCCGCGGGGGCGCCAAGAAATCAGCAAGGTTGGACTGCCCGTCGCACGAGCCGCGATGACGATCAACTGCACTGGGTCGAGCGCCGAACCTTCCAGGTTGAACTTTTCACAATCGAGACCACGGCCCGGTCGCGTGAGGCGCTCCCGCCCCGGCTAAATAAACCTCGGCTGCCCTCGTCGCGTCACGTTCTCTCCCTCAACTCCTTCGGCGCCCAGAGCCCTCGCTTGTACTTCTCGACGTGGCTCAGGAGCTTCTTCCGATCCGTCACCTTCATCCCCTCCTTCTTGAGGTGTTCCGTCTTCGTCTCGTGCAGCAGCGCGGCCATGTTCGGTATCTTCTCCGCGTACTTCTCCTCGATCCCGAGCGCCGCGAGGAAACACTCGACGTCCGCGCGATGTCGGTCCTCCTCCCCCCCCGCCGCCGATCCCCCGTCGCAATACCCCCGCGCGCGAACCCAGCCGACCGAACCCGCCGCGGGGCGAACGGATCCACCCGCGAGCGCGGGTGCCGCGCGGGACGCGAGTCGAAGCGCCGCGTCGCGAAGCATCGCCGGCGCCGCGCGTGAAGGGATGAATGAATCGAATCCACCCCGGCGGGGGCGGCCGAGTGCATATTGATCCCGGCCCCGGTGACGATGCGCGCCATGTCGACAACCTCGACCGCGCGATATTCTTTTGTTTCCTAAAAACAGAAAGCGTCCCCGAAGTCATCAATCAGTCTACGGCGCGGCGGGCATGGGCGTCCCCGCCTCCTCCCCGTCCTTCCCCCACACGAACCTCGCCGGCACCCCCCGCGCCTCCCCGTCCTTCCTCGCGCTCGTCGGCGTCCCGTCGCCCTCCTCCTCCTCCTCCTCCCCGGGGGGGGGGGCTTT
>MDSW01065544.1_pt1 | contig 11198 bp, 12 predicted proteins | sample 811171 | NCBI WGS metagenome assembly MDSW01 (sample SAMN05326641, study PRJNA326480) | marine metagenome | isolation source: seawater | place: Atlantic Ocean: North West | collected 2012 | reverse complement strand
TCAAATTTCGAACAAGATATCTTCCTATAAAACCCCCACCACCTAAAATTGTGCAAATTTGATTTTTCATGGTATTTAGAACATTTATATATGAAAATAATTAAGATTAAAGAGGACATAACTTCAGATATAGCTAACTCATTTAAAAATAGTATTGCAATTGACACAGAAGCAACAGGACTGCAAATTCCTGAAAGGGATAAGCTAAGTTTAATTCAAATATGTGATGAGAAAGAAAACGTCTATATTATCCAACCAAATAAGAAAAGTTATAAAGCTCCTAATTTAGTCTCAGTTTTGGAAAACGAAAAAATTTTAAAAATCGGTCATTTTTTGAGATTTGATAAAAGTGCGTTGGAGTTTTTTCTAAAATGTAAAATGAAGAATGTTTTTGATACAAAAATAGCCTCTAAAATCGTAAGAACATATACAGATGCACATGGCCTAAAAAATTTAGTTCAAGAGTTTTGCAACAAAAGTTTGGACAAACGTCAAGGTAGTAGTGATTGGAATAAAGATATAAATGACCTGTCAGATAAACAATTAGAGTATGCTGCTAACGATGTAATTTATTTACATAAAATAAAATTAAATCTAGAAAAAATGTTAATAAGAGAAAATAGAATGGAATTATTTAAAAGCTGTGTAAATTTTTTAAACACAAGAGTAGAGCTTGATCAAAATGGATTTAAATTTGATATTTTTGAACATTAATGAATAAAAAAAACTATATAAAATTAGCTAAAAAAGCAGCAGCTACACAAATAAATGAATTAAAAAAAATCAATAAAGTATTTAACAAATCTTTTATACAGGCAGTTGATTTAATATTAAATTGTAAAGGAAAAATAATTACTGCTGGAATTGGAAAAAGTGGTTTAATAGCAAAAAAAATTTCTGCCACTTTGTCGTCTGTCGGAACACCATCTTTTTTTTTAAGTCCCGACTTTAATCATGGAGATTTAGGACAGATAGAAAAAAAAGATGTGTTATTAATTTTTTCTTACTCTGGAAACACTGCCGAGCTTAATAATTTACTTAAATTTGCTAATCGATTTAGAATTAAAATTATAGGTGTTGCCTCAAAATCTGATAGTCTTCTTCTTAAAGCAAGTGATGTGAAACTTTTGTTGCCAAAAGTAAAAGAGTCCGATCTGACTGGAATGGTTCCAACCTCAAGCACTTCTATCACTTTATTATTAGGAGATTGTTTAGCTACAACTGTGATGCATAAAAGAAGATTTTCAAAAGAAAAATTTAAGATTTATCACCCGGGAGGAAATATTGGGGGATCTTTGCTTTTAGCAAAAGATATAATGGTAACCGGTAATAAACTCCCAATTGTGGATGCAAATAAAAATTTGGGAGATGCTTTAAAAATAATCAATCTTAAAAAGTTAGGAGTCGTAGTAATTTTAAAAAAAAAATTCATCGCAGGTCTAGTAACAGACGGGGATTTGAGAAGAGAAATGAAATTCCTTTCGAAAAAAACAAATCTTCAAAAATTTATGACTAAAAAACCACTGTTAGTTAACGAAAATATGCCTGCATCTAAAGCTCTAGCTATTATGAATGAAAAAAAAATTACAAGTTTGCTTGTTGTTTCAGATAAAGACTTTAAGAAAAAAAATAATGTAAAATTAAAGGGTATTATTCACATTCATTTTCTTTTGCGTTATGGCCTTTGATTATGGAAAGAAAAAAAAAATTAAAAGTTATTCAATTTATATTGCTGATTTTTGGAGTATCATTAATTTATCTTACTTACTATGACTCTGGAAAAGAAAATAGTCTGGAAGAAGAAATATTATCTAAGACAACTCAAGAAAAAATAAAAAAACAAAATTTAGAAAACCCCACTGACGATAGGGATATTTTTTATAATGTTGAATATACCGGTTTAGACTTAACTGGGAACAGATATTTAATAAAATCAAAGGAAGCTTATTTAGATAAAATAAATTCTGAAATTGTATATATGCAAGATGTTTCTAGCATTTTTTATTTTAAAGATGATACGGTTTTATATGTTTATGCTGAAAAAGGCATTTATAACAATAAGACTCTTAATATGATATTTAAAGACAATGTAAATGCTAAATATCTAGATAATGAACTTTTTGCTAATAACGCAGAGTATTCAAACACTGAAAGCTACCTTAAAATATATGGTAAAGTAAAAATTAATAACAAAAGAGGAAACCTCGTTGCAGACAAGTTATTATTTGATATAACTAAACAACAATTAGATATTTCGTCCTTAATTGATAATGAAATAAACGTTAATTTAAAACTAAATGAAAAATGAAAAAAGGTTTTAGAATATTAAAATTTAAAAAAGATAGACCAATTTTTGAAGTAAAAGATATTAGTAAATCTTTTGATGGAAGACCTATATTAAAAAAACTTTCTATTAAAGTTTTTCCTGGTGAATGTGTAGGAATATTGGGTCCAAATGGCTGTGGCAAGACAACTTTATTTTCGATGTGTATAGGAGAACAAAATCCTGAAGGAGGAAAAATTTATTTGAACAACAAGGCAATCGACCAAATACCAATTCATCTCAGATCAAAAGAAGGTTTAGGTTATCTACCTCAACAAAGAAGTGTTTTTAACATGAGTGTTTATGATAACATTTTAGGGATTGCTCAGATTAATATTAAGGGAGTTGATAATCAAAAAGAAGTAACAGAAAAATTGCTTGATGAATTTAATCTTCAGCACTTAAGATCCCTAAATGCTTCGGTATTGTCTGGTGGAGAAATAAGAAGGTTAATGATGGCTAGAGTGATGATAAATAAACCTAAAATTGTATTACTTGACGAACCACTAGCTGCTCTTGATCCTTTGGTAATTCAAGATATCCAAAAATATATTTTAAAAATTCAGTCTATGGGCACTGCTATATTAGTTACAGATCATAATGTAAAAAATTTATTTGATATAGCAGATAGAAGCTATGTTCTTGGAGAGCATACTGTAATAGCTGAAGGAACTTCAAGAGAAATACTTAAATCTTCAAAGGCAATAGAGCATTATTTTGGATCACAATTCTCATAAAAATTAATGCAGGCTAAAAGTTTTAATTTAAATTCTAACTTCTCAATAAAACCATTTAAAAAAAAAATTGAAGTTGATTCAGATAAATCTCTTTCTATAAGAAGTTTTTTAATTGGCTCTATTAGTCAAGATATATCTAGAGTTACAAATGTTTTAGAGTCTGAAGATGTTATTTCCACAATCAACTGTCTTAAAAAACTTGGCATTACAATCAAAAAAAAAGGTTTAAAATCTTATGTAATTCACGGAAAAGGTTTAGGGTCATTTTCTGCCAAAAAAAATTTACAATTAAATTTTGGAAACTCCGGCACTTTAGCCCGGCTTTTAATTGGATTATTGTCTACGACGCCTGGTTTAGAAATTAAAGTAAAAGGTGACAGCTCTTTAAATAAAAGAAATATGAAACAATTGCTAGAATTGATGTCTGAATTTGGGGCTGAGTTTATTCCTCAAAATAAATATAATTTTCCTTTAAAGCTTATTTCAACTGAAATGCCATTAGGAATAAGATACAAAGCAGGAGTTTCTGCTCAACTTAAAAGCGCGGTTATCCTTGCTGGACTAAATGCTTATGGCACTAGCGAAATAGTAGAAGAGAAAAAATCCAGGGATCATTCAGAAAATTTACTAGTACAAAACAAAGAGGCAATCAAAATTACAAAAGGGGAAAAAAAAATAATTGAAGTTTTTGGAAAAAAAAGTTTAAAACCAATAAATTTGAAAATACCCGGAGATCCATCATCAGCTGCATTTTTCACAGCCTTGACTATTTTAAATAAAAATTCTTTCCTTGAGATAAAGAATGTAGGATTAAACCCTACTAGAACTGGTTTTTATGAGTTGCTTAAAAAACATGGTGCTAAAATTCAATTTAGTAATTTAAAAAAAAGAAATAACGAAATATTTGGAAATATTATTATTAAAAGTTGCAAAATCAGACCTATCAAAGCTCCTAAAGAATATTATGTCAAAGCTACAGATGAATATCCAATTTTATTTGTATTAGCAGCATTAACAAAAGGAGTATCTATTTTCAAAGGTATAGAGGATCTTTCTAACAAAGAGAGCAACCGAATAAAAGAAATGCAAAAAATATTAAAACAAATTGGAATAAAAAGTTTTTATTCAAAAAAAGGACTTAAGATCTTTGGTAAAAATTATATTGAAAAAAGAAATAAAAAAATTAGTGTTCCTAACTTAGGTGATCATAGAATATGTATGTCCACTCAAATACTGGCTCTTATAACTGGAATTAAAACAAAGATAAATAATTTTGAAACTGTTTATACTTCTTCTCCTTCCTTTTTAAAGATAATTAAAATATTAGGAGGTAAATTTGAAATTAAAAAATAAAATATTAAAAATTACATGTGATGGAGGTGCTGCTACCGGAAAATCAACTGGTGGAAAAATGATCGCAAGAAAATATAAACTGGCTTTTCTTTCAAGTGGTCTTCTATATCGATATTCTAGTTACTTAATTCTAAAATATAAACCAAAAAATAAAACTTCTTTTCTTAAAAAAAAATTTAAAAACTTAAATTATAATAAGCTTAAAAAAATTAATTTATTTTCTCCTAAAATCTCAGCTCACAGTGCAATTATTGCAAAAATACTTTCGATAAGAAGAATTTTAAAAAAATATCAAACTGATTTTGTAAAAAAAAATAAAAGTTGTGTTATAGAGGGTCGAGATGCAAGCACTCAGATCTTGCCAAACTCAGATGTAAAATTCTTTTTTGTATGTAGTTTAAATATTGCATCAAAAAGAAGATACAAAGAATTAAAAAAACTTAATAATAAGTTAAAATTAAATAACGTCAAAAAAGCTTTAAAATTAAGGAATATTTCAGATATAAAAAGAAAACATAGCCCTTTAAAAAAACATAAAAATGCTGTAGTTGTGAACTCCGGAAAACTAAATAAACAAGCGATGTTAGTAAAAATGAGCAAACACGTAGAGAAAGTGATTAAATTAAAATATGGCAAGTGAACAAGAACTAAAAAAAACGAACCCTCTGCACAAAGAGTTTCAAGCTCTATTAGATGAAGATTTTAAAGACAGAAAAGTTAAAGAAGGCGAAATTATTAAAGCTACAGTTACAGAAATTACCCCAAAATTTATTGTTGTTGACGCAAAACTAAAGATGGAATCAATGATACCAGTCGAAGAATTTAAAAACGACGATGAACTATCCAAACTTAAAATTGGTTCTACTATTGAAGTTTATTTAGACAGAGTAGAAAATTTTAAAGGGGAGGTAGTAATTTCTAGAGACAAATGTAGAAAAATGAGGGCATGGAAAAAAATGGAGAAAAATTTTGAAACACAAGAGGAGCTAACTGCTTACATTACGGGGAAAGTCAAGGGAGGTTTTATTACAACTGTTGAAGGTCTTCCCTGTTTTATGCCTTCTTCCCAAATAGATGTGAGGCCTTTAAAAAGAGTAGATCACTTAATGAATACGCCTCTTAAAGTAATAGCAACTAGAATAGATAAAAACCGAGGAAATGTTTGTGTTTCTAGAAGAGCTGTGCTTGAAAAAAGTAAAAATGCTGAAATTACTGAAGCCCTTAAAAATATTAAAGAAAATGATATAATTGATGACGCGATAGTTAAAGCAACCACTGACTGGGGAATTTTTTTAGATATAAATGGCATAGATGCTCTTTTACATGTCTCAGATTTAAGTCATGGGCGAGTAAAAAAACCATCTGATTTAGTAACAGTTGGCCAAAAGATTAGAGTTAAAATAACAAAAATAGATCCAAAAACAAATCGGGTTTCAGCATCAGTAAAAGCCTTAACTGAAGATCCTTATGCAAATATAGAAAAAAAATATAAGGTTGGAGAGACTTACGAAGGAACTGTTACGAAACTTATGGATTATGGAGCGTTTATACGTATTCAGGAAGGTATAGAAGGTCTAATACACAATTCAGAGCTAGATTGGGCTAATAGAAATATAAAACCGTCAAAAATTCTTGCAGTGTCGCAAAAAATTAAGTTTAAAGTTGTGAATATAGATAAAGAAACAAAAAGAATATCTTTATCGTACAAAGCTACACTTGAAAACCCTTGGGACAAATTAAAAAACAATCTAGGAAAAAAAGTAAAAATTAAAATTAATAACATAACGGACAAAGCAATTTTTGGAGAGTTAGCTGATTCTGGTTTAACTGGAATGCTGCACTATAAAGAAATATCTTACGATGAAAATATTGATGATCTTAAAAAATTCAAAAAGAACGATAAGATAGATGTAAAAATCATAGAAATTAAAGACGATAAAATTAGATTTTCAAAAAGATCATTAGATAAGGATCCGTTAGACTGGTTTAAAGATAACAATAAAAAATTAGGTGATGTAATTACTACAAGAATTCACGAGGTTCTTAAAAATGGAGTAAAAGTTGCAGTGGACAAAGATAAAAGGTTGATTGTTACTATCAGAAAAGGAGATCTAGCTAAAGAAACTGCTAATGCTAGACCTGAGGTATTTTCACCTGGAAATGCTTTAGACGCAAAAATAACTGAACTCGACTCTAAAACTAGAAAAATTAAACTAAGTGTAAAAGCAGCTCAAATAGATGAAGAAAAGTCTTTAATTGCAAAATTTGGAGAAGGTGCAACTAAATCAGGAGCTACCCTTAAAGGTATATTCGAGAAAGCAATTGGAAGTAAAAAGAAAAAAAAAGAAGATAAATAATTGTCACGCCCAGAGATTATTAAAAAATTTAAAAATAAACATCCAAACCTAAATAAATTACAATTAGAAAAAATTTTCGATACTTTTTTTCAAACTATCGAAAAAGCTTTGCTAGAAAAAAAATCAGTAGAACTAAGAGGTTTTGGTACTTTTTTTGTAAAAGAGATAAAGGAAAAATTTTCAGCAAGAAACCCTAAATCAGGTCAGCTAATTTATGTTCCAAAAAAGAATAAAGTAAGATTCAGAGCTAGTAAAAAATTTAATGATTTAATTAATCAATGAAAAAAAGGAAAGTATTTATAGCCTGCGATACCGGAAATCAGAAAGTGATAAGACGAATTATTTCTTTAACCAAAACTAATAAATTAGAAATTGGATATAAATTTGGATTGGAGTTTTTGTACACAAAAAATGGTCGAAATTTTATTTCTAATATTAAAAATAAAAATATTTTCGCTGATTACAAAATCTCAGATATCCCTTCCACAAGCTCAGCTGCGATTAAATCTTTAAAAGATCTTAGAAATTTATCATATATTACTGTCCATATAAGTAGTGGGTATGAGTGTCTTAAAGCAGTAAAAAAAATTACAAAAAAAACAAATAAAAAATTAAAAGTTTTAGGAGTAACAGTACTTACTAGTTTTTCAAATTCATCAATAAAGAAAATTGGTCACACTCGTTCCATAAAAGATATTGTAAAAAGACAAGCAGCTTTAGCTAAGTCAGTGGGGTTAGATGGAATTGTTTGCTCAGGTCATGAAGCAAAATATTTAAAAAAGATTTGTGGCCGAATGGATATAATTACACCAGGTATTAGATTGGATGGTGATAGAATTGGTGATCAAAAAAGAGTAATGAGTCCAAAAGAAGCCTTCAAGAATGGCGCTACAGCCATTGTAGTAGGTAGAAGTGTTACCAAAGGTAATATTAAAAATAATATCCAAAAGTTGATTAAATCATTATAAAATAAATAATGATGAAGATTAAAAAGCGTATACCTCTAATTGACCAGCATGATAAAAATTTTATGTATGGAGGAAAATTTGGTGGAAATTTTATTCCCGAAACACTTAAAAAACCTATCGATGATTTAACCGAACTTTTCTCTAGACTTAGATCAGATAAAAAATTTTTAAAAGAGAGAGATTACTACTTTAAAAATTATGTCGGAGCACCAACGCCATTTATTAAATTAGAAAATTTAACTAACCATTTAGGTGGAGCTCAAATTTATGCAAAAGTTGTTTCAGAAGCTAATGGTGGAGCTCATAAAATTTATAATGCAACTATTCATTGCTTAATCGCCAAAAGAGCTAGAAAAAAATATATAGTAGGTGACACAGGCGCTGGTTACGCCGGGAAAATGCTTTCAATGGCAGCAAAAAAATTTGGACTTAAATGTAAAATTTTTATGGGAGCAAAAGACATTAAAAGACAAAGACCCAATGTTGAAGCGATAAAAAAAAATGGAGCAGAAATTGTGCCTGTATTAACTGGCAGTCAAACATTAGTTGATGCTGTAAGCGAGTGTATGCGTTACTGGGTTTCTAATTGTGATACAACACACATGTGTGTTGGTAGCACTGTTGGCCCAAATATATTCATTAAGATTTGTGCTTATAGTACTGCTCAAATTTCCAGAGAATTAATCGACCAAGTTAAAGAGGAATTTGGAACAATTCCAAATAAATTAAAATTAATTAATTGTGTAGGTGGAGGAAGTTCCGCTGCAGGATTTTGGAATGAGTTTATGGATACACACGCAGAATTTATAGGAGTAGAAGCAGGAGGACCGAAAAATAGTAAGCTACACGCAGCACCATTAACAAATGGATCAAAAATAGGAATTTTACATGGGGCTGCTCAATACGTTATACAAGACAAAGAGGGTCAGATAGGGTCTACCGAGTCAATATCAGCTGGTCTAGATTACCCAGGTATATCTCCATTGCATTGTTTTTTAAAAGATACCAGAAGAGCTAGATACACTTCAGCTACTGATGAAGAAGCTTTAAAAGCGTATCAATTAGTTTCCAAACTAGAAAATATTTCTCCTTCGCTTGAACCTTCACATGCGTTTGCTGAAGCAATCCGTATTGCTCCAAAATTAAAAACTTCAGAGGTGATTATTGTTAATTCTTGCGGTGATAGTCATAAGGATAAGGACATAATTAAACAAAAATTAGGATCATATTTGAGATGAAATCAAAAATTAGTTTAGCTTTTCAAAAATGTAGAAAAGAAAAAAGACCTGCGTTAATTACTTACACTGTTGCAGGAGATAATACTAAAAACAATTCTTTGAAAATTTTAAATTCAATTTCTAAACATGCAGATATTCTTGAACTTGGTTTTCCACACAACACACCAATTGCTGATGGAGGTCAAATCCAAGGAAGTTCTCATCGTGCACTCAAAAATGGCCTTAAACTTAAAGATGTTTTCCAAATTGTAAAAAAATTTAAAAAAACTAATCCAGAAAAACCTTTAATTTTAATGGGATATTTTAATTTAATTTATCAAAGCGGTGAAAATAGTTTCTTAAAAAATTGTAAAAACTCTGGGGTAGATGGTCTTATAATTGTTGACCTTCCTTATCCTGAAAATATAAAATTTTCAAATAAGTGTAAAAAAAAGTCAATTAATTTTATTCAACTTTTATCTCCTACTACTTCAAAAGATAGAATGAAAAAGATCATTAGGAATTCACATGATATGATCTATTATATAAGTATGTTATCTACTACTGGAGGTAAATTAAAAGTTTCTCCAAAAAAAATTATTAAAAACTACATTAAAATTAAAAGATTAAATTCAAACAAAAACCTTGTAATAGGCTTTGGAATAACAAACAAAACTATAGCCTCTTTAAAAAAAGCTGACGGACTAGTTGTAGGTAGTCAATTATGTAAAACAATTAGTGATTCTATTAAAAATAGACAAAATCCTGTGAAAAAGCTAAATAAATTGGTATACAGTTTAAAAAATAAAATTCGATGAATTGGATAAAATCAAAAATTCAAAGCTTTGTAGAAAAAGCCAAACAGACTTTTAAAAGGCGTAGACCAACTAAAGAAGATCAAGATAACAGTCTTTGGTTAAATTGCCCAGGATGTGGTCAAATGCAATTAAAACAAGATCTAAAAGTTAACTATAATATTTGTAAATGTAGTCACCATTTTGATCTTGATCCAAAAATAAGATTTGAAAAACTTTTTTTTGATGATGGTCATTACGAGTTAATACAATGTCCTGAATGGGCAGATCCAGATCCTCTAAATTTCAAAATTGGGGATCAAAAATTTATTGATAAGTATAATGCTTATAAAAAAAAGACTGGTCAACAAAGCGCAATCTTAGCTGCTAAAGGAAAAGTTAATGGACTTAACGTTGTAGCTTTTGGTTATAATTTCGCTCACGGTGGGGCTTCATTGACACAAAGAGAAGGCGAGCACTTAATAAGCGGTATACAAACTGCATTAGATGACAAAGTTGATGCGGTAGTATCTTTCTATCAAAGCGGAGGAATGAATGTTACTGGAAATTTAAACTCATTGAAAAATATGCCTGTACAAATGATGGCTATGAAAATGTTAAAAAAAGCCGGAATAGTTACAATAGGTGTTTGTTCATCAAAAATAACAGGAGGAACATTTTGTAATGTTTATGGAAATGACTTCATTTTTGCAGAAACTCCTAAAAATGAAAATTTATTATTTGCAGGTAAACGAGTAAGTGCATCGGTTAACAAAGGACAAGAATTACCTGATGATTTTGGTAAAGCATCTAGCTTGATTGATCATGGAATGATTGATGGGGCTTTTGAGTCTAGATTAGAGATAAAAACAAAAATAACAAATCTTGTAAGAGTTTTACTAAAGAAGTCTGAAACTGAATCGAAAGCTGAAGAAAAATCTAATGTTAAAGTAGAAATTCAATCAGTAAGTTAATTGCTTGACGGAAAAGACAAGAGCTATAGAAAAGTTATTACAACTTAATCAACACAAAATAAAATTAGGTCTGGGGAGAGTTAACCAAGCAATAAAGAAATTAAATTTAAATACAAATTTTCCAACTTCAAATATTTGTACTGTTAATGGAACTTCGGCAAAAAACTCAATAATCCAAATTTTCAAAAATATATTGATCAAACATAAAAAAAGATATGCCGCAACTTATTCGCCTCATCTAATTTCAGTGACTGAAAGATTTGAACACAATAAAAAATTTATAAATATAAATCTTTTAAAAAAAATCTTGATAAAAACTTCAAAACAAAAAAATTTAACTCAATTTGAGAAGTTAACCATCGCATTTGGATTATTCATTAAAGATTTAAAATTAGACTGGATAATAGGTGAATTTGGATTACTAGGAAGACTTGATGCTATTCGAGCTTTGTTTCCAAAACCTAATATCCACATA
>MDSW01005590.1_pt1 | contig 11198 bp, 7 predicted proteins | sample 811171 | NCBI WGS metagenome assembly MDSW01 (sample SAMN05326641, study PRJNA326480) | marine metagenome | isolation source: seawater | place: Atlantic Ocean: North West | collected 2012 | reverse complement strand
GCAATATCATCAAAACCAATTAAAGCATTTGGTAATTTTAATCCACTATTTTTATATCTAGCATATACTTTTTTTTTAATACTAGTTGGAAATGGATAATCTAAACTTTCAACAAGTGCTTCATATTCTTTAATAAACATAGACATTTTATCTTTATTTAGATTATCAATATCATTTATCATAGCTTCTTCAATTCTATGATTTAATTTATTCATTTTTGAAGAAACATTTTGAAATACTGTTACTTTTTCTGTAATTTTAAAATTACTTATCATTGCAAGAGTTAATCCAGTAATACTATTTATTATAATGTTAGGTATTTTCATTTGTTCTCCAGTTAAAGAAGCACTATTTAAAATAGCTAAACTAGTGCTTGATAATATTAAAGGAACGTTTACAAAACTTTTAATCGTTGAAAAGAATTCATATGATCTTTTTGCTAAAATAGCAACAATAAAACTCTTATCTTTATAACCTTGTAATAATTTTTTTTGTTCTACTGTTAGTTTTTCGCCCGTATTTGAATTATTAGTTTTAATTAAAGGGACAGTTTCAAAATTTTCATTATCTGTTATAATTAATTCTGATTTTATTTTAGTATTTTCAAGTGACATAATTTAAATGTTCTAATTTATATAAATATTTATTATTATTATATTTTTACACTCTAATTAATTAAATCAAAAATATTATTATTATAGCAAATATTAAACTCATTATCCCTAATCCAAATATTAATGGATTATCATCATCATCAATAATATCATTAGTATCTTTTCTAAAAGTTTTTATAATAAAATCTAATATTTTATATGTACTTTTTTGCGATAATATTACAAATAATATAATACAATATAATGCAATTTTCGCTTTAATCGCATATGGAACTGTATTTTTATTTATATTATCATTTTTATACTCTTGAATTTTGGGTTTATTATTTTTATTAAAATCATAATATAATTCATGATTATCCATTATTTCTTCTTATAAATATAAAAATATATTAATTATTTCTATTTAACATATCTAATAAATAATATACTGTTGCGGGATCTATTATATTTTCTAATTGCATTTCTACTATATTATTTTCATTATTTAATTCGCTTGTAATCATTCTATCTGTATTATTTAAATAAATTGCAAACTGATTACCAAATAATCTATTTTCATTTATTGTTATATTAGTTAACCATTCTGGTATATTATTATAAAATTTATTAGATACCATTGCTAAAGATTTTACAAAATTACAACATAAAATAAAATGATCATTGCCATTTATAAATAAATTTATTATTTCTTTAGAAAATTTAAATTGATAATTGTTATTATCCATTGTATCAATAATGTTATTTTCAAAAAATTTATAATTTATATTAATATTTTCTGTTAAATCCTGATATACATGTATAATATGTATTACATTACCAAATGTTAATTCATTAAACCATAATATATTATTATAAAAACCTATTTTTTCCATATAATATACAACATCGGTATAAGCTTGTTCTGGCGTATTCCAATTTTCTTCAATATAATAATTATTAGATTTTATTTTTAATTTATTATAATTAATAAATAATTTTAATTTTTCAATAATAGTGTTATTTATATAATTTTTAGTATATGGATGTAATTTATTTTTTCTCAAGTAATATTCAAATTCAATAGCATTAAAACAATATATTTGATTATTAATATCTTTGAAATAAAATTTCAAATTAGATTCTATTTCATTTATATTTTCTAATGTAAATGGATCTTCTTTATTTGTTATATAATTATATTTATAAATTTTATTTATATTTTTAATAATATATTTTTTTATATTTTTTTGTATTATTATTAAATACTTTAAATTTTTACTTTTAAATTTATATGTATTATATATAACTAAATACATATCATTTATTATATCACCTTTTGCTTTTTTTTTTATTTTTATATTATTATATTTTGCTATTTTCTTTATATTACCAGAACTAAATAAATATGCAAGTGTCCTAATAAATAATTTTTTTTTTAATTCTTCTGAATCAGAATATTTAAAAATTTCTTTAAATATATCATATATACATTTATTATTTAATAAATCTGTTTTATTACCACATGCTTTATTAATAATATCAAATAATCCAATATTTTTATATTTAATATGATCTTTACAAAAATTCATATTTAGATCACATATATTAGAACATTTACTATTTTTGCATCTCGCTCTATAGATACAAGTATTAATATTAGTTTCCATTATATGATATTAATATTTTATTTTTATATCTAAAATTTATTTTTGAATTGGTAATAAAATACCAGCATTAATATAACTTTCATAATCATATAATTTTTTATTTAATTCTACATATTTAATATCATTTATTAATACTACTTTTCCCTTTCCTGTTTTTTTCTTTTTTAATTTATCATGTAGTAATATTTTATTATCATTATTTATATCCTTTGTAAATGATAATTTATTATTATCTACATTTATCGGCCAATTATAACATTTATAACCACTCTCTAATGGTTTATTTTGATTTGAATTTATTATGCAATCAAATGATGCAGCTTTTAATAATTTTAAAAATTGATTTATTAAATTTTCCTTAGAAGATGCTATATTATATATGTGTTCATCTGTTGTTATTCCTTTATCTAAACTTTTTATTGTAAAATTTTTATCTAATTGTTGTTTTGTTAATTTCATTAAATAACAAAATACTTCAACATTTCTATCACTTTTAGGTAATAATTCATGAGAACATGTTCTAACTGCTCTCCCGATTACTTGATTTATTCTTACTGAATTCCAAAAATATTCCATTACTAAAACTCTTCTAACATTTTTAAGTGATATACCTTCTGCACCTGACTGCGTAATCATCATTGTTTTAATTAATTTACCATATAATTGATATTTGATATCATTTTTAATTCTATCTGGTAATAAATTTAATAAATTTTGATCTAATTGTTTATAATCTCCATTAAATAAATGCATCAATTGATTAGTTTTTTCGCGATCATTGCTAAATATTATGTATCTCTTGTTATCATATTTTTCATCAAATACAGATAAATCTTCATATTTATAACCATTTTCTGTTTTTATTAATGATATTTGTTTATAATCTTGTTTATCTAATGTTTTCATAAATATTCCTAATCCCTCTACCGATCTAAATTGTGAATATATTAATACTGATCCTGGTGATGTTTCAATATCCTGTAACATTTCGTAATATTTTGGACTATATTTCTTTTTTAAATTTTCTTTTGATAAATAATCATTTGTATCTAATTCATTTAGTGCTTCTGTTAATGATTCTTCATATTGTTGTGCTACCGCTGTTTTAATGTCTACTTTTTCATCTTCTTTATCTTCTTCTTCTTGTATATCCATTTCTTTTTTTAATAATTTTCTAATATCTTGTGGAAATGTTCTTTTAATTTCAGTTGGAAATGCAAAATTACAAACCATTCTACTAAATGCTCTATATACAGAATTTTTTTCATCTAATACACCTACACCCTTCTTCTGAAATTTATTTCTTTCATCTATTGCTCTTTCTTTTGTTCGAACTTCGTCATATATACTTAATTGATGATTTGTCATATTTAAATATTTAATATTAATTGGATATAATTTTGGAAAAAATTCACTACCAGATGTTCTATAATAACTTACTGTTCCTAATATGCGTCTTTGAAATAAATCTATATTTTTTATTTCTGGTTTTTCTTCTTTTGTACTATCTATAAATAATTTATTAAATTCTTCTATTTCATTTGGTAAAGCATAAAAATATTCTTCTGTTATTTTTGCACCAAATTTAATTTCTTTATCATTTATCAAATCTTTTATATTACTAATTAATTTACTTTCTGTTATTTTCCATATCTTCTTTTCTATTTCTACATTTTTATTTTTTCTCATATATCCATCTGGTAATAATGCAATTGATAATGTTGAATTTTTAAAAAATATATAATCTATATATTTTTCATATTCTGTACTTTTTATTTTATCTTTTATTAATTCTATTGTTGGTTCTTTAGAATTACTTAATAATTTTATATTATGTATCTTCATTGGACCCCGTATTAAATTTATTAATGTAGCAATCTCATATGGATTATTTATAATTGGTGTACCCGATAATAATACCATTTTACAATTTTCCGCCTTCATTAAATTATTATAAACTGCTCTTGCTAATTTTGAACCATTTACTATTCTACTTATAAAATTATGAATTTCATCTACAATTACAAATGAATTATCAAACATTTTCTTACCCATTTCTGATATCATTTTCTGTGTTAAACCATTATAACTTATAAATGTATATCTATTTCTTATTATATGTAATATAGTTTCATCTATTTTTTGTTTATCTTTTTTTGTTATTGAATTGTAACTTATATTCTTTTGTATAATATCAACCTCATCATCCATATTATTATTATATAGTGGCACCCATACTAAATTATCTTTTTTTATAAATTTAGTATTTATACCATATTCATTTAATTTTTCTATTAATTTTTTTGACTTTCCCGTTCCTTTTATTTTTAATAAAGACCATGATTTTTTCATATTTAAACCTATTGTTGATATTTTCATTAATTCATTTTCATAATTTTTTGCTAATGACGCTGGTGTTAATACATATATTTTTCTTTTCTCTATAAATCCTTCAGCAGCAGCTATTGATGCCGCTGATTTACCCGAACCTAATTCATGATATGCTAATATACCTCTATATGGACTATCAAATTGAACATAATCTCTTAATATTCTCTGATGAGGAAATAAACTAACCGTTTTAACATCGATTTCACATTTATCATCTTCGCATTTACAACTCTCTTTTTTATTTAAATCTTTATAATTTTTTCGATTAAATGTATTATATATATTTTTATTAAAACCTATTCTATTTTCTAATACCCATTCGTCTGGTTTAACTTCTATATTCATTCTATTAACTTATTATAATATATTTTATTAATAGAATATAGTTAATATATATTATGGTTATTAAAAATATTAATGATAATTTAGATCTTTCCAATAATCAAATATATTATGCTGGTACTCTTTTTAAAAAAAAAGATATTTTAACAAATATGTATGATAAATTATTTAACAATAAAAAAAATTTAAAAAAAATTAAATATTTTTGTGATGATTCATGTAATACTAATAATAATTATTTATTGTTAAATAAACTTACAAAATATATTAATAATACTTATACAGAAATTGGATTAGTTTGGAATAATATTGGTACTAATAAACCAGATTTTGGTTATGAAATAACTAATGAAAAATTAAAAAAGGCTATTTCAATTAATACAACATTAACTAAAACTCAATTAAATCAAATAAAATCCGAACTATTAAAAAATTTTCATATAAATAATATTTATTTAAATAGTTATATTAAAGTAGGTAATTTCTATTTTCAACCTTCACATAAAGACGAATTATATAATTTTATATTAGATTTTGATAAATCATATATTAATAATTTAAATATAAATACAACTGAAAAAAAATGCAAAACATTATTTAATTATATTAATATATATGCTTATCTTATATTATTTTGGATTAATAATAATTTTATATTACCATCATTTAATTTAAAAACTTTTAATAAAATTAATTGTATTGATAAATCTAATGTTTTTATTTTTGATAATAATAAACAAAATATGATTGTGTTTTTTGATCTTTTAATATATAAATTTCAAAATTTATGGAATAATCAAGAATATATTGAATATAATAAACTTCTTTTTGAAAGATATTTTTTTATAATTAATTCCTTCTTAAAATTTATTATTAAAAATAAATATATTCATAATATTGGTAATTATGATATGAATTATTTTATAGATTGTTTTGTAAATCAAAATTATAATACATTTAATCATACTAATGATTGTAATTATTCAGAAAAAGAACATAAAATTTATTGTATATTTCAAAAAAATAAATATAAACTAAATTATATTATATCTTATCTTTTAACAATTAATTCAATTCTTCAAAAATTATATTTAAATAATTATATTAAAAATATTAAACTTAAATATAATAAATTAAATGTTGATAATTATATTATAAATAGCAATTTCAATGAATTAAAATATCATATTACTAAAATGTATCCTAATACTAATTGTTTTAAAAAATTTACTAATATTGTTGATTTATTTAATATTATTATAAATTCTAAAGAAACTAATAATAAAAATCGCAATAAAATTAATATAATTAATTGTACTTTTTATAAAGATGCGGATTCTAATACTATTAGTCGCAATGATTTAGCAACTATTTTAACCATATCTATTTTAAAATATAATCATGAAATTATTAATAATAATCTTATTACTAGATATAACTCTCAATTTGATATAATTGATAGCGAGATTATTTATAATACTTTAATTAATTGGGATACATATATAAAACATATCTTTGATGCTAATATTATAATTAATCTTGATAAATATAATGCAAATATGAATTTTTTTCACGATACTGATTGCAATGATATTTATAAAAAAAATATTGATGTTTATGATATAGCAAATATTCCAAATATTCATTATTATTATGATAACCAAGATTATGATAAATTTGTATCACCTAATATTTCTGCTATTGATAGAGAAGATCAAGATAATATTCGTAAATGGTTAGCCGCACAAAAATAATTTAAATCTTTTATTAATAATAATATATATAATGATAAATAAATTATATAATAGGAATTATTATATAAATTTGATTGGTATATTATCAACTATCTCATTTATTCGAACTGATTATGTTTACAATATTTTTAAAAATAAATTACCACCTCCTAATAATTTTTTTATTCCATATGATAATAATGATACTTAATAATCAATTTTTTCTGAATTATTTTTCCAATTTAAAAATGTTTTATTTGCATCTGTATTTTCTATTTTTATCATTTTAATTTTTCTTTCATCTATTTTTTTATTTATTTCTTCATATATTTCTTTATCATCGAATCCTATATTTGCAGCATCTTCTCTTGTATTTGCATAATATATTTTATCTATTCTCGCCCAATATATTGCAGATAAACACATCGGACATGGTTCACAACTTGTATATATTGTTGCACCTTCTAAAGAAAAATTTTTAATATTCTGACATGCATCTCTTATTGCAATAATTTCAGCATGTGCTGTAGGATCATTATTTACTGTTACCTTATTATTTCCTCTTCCTATAATATGTTCATTTTTTACAATTATTGCTCCAAATGGACCACCATCACTATTATTTGACAAATAAATAGCTTCTCTCATATGTATATTATTCATACGATTATTATGACAATTATGAAACTCTTTTAAAAATGATTTATCACTAGTATTCATTTTAATTATTTAAATTAATTTATATTTAAATAATTTAATTATCATTTTTTTGTAATCTATTTGCAAAATATTTTAATCCCTCATCTGTAAATTTAAATTTTTCTAATATATAAAATATAGTTCTATATTCTATTTCTGTTATTTTTGATTTGTCAATTATTTTTAATATTAATTTATCAGCATCATTTTTTGATATTCTACCATCTCCCTGTCCTTTTACACAATTTTCTGCCTCTTCTAATAATGCAGAATCATATTTTAATCCGTCAATTACTTTATAATAATTACTCATTCTATTCTATTTATATATAATAATATATAAATAGAACCTTAAAATTATTAATTAATGACTAGTTATATAAAAAAAATTAAATTAGAAGGTATATCTAATACTATTAACTATGATTTAAATATTGATGAAATCGAATTTACAAATATTAATAATTTTAATAATAATGATAGAACTAATTTAATTAATATTAAAACAAATTTTAATACTAAATTGATAGAATATAATAATAATATTTCACCTACAATATATAATGGTTTTAGTTACTATAACAAAAATATTGAAAATATTACTCATATGAGTGATTGGATTAAAATTAAACACAAACCATTTGATAATACCTCTTTTTATTCTGGCAATACTTTTGAAGGATCCGTTATAAATCAAAATTTTTCAATAGGTAATATGAATGATAATAATTCACAATGGGCTATATCTTTTGATGATTCAAAAGTTAAATTTTATTTATTTATTATGCATGATAGTTATATTAATCCAAAATATAAAGATAGATGGATCGTTTTTAATAATTATGAGATGAAAAAAGCAAGTGAACATTATGGTACATCTAGTTATCATTATGGTTATCCTCATGCATATAAAACTACTAATAATCCTGATGGTTTTAATGAAAATAATGCTACACATTTTAATGGTCCAAATTATGATCAAATAATTTATAATAGAAACTATGGCGTTCATAATGGTACTGCTTATCCTGATCCACAAATATCATTATATTTTATAAAACATGATAAAACATATGAAACCGATCAGACTATATTAATTAATGATTTAGGTTATAATACAAATTTGATATATTCACAAATATATGGTACTTTGGGTAATGCTGAAGCTGGTGTATATGTTAAATATACAGATGATTTACCAAAAAAAATATTATCATCATCGGATTCAGGTATTATAAAAAAAGAATTTCAACATTATAATATAATTGGATTTTATTATAATTCTACTCTAGAATATATTTATGATTTTAGTTTATATAATACTTTATATAGTTGGACTTCTTATGCAAATAGTATAGGTGCAAAAACTAATTTTAATAGTTTTTATCAAGGTGGTTTATATTTACATCCAGGTGATGGTTATATTGAATTACCTTTACATTCTGATTACAATTATGTTTCTGTATATTACGGTAATCCACATGTTGGTGGTTCAACATACTTATATATTGACGATGTTTATAAAGATGGTTGTTCTTCAAATCAATTTAAAACATATACTACTACATATACACCAGGTCAAATATTAAAAATTAAGGAAGTTAATGGAATTGTTTCACCAGATTTAGTTATTAAATTTTCAAATACTAATAATACTAAATATTCTATTACTTTTCCAAACGATACAGATTGTGATGTATTAATAATTGGCGGAGGTGGATCAGGTGGTGTAAGAGATTCTGGTGCTGGAGGTGCAGGTGGTTTAATATATTTAAATAATATTAAAATTTCTTCTGCTAATTTAACTATTGGAAAAGGAGGAGATGCTGTTACAAGTAGTAATAAAGTTAGTGGCAATAAAGGCGAAAATACTATAATTGATATAATGGATAGTTACGGCAATACTGTTAACTATACTGCTGAAGGTGGCGGCAAAGGTGGTGTGTGGTCTACTAGTAATAATAATAGTACTGGTAATGGTGGTTCGGGTGGAGGCGGTGGTGGTAATAATAGTGCTGGTGGCATAGGCAATCAATCTACTTCAGAAAGTGGTGGATATGGTAATAATGGTGCACAAGGAAGTGGTAGTTATTCAGGTGGTGGAGGAGGTGGCGCAGGTGGTCCCGGTACAAGACATAGTGGTGATACTGGGGGCAATGGTGGTCCGGGCATGGATTTTTCTCATATTTTTGGTACTGAATATGGTGTTTCTGGATGGTTTGCAGGTGGAGGAGGATCAGGATCAGGAAGTGGTTCTCAGGGTGTTGGAGGTCAAGGAGGTGGTGGTACCGGATCTAACAGTGGAGCCGCAGCAAGTGGAATTGATGGCACAGGAGGTGGGGGTGGTGGTCATAGGTTTTTAGGAGGAACAAGTGGAAAAGGTGGTGATGGAATAATATTAATTAAATATAATAAAAAGCAATTACATCACAATGAAATTAAAAAAGAAAATATTGCAAGTAATTTAATATCACACTTTAAATTTGATGGAAATTTAAATGATGAAATTGGCAATTCAATATTAACAGCAAATGATTCTGAAATTTATCCAGAAGGCACATTTAAAGAGGGACTTAAAACAGATGGTAATAAATTTACTATAGATAGTTCTAAATTAGTTAATTTAGTCGAAAGTCATTTATGGACTATTACTTTTTGGATTAAAATTACAGAATTAGATTCTTCACAATCTATGGGAATTATTGCAAGATATGATTCTGGTGGTAATCCAAGAGGTGGATTTAATATAAGTTTATATTCATTATCTAATAGTTCACCAGGTGTATTAAGATTTGAGAGATTATATAATACTAATTCATGGTCTGTTAATTTAACAAATTTCTCATTTATAAATAATTATAATAAATGGTGTCATGTTGCAGTAATATGTCATAATACTGGTAGTAAAATATATATAAATGGAATATTAGATAATTCTGAAACAATTTCATCACCCTGGACATCTACAACTGATTTTGTAGGAACTATTAATGAAAATAAAATTGGCATTGGTGCATATTTTAAAGAAGGGGGGTTTGTGAGTGATTATAATGCATATGGTATAATTGATGATTTAAGATTTTACGATAAAGAATTAGATCAAAATGAAATATATAATTTATATGCAAATAATACAATAAATGATTATTACCTCAATAAAATAGTTGATGGCGACGTAGAAAGTAATTCCTTATATTATGAATTTACACATAATAATAGCGATGATAATCATACAGAATATACTTTTGAATTGACTAGTTCAAGTGATTGCGAAATATTAATTGTTGGTGGTGGAGGTGGTGGGGGTGAATATGGTGGTGGTGGAGGTGGAGGAGATGTAATATATTTTAATGATATTAAATTAAATAAAGGAATATATAATGTAAAAGTTGGAAAAGGTGGTATTGGCGGAGGACCAAATTTAAATTATGAAGCAGGACACAATGGTAATTATAGTAGATTATATTTAAATTCTAATAATTATATAACAGCAGGAGGAGGAGGTGGTGGTAATAGTTATGGTGAACCAGCTGATTCTATTATTAGTTATAGTTACAACATAAATAATATTGTGTATAATTCTCAAGGAGGAGGAGGTGGCGGTGGTGCTACTGGTCCAAATGAAGATAATCGTCATTTAGGTGTTTTAAGTACTTATTCGAGCAATGGAGGAAATTCAGATAGTAATTATGGTGGTGGTGGAGGAGGAGGATATTTTTATTCAATATTAGATTGTGATAAAATAAATTTGAAAGCATGGTATAAATTTG
>MDSW01053384.1_pt1 | contig 11200 bp, 7 predicted proteins | sample 811171 | NCBI WGS metagenome assembly MDSW01 (sample SAMN05326641, study PRJNA326480) | marine metagenome | isolation source: seawater | place: Atlantic Ocean: North West | collected 2012 | reverse complement strand
TGGCCGTCGTCAGCTCGTGCTGTGAAGTGTCGGGTTAAGTCCCTTAACGAGCGCAACCCCTGTCGTTAGTTGCTAGCAGGTAATGCTGAGGACTCTAGCGAGACTGCCGGTGTTAAACCGGACGAAGGTGGGGATGACGTCAGGTCCGCATGGCCTTTATGCCCAGGGCTGCACACGTGCTACAATGGCAGATACAGAACGATGCAATGTCGCAAGGCGGAGCAAATCGCAAAAGTCTGCCCCAGTTCGGATTGGAGGCTGCAACTCGCCTCCATGAAGTTGGAATCGCTAGTAATCGCGGATCAGCTACGCCGCGGTGAATACGTTCCTGAGCTTTGTACACACCGCCCGTCAAGTCATGGAAGCTGGTAGCGCCCGAAGTCGCCACAATTCAGTGGTGCCCACGGCGAGACTGGTGACTGGGACTAAGTCGTAACAAGGTAGCCGTAGGGGAACCTGCGGCTGGATCACCTCCTTTCTAAGGGATTTCCTTGGACCCGGAGGTGGCAGTCACCGATCGAAATTTTTCGATCGACCAACAACTGTCACCAGCAGAGCGATCTGCACCGGGACAGTCAGCGCAACCTCGTCCGGTTCAACCGGAAAGTCCTGTCGCGAGGCAGGGCGAATGGCTTTATCCAACTGTTTACTTTTCAGGGAGTTCGTCCCGAAGCCCGGTCCTCACGGATCGGGCTGTTTCTTGCGCCCTCCCATCTTTGAATCATCGCCTGGACTCGGGGTCCACTCAGGGCTCGTGTTAGCATCGAGGCATCGCATCGCCTTCGACGAACTCGACCATGGTGGCTCCAGCACTGAGCGTGCTGGAGGACATTCTTGATGTCAAGCCTGGGAGATGGCGGACGGTCGGAAGAATCGTCACCGCCTGTGCAGTCGCCGAAATCATCGCGCTTGTTCTGGTGGAAGGTTCGACCTTCTGGCCGATCCTGACCGTTCTCATCCTGTCTGCGAAGAATGTCGGCGTGACCTGGCAGAAATCATGGCACCGGATGATCGGAACGGTCATCGGATTTGGCCTTGCGATCGCCCTGGTCGTCATCTTTCCCCAGACGCCTGGCGGAGTGCTGTTCACATTCATTCCGATTTTCATCGTCTGTATCTACTGGTCCCAGACCAATGCGACCAATCCGTACGCCTTCTTCATGGTGGTGGTCACCATGACGGTGATCGTTTCGCCGGCATGGTTGGACCCGGAAATCGTCCAGCAAAGAGGGGTCCATCGATTCTTCGAGACCATCATCGGCATCTTCGCCATCACGTTTGTGAGTCGTTGTGTCTTTCCCGTGACGGCCGAAGCCGAACTGCGAAAATCAATTCATGAAAGTCTTGACCGTGCAGGCAGGCGATTCGAATCGGCACTGCGTCTCCTTGAGAACCCTGACGAATCCATTGAGGAAGTTTCCTCCGAATCACGATCCAGTTTCAGCGAGAAGATCGATCTGCTCAATGCGGCAATCAGTGAAAGTCATCATGTTGATCAGGCTCGTGGTCTTTGGATGGCTCGCATCAACCTCTCCAATCGAGTCGCGATCCAGTCCGAGATGTTTCTGGAGCAATTGACACCCGATACCGTTCGGAAACTTCCAACAGAATTCATGCCGAGTTTGATCGACAGCGTGAAGGCGATACAGGAAAAGTGGCGGATTGCAGGCGATGCATTGCTCGATGGGGAGGTTCCGGACATCGATCATGATTCCATGAATCAGATTGCGGACACGCTGGAAGCCAAGCGGGGGCATGGGCAAGGGGCGCTTCGGGTGAATGCAGTCACGACTGTGATCATGATGTTGCGACAACTTGGTGAGATCAAGGACATCCTTCTCTACCAGGAACATGTCAAGTTGCCATCGACACTCAGTCAGTATGGCCTGATCATCTCAGCCAAGAATGCCATTGCGAACATCAATGTCGATGCGATGAAACTCGCTGTGAAGGCCACCTTGGCAACCATGTTGGCGTTGGTTCTTGTGGCCACTCTGAGATGGACCGATGCGATGTTGACGACAGCCGTCACCGCGATTCTGGTCATTCAGCCGACAATGGGGGCCTCCTGGTCCAAGTCGCTCCAGCGAGTCATCGGTGCTGCCATCGGTTGTCTGTTCGGGATTGCAGGCCTGGCGATCATCAGTGCCAACACGAATGATTTCACATGGATGCTGCTGTATTTCAGTCTCGGAATCGCGGTTGCCGCCTGGTTGATGTCCGGAACATGGGAAACGTCCTACGTCGGCCTGCAGATCGGAATCTGCTTGTCGCTCGTCCTTGGTGTGGCAGGGCCTTCTGCGGACATCGAGTCTGGAATCGGGCGAGTCGCCGGCATCCTTTTCGGCCTGTGCATCTCACTCTCCGTTCTACGGTTCCTGTGGCCGGTCTGGGCAGGCAATCAGGTCTGCTCGGCCATGGCCAATTCCTGCCGTTCCATGGCACGCTACCTTGAGGTTGGGCTCGGCAATCCCGAAGTTGAGAGACAGATCAGGCCAAGGGGCGGCTGGAGCTATCAGATCCTGTCCGGGATCTCCAATGCATTCAAATACAGGGAAGAGGCCAGGTATGAACGCGGATTGACCAGAGCGCATGCTGCGCCAGGACTGAATCTTGGCGTACGACTGCAGGCCCTGCTCCCGAAGATCGTGCTTGTCGTCCAGGCCCGCGAACTTCGTTCCTTACGTTCGTCAATCGTGCAGAATCCGACCATCACGGCGCTTCGGTCTGCAATCGAGGACCGTCTTGAGCTGATCGCAGTCCTTGCAGAAGGTGGCGATGGACAGCCCGAGCCATTGAAACCGCTTGTCGATGCGGCCTATGCGGAGATCGACTTCCAGGACGAACGCACGGAAGAACCGAATGCCATTCCCCTGGACGAGTTTCTGGGGTACTACAACGACATGATTCCCGAACTGGACGCCATGGTGGACGATGCCAGACAGCTGGCTGAACTCTTCAGCGAGTCGAAGGGAATCTCCCGCCTGGCCTCATCCGTCAGTTGATTTTCAGATCACCTGTTGCATGCACGATGCTGGCGGCGGCAATCAGGACATCGGCTCTGCTCTGAATCCTGTTGGATCTCGCCGAGGCGACGGATTGCTGTGCTGAAAGCAGGTCCGGAAGCGTCTGGAGGCCCGTATCAAAGGCCATCTGGACAGCTTCCAGTGTTTCGATGGCTGTTTCTTCCACTGCCAGAGACCATTCATGGCGGAGTGTGGCGGCTTCGTAGTCGAAGTACGAATCCCAGACTTCGCCGGCGGCATCCAGCTGAGCTCTTCTCATTCGTTCGCGTGATGCGGTCAATTCAGCTCTGGCCTTGCGAATCTCATTGTGTCGAATCTCTCCATCGAAGAGGAGCCAGGATCCGGTGATGCCAACCGACCAGTAGGTGTTCCATTCACTGCCACTGTCGGGAGGCGTGAAGTTGATGAAGGGATTGAGCGTGTAATCGGTGTACTGATATCCGACGGATCCTACGAAATCGACCTGCGGATTGAGTGTCGCTTCCGCCGCTCTCACGGCAGCCTCATAGGCCTGGACATCAGCAGCTGCTGCAGCAAGATCAGGCCGTGTCGCCATGGCCATCATGGTGAGTCGTTTGACGCCGAGTTCGATTTCTCTTGGCAGCGGTCTGTCCGAATCCATGGTGAATTCGATTTCAGCACCAGGCTGAATGCCCATCGTGACCATCAGGTCGGTTCGAGCATCATGGATGGCCGTCCGAGCGACCTGGACTTCATACCCCGCCAGAGCTTCAGCTTGCCTTGCAGAGAGCAGCTCCGGCAACGTGGCCAAGCCCAACATGACACGTTCCTCAAGTGATTGCATCACAGTGGAGGCGAGTGCAAAATCAACTTCGGCGGCTTCGAGCAGACCTTCTGCCGCTTCGAGTCTGAAATAGCCTGACTGAACCGCAAAGGCAACATCCTGAATCTCACGATTGAAACGGAAGTTGGCGGCCAGCAAGGCTCTTGCCGTGACTTCATCGCCTGCTTCACGTCGACCGAAATCAAGCAAGGTCCAGGTCATGGTCGCACCGGGGCCCGCCATGAAGGAGTCGTCCCGGATGATGTTGTTGGGGCCTCCGAACGGTTCAAGCTCGCGTTCGTAGGATGCATTGGCCCATGCTGCGAACTTGGGATACCAGTCGCCCCTTGAAACACCGAACTCCGCGGCTGCTGCTCGTGCATTTGCCCAAGCGACTCGAGTGTCCGGATTGGCTGAAAGCGCGATATCCAGCGTGGAGGCCAGGGTCAGCGGCGCTTCGATGTACTCGAGATCAAAGACCGGTTGAGGTGCAGCGGGTACGGGAGGGGAGTCACCGGTGCCTTCTGGCCACCAGGCTGTCGACCATGTTCGATCAGGCGTTTCCGGGGCAAAGGCATCTGGCGACCATTCAGCCAGCGGATGAGGCCGACTGCAACTGGAGGACAGGATGAAGAGGGTCAGGAGACCAGCCAATCCACGGGTCATGGTAGGAGTCTATCGGCTGAGTCTCCATCTCGCATGCACTCCTCATGGATTACACTTCGGGCATGAGCAGGTGGCCATCCCCCAGAAGGACCGCAGCCGCAACTGGCTTGGTTGTCTCCATCATGCTGATGGGTGGCTGTGACCCACTTGTCAACATTGAAGGGGCCTTCTTTCCGGCGTGGCTGATCGCGGGCATCTCCGGCCTGGTGGCCATGATCCTGACATGGGCCCTGTTTCGAAGATTCGGTGTCGATCAGTATCTCTGGGCGAGGCCCTTTACTTATGTCTGTCTACTTGTTCTCTATACATGCCTGACGTGGCTGGTGCTTTATGCCAACTGATGTCGAACATGCCGCGCACAGAAAACGTCGTCTGACGGCTGCCGTCTGTTCGATCGTGGCATGGATCGGTGCGGTCGGGGCCTGCGCACTGACTGTCGTCGAACTGGTTCACTATCCCAGGACGTCGGATGCCTTCATTCGTGCCAACACGGTCGGTGTTGCGGCTCATGTCAGCGGCAATATCGTCGAGCTGAATATCCGGGACAATCAGCGAGTCTCGGCTGGCGATCTGTTGTTCGTCGTCGATCCGAGGCCCTACGAAGCAGTGGTGGCTCGGCTTGAAGCCAAGTTGGCATTGACTGATCTCGAGATCGATGCCTATCGACAATCCGTCGTCTCTGCAGAAGCAATGCTTGAGGAAACCCGAGCAGAAGCAGAGTATGCAACCGCTCATCTTGCGAGATTGACGCCGCTGCTTACGCAGAAATTCGTGACGCCTGATGAGGTTCAGAAGGCCCAGAGTCTTGCCGAGGCCGCACAAGGAAGAGTACTTGCCGCTGAAGCGGATCTGATCAGAGCCCAACGACTGGTCGGTGACGATGCTGGCTTGAATGTTCGTCGCCTGGAGGTCGAGGCTTCTCTGGCGGATGCGAAACTCAATATCGAGTACTGCTACGTTCGGGCGCCGGTCGAAGGTTACGTTTCGAATTTGAACATCGCCCGAGGCGAATATGCAAACCAGGGAGACCAGCTTTTCACGATCGTGGACGATTCGAGGTGGTATGTCCTGGCGAACTACAGAGAGACTCTGCTGGAGCGGATCGAGCCGGGAATGGTTGCCGAGATCTGGCTGCTTGCGTGCCCTGGTCAAACGCTTCGCGGCGTGGTGCAGGGCGTCGGCAAGGCGATCTATCAGCCCGTCGGTGCATCTGTTGATGCGTTGCCGGATGTCCCTCCGTCACTGGATTGGGTTCGTCTGGCCCAGCGATTCCCAGTACGCATCATTCTCGAGGATGCCCCTGACTGCAGTCTGCACAGTGGTGGAACAGCCACCGTCCGAATCAGACCGGATGAACGGGTGGGAACCACACGGGCAGGAATTCTGGATGAATCCATTGCTTCGAACTGATCGCCCCGTCTCAGGCCGTGTTCTTGAGTGTGTTTGAAGCCGAATCCTCCCTAATTGACTCAATATCGCCTATTCGCGTTTTGGCCCAAGCCCTGCGGGAAGTAGACTTGAAGCGACCAGAATTTCCGCCGGAAGGCAGGGGGCTCTGTCGAAGTCAGATCCGCTTTCATGAGGAGATCGAGGCGTGAGCAGTGATACGAGGGGGGTTCCCGTATCCAGTCGATGGAGTTTTCTGGGTGTTCTGATCCTGTGTCTTCTTGGGATCACAAGTCATTCAGCAACCGCACAGTTGAGAGTCGTCACGTACAACGTCGCCCAGTTGAGAGGCGACGAGGCGGCGCTCGCGGATGTCCTGGCGGAACTGTCCAACGATGATCATGCTGGGCCCGCTTCTCCCGTCTCGATCATCGTCTTTCAGGAAGTCACGAACAGTACCTTTGCCGCTCTGCAGACCATGCTCGGAAGCGAGTATTCGGCGGCGACCTACACCAACTCGAACGAGGACAACTTTGGTGGAGCTCAAGCCGCGTTCTACCGTGCTGACACCGTCGTCGAGATCACCTCGGGGCACGATGGCACCTATACCGGTGCGGGGCGTCGGGCGCGTCGTTGGCAGTTCAGGTTGGTCGGGTACAACGATCCCGTTGTCGATTTCTACGTCTACAGCGGTCACCTCAAGGCGGGTACGACATCGGCCAATGCGGATGAGCGTGTCTTTGGAATGAACAACATTCTGAACAACATCACCGAAATCGGGTCGGACTCCCATGTGATCGTCTGCGGCGACTTCAATTTCTACAGTGCTTCGGAGGATGCCTACCAGACAATGCTTTCGCACCCCACGATCGACATTGTTGATCCGCACGGGACCGCAGACTGGTCCGGTGGATCGGGGGCTTCGGTACACACTCAGTCGCCACGGACAATCAGCTCGGGAGGGTTGGCCAGTGGCGGTCTCGACGACCGATTTGATTTTCATGTGACGACTTCAAACATGGCGGATGGCGAAGGTCTGGCCATGATCGCCTCCACGATTCGGCCTGTCGGAAACGATGCACAGCATTACAACGATGCCATCAATGATGGCAACAACGCCTACTACACATCCGACATTGCACGTTCGAACGCGCTTGCAGATGATCTTCATGATGCTTCGGATCACCTTCCAGTCGCTGCTGACTACATGATTCCAGCAGTGATGGAGGCTTCGATGTTCAATTCGAATTTCGGAAGCATCATCACAGGCGGCTCTGTCACGCTTTCGGTCAACGTGGCCAACGCCTGCCAGCCTGATTATCCGGCCGGCGGCTCCGACATGGCCTGGTATCTCGACGGCACTGGTGGTATTCAGGGGGTCTCCGGTTCTGGAACACTGGCTCCTGGATCATCCAGTTGGACTTCGTTCGATATTTCGCCTCAGGCAGATGGTGAAGTATCCGGTTCCTTGCTTGTCAGATCAGATGGTGACTTCGTCCAGAGTGAGCCCGTGAGTATTCCTATTTCCGGGATCGTGCTCAGGCATTCCGATGCTTCGTTTTCCAACGAGACCGATGTCAACTGGACCGTGTCATCACATGTGCTGCAGGCTGATTCCGGGATCCAGTTCCTGGAAGTTCCGATCTGGAACTATGGGTGGGATGCCACACAGGCAAGTCTCGATATCGACGGGATTTCAGGTCTTGATGCGCCCTTCGTTCTGGACAGCGACCTGGAACAGGGGATCACGGGTTCCAGCTCGATCCTCAGGTTTTCCATTGATACCACCGGGTTGGCTCCGGGCAATCTCTCAGATGCCCTGCAGGTTCTGGCCAGTGATCAGGATCTCCCAGGTGCCACCAATCAGGTCCTGAATCTGTCTCTGGTCATCACGATCGAGGATGCGCCCTCTGGTTGTGACGGCGACGTCAACGGTTCAGGTCAGACCGATGTGGAGGATCTCCTGGATGTTCTCGAAGGCTTTGGCGGCCTCTACGACATCGATGACGTCCTGATCGTCATCGGGGACTGGGACTGCGGACAGCCCGGCTGAATCAGCTGATGGCAAGATTTCCGGTCGCTTCCCTTGAGATGATTTCCGCATCCGATTTCGGGATCCAGCCGGACTGGCCGTTCATCAACTCGATATGCAGCCACTCCGGTCTCTGTTCGAGCACACGGAATTCGAGCCCTTGATTGACGGGCTCCTCGAATTGAGGAGAGAAGCTGTCGGCATTGCCTTTGCGGACCACGACCTCGTCCTTGATGAGGACGCCTCGTTCCAATGTCGAATGCTCGGTCATCGTCAGAAGAGAGGAGAGGCCGAAGGCGATGGCGGCCGCGGTCGTCGTTCCGAGTATCCATCTGAAGCCCGGATATCTGATGTTGGTTCGAACCAGCAGTGCGATCCACAGTCCGACCCATGCAATTCCGAAGATGATGAGTCGCCACTGGATGGGCCAACCATGATGCCAGAACGTCAGGCGATGAAGGAGCGCATCGGAACCTTCCTTCACCACCTGTGGCCGAACCAGAGTCCTCGCATGCGCGAGATTCGCATCCAGCCGAGGATCGTTCGGAATCAACTGGTTTGCCCGAAGATAGTTTGCGATGGCCTGTCCAAGATCTCCTGCCTGGAAATAGGCATTGCCGAGATCGTAGTAGAGCGCCCCGTTGACGATGCCATCATCCACGAGGAGCTGGAATCGTTCGGCGGAATCCCTGAAACTGGAATCAGCTGCTTCGGGATCCGTTCTGACCAGCTTCGTGGCTTCGTCGTACAGGGACTGGGCTTCTGCGAGGATGGTTTCCTGCTGCGATCTCGTGAATTCCTCGGCCATGGAAGGACAGGCAAACAGACAGGTCATCAGCAGAACAATGGGCGTCATTCGCATCTTCATGATCCAGCTCCCCGCTTTGGAGTCTTCAAGGTGCCAAGCGTCTCAAGTTCCTTGATCAAGTCCCGTGCCGAATCAATGATCGAGGACATCTCCTCTCGGCTGCCCCCGGCATACTGCAGATGTTCGCAGGTGGCCAGAAGCGATGCTGCACGACTGACCAGGGACTCCTCGACGTCGGAGGCACTCAAGGTGGAAATGGCATCTCCTCGCATGAACCCGGCAGATGGCTGGCCAGTTCGATCGGCGATATAGGTGCAGATGGCTTCCGTGACCTGTGCACCAAGTTGTTCTTGAGAACCGGAGGACGCATCAGCCAGCCTGCCCATCGCATTGCGTCCCGATTTTCTCGATCGAATGCGATCCGGATCCGAGATCTGGCTGCCAAGGCCCTGTTTGATCGTTGAGAATCCAATCACGAAGACGGGCGGTACGATCAGCAGAACCAGCAGCCAGATGGTGGCGGGGGGGCCATGGTTGGCCAGGAGTCGGTCGGCACCGGTGTAATTGGCCAGCAAGCCGCCAGCGACATTGTGAAGGTTGTCGCTGCTTGTGGGCTGCTCGACCTGGTTCGTTCCGGTGATGTCGGATGAGGTAATGGTGTTGGCTGCATTGACCTGCAGCAGAATCGGTCGACTGTAGGCCGTTTCATACCGCGCTGTCTCCGGGTCGAAGTAGGCATATGGAATGGGCGGAATCGAAGTGACCTCATCGCTGCGTGCCCGGATGGTCTGGGTGAAGGTCTTGGTTCGACCGGATGCTGTTCCCGGAAGAGATTCCCTTGGGACTCGAAAATCGGCATCGAGTGATTCCACTCGATGAAGTTCAGGTGCGGGAGCGACATCCATGTCCGCGGGGCTGGTGCCCATGTCGGTGATCTTGATGTTCAAGGTGATTGGATCGCCTACGGATACCGTGGTTGGTGACGCGGTCGTTTCAATCTCAAAGGTACCGACGGCTCCATTGAATTCAGAGGGTCTGCCGGATTCCGGCAGCGGTTCAACGATCACAGGGCGACCAGTCGCTTCCGCTTCGACTGGTCTGACCTGATCGATCTCCAGCCCTGTTGAGAAAAAGCCCCGGCCACGTCGCAGTGACATCGGGTAGGACATCCTGATTCGGATATCCGAAAGATCCAGAGGTCCTGTTGACATGGGTCGAACCTCGGCCTGAACGAGGTAGAGAAAATACCGTTCCGTCTGGCCATCATCACCTTGCAGCGTCTGTTCCCGCCCACGAAGTGTTCGACGATTGGCGAAAAGGTCTCGCATCGTTTCGGTGAACGGGCCCCAGTCGCTTTCAGAATCGATCAGCTGCCACATTTCCCTCGAATCCGGTGCGATGTTGTAGCGTTTGTCCTCGAACTGCTTGATCAGGATCTGCATGGTCAGGCGAGTGGCTTCGCCCTGGTAGATCTTCTGTGGATTTCCGGAGACTTCGACGCTCAAGAGTCCCTTGTTTTCGGCTTTCCGGAAGGTCAGCGAGACGGGAAGCGTCATGAAGGTTCTTCCATCGACACTGATGGGGTGCGCCGGGATCTCATACGTACCCGGTGCGCCAGCCTGGATCGAGAACGTGTAGGTCACTTCATTGTTCTGTGTCATCTTTCCATTGACGACATGCATCGATGAGGATGTCTGGGCGCCTTGATTCCGGATGATGGTCAGTCCCGGAACGTCCGGCATTTCAGGCGGATCCCAATCCTGCGCATTCTTGATCGTGATGTAGAAAGGAATCGGCGAGTTGACGTATCCCTCCTTGATGGGCGTATGTTGTTGAACGGTGCCTTCGGCCTGGGCCAGACCCGGGGTCAACAGCACCCAAGCCAGGCAGCAGGTCAACATCCATGCAGGGATGTGGTTGATCTTCATGTTCGATTCACCAATCCTTTCCCGTCGGCGCCGGCCCTCTGGACTCCGCCTCTTCACGTGCCTCGCGGCGAGCCTTTTCACGATCACGCACTCTTTGGAGCAATCGCTGGGCTTCTTCCTTCGTCATGGCTTCCTGCGTCATCTCACCGCCGGCCTCGCCACCTTCATTTTCCGAGGAAGAGGGTTCTTCGCGAGACTCCTTCATCTCATTCATCATGTCTTCAAGTTCATCCGACAGCTGGTCTTCGAGATCATCCAGCATGTCCTGGAGTTTCTCGAGCTCTTCCTGCTGCTGTTGCTCTTCTGGAGTCTTGGGAGAAATGGATTCCAGCTCATCCAGCATGTCACGGACCTGTTCCTGCTTGTTCTGAAGATCTTCCAGACTGTCCAACATCTCCTGCATCCGTTCCATCTGCCTCTGTTGTTCATCTGAACGCGGCGTCTGGTTCTTCATGTCATCCAGCATCTGCTGCGCCTGTTGCTGCTGGCTTGGATCCTGTTGATTGTCCTGCTGCTGCTGCTGGCCTTGGTCCTGCTGGTTTTCTTGCTGCTGCTGCTGGCCTTGGTCCT
>MDSW01125503.1_pt1 | contig 11201 bp, 10 predicted proteins | sample 811171 | NCBI WGS metagenome assembly MDSW01 (sample SAMN05326641, study PRJNA326480) | marine metagenome | isolation source: seawater | place: Atlantic Ocean: North West | collected 2012 | reverse complement strand
TTCCGACCAAAGCCGCTATCATAGTTGTAAAAACGAGAATGCCAACCACCGACCCCCCAATCCTGCCCAACGATTTTATTTCGTCTACCTTCAGAACTGCCGCGATCATGGTGACTAAAATCAAAGGTATGATGATCATGCGCAGTAAGTTAACAAATGAATTTGCAACAATATTCGTCCATTCAATCGTTTCATGGGATACACGATGGTCGGTCCCAAAAAATATTTGAAGATATGCCCCAAAGACCGTGCCAATTAGGAGTCCCACTAGGACAAGTTTTGAGAGTCCAATTTCTCTCTTACTAAGTTGGAAGATAAAACTTAGCAAGCCAGTAAATATCACGAGATTGAAAATTGTGAGGAAAGACATTTTTTTGCCTCCTTTTTAATTGTAGGAACGTTCTTGTTCTGGTGTTGATTTTCTATAAACTTTATTTAGTTGAATTAACCAGTTAAACCTTACTCCCAGTATATAGATAGTACGTTAAATGACCAAGAGCTCACTAGATTTGACTTCAGGTACTTACAACGAAACAGAGACGATAATCCCAATTACTCTGTACGATCTCTTGTCAAGCATGTTAAAACTTAGTGCTAAACCAGTATGATAGAGTTTCTGATAGGTATACAAGGGAATCCGTTTAGTTAATAGCCGCATAGTTATATGCTGTGTTACCAGAATTAGGAGATCGCTCGAATGATAAGACCAAGAATAATTCTTCGACCTTTTACGCTCGGGGCTTTTTCGGCTATTTTGTGTTTTGCTACACTTCCGACAGTTTCTGCTGACGAGGTCGACGACTTATTAAATCGAGCCGCGATTGTAGATATCTTGACTCAGTATTCTTACCGATGGGACAGTAAAGATTCTGCAGGCTTTGCAGAGATCTTTACCCAAGATGGAATCTTGGAGCGATGGGGCAACGGTGAAAGAATTGAAAGTGCCACGATAAAAGGCAAAGACGCTATTTTTGATTATGCTAAAACCTCCCATGAAGGGAGGTTGGCCGACAGACAGTCTCGCCACCATTTCTCCGGCATCGTATTTATTGAATTAACTGAAACAACCGCTATCACCGAGAATATGGCTTTGATTACTCATCAAACTGTAAATGATTCCTCTGCATTCATAAGAAGTTCAGGCTATTATCGGAATACTTGGAGGAAAACAGCGCAGGGTTGGCGGATAAGTAAGCGTATTCTAAAGGTAGACGTTGGCGGGAAATAACCGGGACGACGCAACTGTGCCGCTTGTCAAATTATCTCTTACCATTATTTTGAATATATCAAAAAGGCAAAAGTTGTGACTTCAGAACAAAACAGGGTTTCATCTGCTCTCAATGACGATTCAACAACGCAAGGAAACAAGTTATCAGCATCGTCTAAAAAGACTGATAAAGTCATTGAATCCTACAAAAGCCCGTATTATCGATATCTTGTTCTCGGCATTCTTACTGCAGTCTACGTCTCTAACTTTGTTGACCGCCAGGTTATTAATGTATTAGCACAATATATCATCGACGATCTACAGATATCTGATGGCCAATTTGGAATGTTATCTGGTTTGGCATTCGCATTCATCTACACAACTCTAAGCATTCCCATAGCAAGGTGGGCAGACATTAGTAATCGACGAAACATAATTGCGATTTCAGCTGCAATATGGAGTGTCATGACCGCGCTTTGCGGCCTCGCACAAAACTTCGCCCAATTATTCCTTGCACGATTTGGTGTGGGCATCGGTGAGGCGGGCGGCTCTCCACCCTCTCACTCAATTGTATCCGATATTTTTCCAGCCGAGCAGCGGGCGACGGCGCTCTCGATATACTCCCTCGGTGTATACGGGGGAATCCTAGTAGGCACCGTTGGAGGCGCTTATCTAGTAGAGTACTTCGATTGGCGCACCGCTTTTGTAGTAGTCGGCTTACCTGGTGTTCTTCTCGCCCTGTTGGTTCGACTAGTGGTAAAAGAACCACCCAGAGGAATGGCAGAATCTCGACCTGATGTCCAACCCCCGGGGTTTTCTAGTGTTGTAAGATTCTTGTGGGATCGCAAATCTTTTAGGCATCTTTCTCTCGCATGCGCACTGCATGCGTTCGTCACTTACGGGATAGGCAACTTTATGCCTCTCTTTTTGGGAAGGGTACACGGCATGCCGATACTTGATATTGGCTGGTATTATGGACTGATAGCAGGTATTGCCGGCTTATCGGGAACTTTATTTGGCGGTTGGTCGGCAGACTATATGGTAAAGAAAACAAAAAATCGAAGCTGGTATATTTTAATCCCTCTTGCCTCAACCATTATTGCTATTCCATTTGCTTTAAATACTTTCCTGTTGATGCCTAATGGCTACATCGCAGTTTACGCCTATTTTATTCCTACATTCTTTGGAGGGTGGTATCTGGCACCTTGTTTGGCAGCTAACCACTTCTTAGTGGGAATTCGAATGCGCGCGATGGCATCGGCAATTTTACTCTTCATGTTAAACCTGATCGGCTTAGGTTTTGGCCCAATGCTTACTGGGTTCGTCAGCGATTATCTAACCCCCGAGTTCGGTAATAATGGGTTGCGATATGCTTTATCAATAACAATACTCGTAAATATTTGGTGCGCATTCCATTACTATTGTTGTTTAAAAACCATAAAACAGGACTTCGACCGAGCCCCAGCTTAAGGTAAAAGTAGTTATTGCTTTGGCCTCTCGCTAACTAAAACTATGCCTGCTAAATTGCCTCGAGTGCTTGCGTTAGCTTGCTAACACCAATAACCTCGAGTCCATCTGGCGCATTTTTTGGCACATTAGCGCGCGGAACTATGGCCTTTCTAAAGCCATGCTTTGCAGCTTCGATTATACGCTCCTGCCCCCCTGGAACGGGCCTTATTTCCCCAGCGAGTCCTATTTCACCAAAAACCACCAGATCTTTAGGTAACGGAAAGTCCCTAAAACTCGAGACAATTGCGAGCAATAGCGCCAAATCAGCGCTCGTCTCCGAGACTTTTACTCCACCAACAACATTTACAAACACATCCTGATCAGACATATACAGCCCCCCATGCCTATGGAGCACCGCTAACAACATCGCTAATCGATTTTGTTCTAGCCCGACAGTGACCCTTCGTGGATTTCCTAATGGGCTCGAATCGACTAAAGCTTGGATTTCAACCAAAAGAGGGCGAGTGCCTTCCCAAAGCACCATCACCAAAGATCCTGGGGAGTCTTCCTCCTCTCTAGCAAGGAAAATTGCCGATGGGTTTTTAACTTCAAGTAAGCCCTGTTCTGTCATGGCAAAAACACCAATCTCATTCACAGCACCGAATCGGTTTTTTTGACCTCTTAAAATTCGATACTTAGTCTCACTCCCACCTTCAAGCATCACAAAACAATCTATCATATGCTCTAGCACTTTAGGCCCGGCTAGATTCCCTTCCTTGGTCACATGCCCAACCAAAATCAAAACCGTATTAGTCTGCTTTGCATATTGAATCAAATAGGCGGCGCTCTCTCTCACCTGGGAAACACTGCCTGGGGCAGATGGCACTTCCGAACTGTGCATCACTTGAATTGAATCTACTACGAAAATTTCGGGTTTATGTTCCTGAGCCGCTTCACATATTTTTTCTACGTTGGTTTCTGCAAACATCTTTAAATGCTGTTCTGGAAGTTTAAGGCGTTTAGCCCTCATTCCAACTTGTTGAAGAGACTCCTCGCCAGTGACGTAAAGCGCCTTCTTGCCCGTCGCAGATAAATTACACATGATCTGCAGCAGAACCGTGCTCTTTCCAGCACCTGGATTACCTCCAACTAAGATAACCGAGCCCGGAACTAGGCCGCCACCCAGAACCCTGTCTAACTCGCCGATAGAACTTGAGTATCGTGGTAATGCATCAAGGTCGATGTTTGCAAGTGTTTGAACATCTGACGTTGCCCCGGCGTAACCATCTCGACGAAAGTCTGCGCTTGTTGCTGGCGATGAAGAAGACTTCCCGAGCTGAACCTTTGACAAAGTATTCCATGCTTTACACGCGGAACATTGCCCTTGCCACTGCCCATACTCAGCTCCGCAATCATTACAGACATATGCTATTTTAGATTTAGCCATGATTTATCCGCAACGGACCGACTGAACCTATTATGAATTTCCTGCTATACATAAATCAGAGGCACACGCCTAGTAACTTTGCAGAACAGTTCATACGCAATTGTATCTGCATTGGCTGCGACTTCATCAGCGCCGAGTTCTCGACCCCATAGCACTACCTCATCATCTATTTGAGCATCTTGTATCTCTGATAGATCGATGGTAATCATGTCCATTGAAACACGCCCTATAACCTGCGTTCTAATTACCCGAGACGAAGTCTTAACGAGAACTGGTGTCCCGTTTCCAGCGGAGCGGGGATATCCATCCCCATAGCCTATTGAAACGGTTCCCACTCGCATATCTCTGTCGCAGACAAAAGTTGCGTTGTATCCGATAGCTTCACCAGCTAAAACCTTGTTGATCGATATCAGTCGAGAAGACAGCGTCATAACTGAATGAAGCCCAAGATCTTGCCCGTCTCTTTTAGCAAGGGGTGAACTACCATAAAGCATGACACCAGGCCTCACGTAATCTCGATGAGCCCGAGGCACCGTTAATATCCCAGCTGAGGCCGAAATGCTGACCTCTAATTTATTATCGAATTCTTGCGCAACTGCTTCTTCGGCTTGCATAAAACGACTGAGCTGCTTATCCGTAAAGGAAAGAGATTTTGGATTATCCATGTCGTCAGCGTAAGCAAGGTGCGTCATGAAAACTATTTCAAGACTTGGTATTGATTTGAATGAAAAAAGGGCTTTCTTGCAATCTTCAGCCGACATGCCGAGTCGATTCATACCAGAATTCATCTTTACCCAGAAGCGAGCGGCCCCATCCATTGGCTTTAAACTCATCAACTCAAGTGCTATTTCAACTTGGTAATATGCATGTATAACTGGCTCTACATTCAACTCCATACACAAACGAAGCTCTTCCCTGTTCACAAATCCATTCATCAACAAAATTGGTCGACCTAATTTTAGACCATTTAGCTCGATTGCCTCTTGAATCGTTGCTACTGCAAAACCAGTAACCCTTGCTGGTGATTCAAGTGCCGATTTCGCAATCTGCTCAACACCATGCCCGTATGCATTAGATTTCACGACAGGGAAAATTTTTGAGTTAGGACTAAGCTCACTTACAACAGCGAGATTTTTTTTAAACGCCTCCAGGTCAATTTCCGCCCAAACTCGCCTCGTTGTCTCAATCATCTCTTCCCGAGCCTTCCTCTTTACCCGTGAGTGAAACTATCGTCATACCTAGGCGGAGCATGGTTTTCAAACCTGGTAAATTGCCCAAGAAAACTTAGTCGAACCATTCCTATTGGACCGTTACGATGTTTGCCAATAATCACTTCAGCGACCCCTTTATCCGGTGTATCTTCGTTATACACTTCATCTCGATAAATAAAGGTTATAAGATCAGCATCCTGCTCGATAGCGCCAGATTCTCGCAAATCCGCCATCATGGGGCGCTTGTTGGGCCTCTGCTCTAAACCTCGGTTCAATTGGGAAAGAGCAATCACCGGACAGTCAAATTCTCTAGCTAACTGCTTTAGGGATCGTGAAATAGCCGAAATCTCCGTCACACGATTCTCCGTAGTTCCCTTGATTTGCATCAACTGAAGGTAGTCAACAACTACCATGCCAAGCTGACCTTCATGATCTCTTGCGATCCTGCGAGCTCTGGCCCGCATCTCAGTAGGGCTTACGCTAGCACTGTCATCAATAAAAAGGGGCCTATCTTTTAACGCTTTAGCAGCTTTGTTAAAATTAGGCCAATCATCCTCTGAGAGCTTACCCGTCCGAAGCTTAGTTTGGTCTATGCGGCCAATAGATGAGAGTAATCTAAAAATTAAAGATTCCGCTGGCATCTCCAAACTAAAAACCAGCACCGGTTTGTCGTAGTTCAAAATAGCATGTTCTACCAGATTCATAGCGAACGCGGTTTTCCCCATGGACGGCCGGCCGGCCACGATGACAAGGTCCGAATTCTGCCACCCAGAGGTCAGATCATCTAAATCTTTATAACCACTACCCAAACCGGTTAAATTGCCGTCAGAACCTGACAACTCATCTATCCGATCAAGCGCCTTTTCCAAGAGAGGGTTGATAGGTATGGGGCCACCTTCTTGAGGTCTTTCGTCGGAAATGTTGAAAACTTGCCGCTCGGCTTCATCAAGAACCTCATTAGCCTTTTTGCCACTAGGGCTGTATCCACTTTCTGCAATTTTATTTGCAACAGAAATCAATTTTCTAAGAATCGATCTTTCTCTAATGATCTCTGAATAAGCTTTAATGTTCGCAGTTCCTCTGGAACCACTGGCTAGCTCACTAAGGTAGTCTAATCCTCCTGCGGCTTCTAATTCATTGAGACTGTCTAGCGATTCAACTAAAGTCACCACATCAATAGGCTTACTTGCCTCACTTTGCCGCGCCATTACTTGAAAAATTAGCTGATGCTCGGGCCTGTAGAAATCCTCTGACAACAATATATCAACTACATTATCCCACTCACTGTCGTCAAGCATCAGGCCGCCAAGAACCGCCTGTTCCGCTTCTACGGAATGGGGAGGTACCTTGAGAGCCGTCAAGTTTTTAGGTTGCTTATCAAGCTCTCGGGTTTTCGTTTCAGAAGAGTCTGACATTTAAGAAAATCGAGGAAAAAGAATTGCGTTCCAGTTTACAGAATGACATCAAAATAGGAAAGTCGGAGATCAGCGAGGAAATAGATTTGCCTTCGAGGCACCTTATTCCGAAGAGTCGGTATTAGCGTCGTCTTCTGAAGAGCTCTTCTCTGAATCCTCATCAGACTCATCAAGCTCTTCAATAACACTGCCGTCATCACTCACTGCAGCACTCGACTGAAGACCGATAACTGACAAAGAAATTGAAGCACTCACGTCATATCCGAGATCTAGGGAAATATCAAAGTCTCCCAAATCCCGAATTACTCCATGAGGCATCAGCACCTCTGCTTTCACAATGTCCGCCCCGGATTTTGCGTTTATTGCCTCAGCCACTTCTCGGGTGCCAACAGATCCAAAAAGTTTACCCTCATCACTCGCATTAACTTCAATAGTCAAACTAAGCTCACTAACCTTTGCTGCACGTTTTTGGGCTTCAGCGACTTTAGCATCATGTGAAGCTAGGAGCTCAGCCTTGCGCTTTTCAAAGTGATCTAAGTTATCTTTTGTTGCAGGAATAGCCTTACCCTTAGGGAAAAGAAAATTTCTCGCGTACCCAGATTTAACGTTCGCGGTATCACCGATTTCCCCTAATTTTCCTATTTTTTCAAGCAAGATTACGTTCATTGTTAGACCTCACGCAGCCTTAATTTATTTATAATTTTCTTTAATTCGATAACGAACATTTGAAGCCCGATCTATACTTGTTTAACACGTCCTCTAAAATCATACCAACTATCTATCACGGCCAGCAAAGCAACCAATCCAAATGTTACTGGCAACAAAATATAAAACACTACCAGAGCAGTGACAGGAATGTTTCGTTTAGCACATATCGCATGGACCAACCCAATTCCTGAAAAAACTAATGGGAGCCTGAAATAGCCATACCAGGTCTCCGGTACAAGAATTCCGAAACTAGCTAAAATCATACAACTCACCAGAAACAACGTTAGCCTATGCCCTATCCGCAGTTGATGAAATTCTTTCTTAAAGCCACCAGGATTATACAACCCCGCCTGCATCCATCGGGATAACATTGTTAGCCCTATTGAAAGAGACATATAGCTCGAAGCGAGACCGCTGATCACGAGATTTCTTATGTTTTCCCCTTGCAGAACCTCCGCGTTATTTTGCACGAAACTTTGTACCTGCTGAAATAATGTATCAAGGATAGCAGGTTGTATCCGAAAATATGTTTCAATTGCCAAACCTACTCCGATTGCTGCAGCGAGAGTGTACTCCCATGAATTTGTAGCCCGCAACGTTGAAGCTAAACCGCAAATTCCGGCCATTATCATCAAAGGTGCTATGTCGCCGGTTAGTGTCCATCCAACGAGCGGTAATACTGCCCAAATTGCAATCCCAAATGTTTGCCCGAAACCTTTTCGCAACACCAACAAACCTACCAACGCTGGATTCAGTAAATTAATTAGCGGCAGCACGCCTAAAAGCATCGTGGCAATAACAGCCTGCACCTTACCCTTCATTACGAACCGAGCAAGCCCAAGCATTTTAAAAGCCTTTCATCTAAACCTGGTGACTATCCGTGTATGGAATCAATGCTAAATAGCGCGCGCGCTTTACAGCTGTTGCAAGTTGACGCTGATAACGAGCTTTCGTTCCAGTTATCCGGCTAGGCACAATTTTTCCGGTCTCCGAAACATACGCCTTCAGCGTCTCTAGATCCTTATAGTCGATCTCTTTTGTGCCTTCAGCTGTGAACTTACAGAATTTACGCCGTCTAAAATAACGTGCCATATTTCTTTACCTTTCTGGGTTTACCTATTCAACTATCCTTCTTCAGAAGTTTCTGGCTCTTCAGGAGTTTCTGGCTCCTCAATCACTGATTCCTCTGCGCCCATATCTTCTTCAGAACCTGAAGTTACCTCTGAAGAGACTGGCGCTTCACCCGGTTCTGCCGGCTCCAGCGGAGCTGATTCTTCCTCCGACTGCCTCTTGTGCTCCACTCGAACTCTACGCTCTTTACTCTCTCGTTCGCCTTTCAGAATAAAAGACTCTTCAGTGATTGCGTCTTTGCGCTTAATTATCAGATTCCGCAGCACTGCATCGTTAAAACGAAACAACGTATTTAGTTCATCCAAAACTTCACCGCTGCATTCGATATTCATCAAAACATAGTGCGCTTTATGGATTTTATTGATGGGATATGCGAGCTGTCGTCTGCCCCAATCCTCCATCCGATGAACGTTGCCACTATTTTCCGTCACAAGTTGGGTGTAACGTTCAATCATACCTGGAACCTGCTCAGACTGATCAGGGTGGACTAAGAATACTACTTCATAGTGTCTCATAGAGACTCCTCATGGTTTTGGCCTCCCATCGAACACTAGCGTGCGTGGTAAGACAAGGAGTAAGTTGTGTGCATATACGCCCCACTATTTAAAGTGGAGGCGGGATTTTAGAGATTTTAGGCTAGTGATGCAACTAAAAAAAACTAGTGCGGCTCGATAGAGCGCTGCCTAACCGCCTCGAACAAAGTGACGCCAGCCGCCACAGAGACATTTAGACTACTTAGCTCACCCGCCATAGGAATTGAGAGCAAGAAATCACACTTCTCTTTTGTTAATCTTCGCAATCCACTGCTTTCAGAACCCAAGACCAAAGCAACAGCGCCTTTAAAATCATGTTCGAAAATCGATTTTGGTGCTTTGTCGTCGGCGCCAACTATCCAGAAGCCCTTTTGCTTCAACTGTTTTAGAAATCGCGCTAGATTTGTTACAGCGACTACGCTAACCGTCGCCGCAGCGCCACTCGCCACCTTTCGAACAGTTGAGTTTAAAGGAGCAGAATTGTTCTTGGGTACGACCACATATTTTACACCGGCCGCATCTGCAGTCCGAAGACAGGCCCCTAAATTGTGCGGGTCTGTTACAGAATCTAAAACTAGTAAGAGCTCTGATTTATTTTGTTCAACGTTATGCAAAAGTTGGTGTTCAGAGAGACCAACTGGCGAAGCTTCCAAAGATGAGTGAGTAAATGCTGCTACCCCTTGGTGTACTCCCTGCACTTGACTCTCTAATTCTTGTCGGGACACCTTAAGAACCAAAACATTCGCGTTTGTCGCAAGATTTATTAAATCTGATAAACGTTTACTTGTTTTATCAAGCGATACAATAAGTCTTTCGATAGAATTAGGATCTTTCCTTACCAACTCAAAGACGGCATGAAAGCCTATCGTAATTTTGGAGCTCATGATGGGCTCAATCTCTATTTATCCACCTTAAAAAGGATTGTTCAACTTAGCCTAAAAATCCACAACTATTTTTTAGCTTTTCGATTTAATTTCTTTGAATTATGCTTCTTGGATTTTCTTTTATATCCAGCTCCTAGCTTTGACTCAGTCGGCTTACGCGATTTTTTTGTAGAGCCTTTTCTTCCCCTTCCTATCTTGTCTGATGCTTTCAAGGATTTTATTTTTAAGTCTATCTTCCTTTCTTGCACATCAACTCTTGCGACTTGAACTTCAATTTTGTCACCCAGCTTAAATACTTTTTTTGTCCTTTCACCCTCTAAAATATACTTGTTCGGGTCATAATGATAATAATCGTTATGGAGATCAGTCACATGGACTAGACCCTCAATGTATATTCCATCGAGTTCAACAAAAAGGCCAAAGCTTGTCACTGAAGTTATGGTCCCAACAAACTCCTCTCCCAACCGCGTTTCCATATATTCGCACTTCAACCAATCTAACACACTATAACTTGCAGAGTCGGCTCTTCTTTCTGAGTTGGAGCACTCCAAGCCCAAGGACTGAATTTCTTCCTCAACATAGGGATAAATCTTCTGTTTTTTAATTCTATTCTTAGGATTTTTATTTCTTAAATGCGGACTCGATTTGCTTTGCACCAAATATCGAATAGCCCGATGCACTAATAGATCGGGGTACCGTCTAATCGGTGAAGTAAAATGGGTATATGTTGGAAATCCCAAACCAAAATGCCCGATATTCTTTAATTGATATACAGCCTGCATCATGGACCTAATTAACATGGTGTGTAATAAGCGACTATCTGCGCGACCGCTGGTCTTTGATAAAAGCTTCGAATAATCTGCTGGGGTCGGTTTTCCACCGCCGCCCAGATTTAATCCCAAACTACTCAAATATTGCCTAACGTTATCTAACTTTTCAGGATTAGGCCCCTCGTGGACTCGATAAAGGGCGGGAACCTTAAATCGCTCCAGAAGTTGAGCTGCAGATATATTCGCGCACAGCATGCATTCCTCTATTATCTTATGCGCTTCGTTTCGAGAAACAGGTAAAATTTCTTTTAACTTCTTGTTTTGTCCAAAAACAATTCGTGTCTCCGTTGACTCAAACTCCATAGCACCATCAGCATCTCTTTTTATTTTCCTCGCATGAAAAAGGGAGTATAGGTTTTCAAAATGAGGTACTAACTTAAAATATT
>MDSW01073369.1_pt1 | contig 11201 bp, 8 predicted proteins | sample 811171 | NCBI WGS metagenome assembly MDSW01 (sample SAMN05326641, study PRJNA326480) | marine metagenome | isolation source: seawater | place: Atlantic Ocean: North West | collected 2012 | reverse complement strand
TACTTCGTCATGGTCTCTGCCTATGATGCCGAGGATACAGGACATTACGTTCTTGACGTTTTCCAGTACGAAGACGACTGGTGGGAACCCGCCCATGATTCCGAACTGGGTGACGACATTCATGGGGATACAACCGAAGCAGCCACGACGCTCACGCTGGACGGGGGCTTTACTACGATCAATAGCTACATCGATCAGGCCGGAGATATCGATCAGTTCTCCGTTCAGGCCGATCAAGGTCAGTTATCGGTTTCCGTCTATCAGGGTGACTCCGATGAACTGCTACGAATTAGCGTGACTGACGCCGATGGGAACCTGATAGGGCTAACGCAAGGTGACGCCGAAGGAGCCTGGATTGAGCTAAGCGTTGAGGATGGAACCTATTACGTGGCCATCGAATCACTCGATTCGGACATATCGAGTTACACATTAGACGTCTCTCAATGGAACGATGAACCGTGGAAACTTGATGCCGACAGCGAGATGGGAATCGATATACACCCCGATGAAATCGGTCCGGACGCCACGTATCTGGAGAACATGGAGTACGACTACACACAGAATGTCAGCCACCTAGATTTTGAAGGTGATCTGGATGTCTACCAATTTGTAGCAGGAGACTCGTTTGCATCTGTCAGTGTCTACGCGAACAACTGGGAAGAGCAAAACTTCCCGGGAGTCACTGTGTATGACGCAATAGGCATAGAGATGGAGCCTGTACTATCCTCAGAGTACGAAGACCTTTTTGATCCGTCCGACGAACTCTATGTGCGTGATCAGGATGTCTTTGACTGGGAATGGGACGAATATCAAGATGAATACGAGCTAAGTGACTCACTCGATGAGGACGGATCTTACGATCCGGAAGATCCGGAACTGGTGATATGTTGGTTCTGGCCGGGTGGTATGTACCCTGTCACCGAAGGGGACACTTACTTCATCGAAGTTAACGGTGGGATCGATAATAACTTCAGCGGTCAATACACTCTTGAACTAAGTTATTTTTCCCCCGATCCCTATGAGCCGTTTACAGACGATGGATTGGAAGAAAATTCTGACCGATGACCGGAATCGCTGATTCAAAACCTTCGGTCATCCAGAAGTATCTCACTCTCTGGTTCTCCCTCTCAGCCCCGGTGACACGGAGGCAATATATTGCAACTGGTTTTTCGCTGATGCTACTAAAGTACCTTGGCGAATACCTCATTATCTATTCCACGACAGGAAACACCTATCCGATCACAGCTTTTCTTAATCCTCTGCTTAAAGAGCGGATGAACGTGATCACCACGATGACCCATTTCGTCCCATGGGTCCTCTTTATTTTCACATTCCCCTTCCTCTGGATCAGCATCTCGATGAGCGTGCGCCGTAGTGTTGCCGCAACGGGGTCATCCTCGCTGGGTTTGTTAATTCTCGTACCGTTTCTCAATTTCTTAATGATGCTGATCCTCTGCATACTGCCGGACAGCAAACCGCCTTCTCCGAAAACAGATCACTCTCTGACAAGCGTGCCCCTGCCAAGCAAGCGGGTGCGTAGTGCTATTGGTGGCATGTTCATAAGTATTGCCAGCTCTTTGGTCCTTTATGCGCTTTCTATCACTGTCTTCAGGAGTTATGGGATTTTAATCTTTTTCGGTATGCCGGTTCTTATCGGCGTCGTGACAAGCTACATGTTCAACCGACATTCTTTACAATCCGTTGGGCAGTCTGTCATTGTTGCCGAATTGGGGATTCTTCTATGTTCCGGCACTCTGCTGCTCCTGGCTTTCGAAGGCTTCATCTGTATCGCAATGCTCTACCCCTTAGCTGCTGTGATTACGATCCTGGGCGCTATTATTGGGCGCAGCATGGCAGCCACGAACGCCTCGGGGGGCCATGTCACCATGTCCCTGCTGTGCTTACTTCCTTTACTTGCAGGTGCCGACATTGCAGATAACGACACGCCTGTGTACGAAGTGATTTCTTCCGTGATTGTGAATGCTCCCCCTGAAGAAGTCTGGCCAAACGTGATTGGATTTTCCGAACTGGATGCACCTCCAGCCTGGTACTTTGAACTCGGCATTGCCTATCCACTACGGGCAACGATTGACGGTGAAGGAGTGGGGGCCATCCGACATTGCGAATTCTCCACCGGTCCGTTCGTGGAACCCGTCACAGTCTGGGATAAACCTAATCGACTCGCATTTGACGTCATCGAACAACCGCGAGCTATGAACGAATTGAGTCCTTACCGCCATGTGCACCCACCTCACCTAGATGGTTATTTGAACTGCCGACGTGGTGAATTTCGACTTAAACGCCTGCCTGACAACCGAACGCTTTTGGAAGGAAGTACCTGGTATGAATTCAAAATGTACCCACAGGGCTACTGGACACTATGGAGCGATCTCAGCATCCACATGATTCACGAGCGAGTCCTGACTCATATTAAAAAGCTTTCTGAAAACTAATCCCACATTTTCTTTTCTACGCGAAGGAACGCGCCCTTCCCCGTAAATAGCGTTCTATAATATTCAATATACGGTTTCATGATTGACGATTACCACCGAAACAAACCATGCACAAACAACTCCTGCCATTACTTCTCGCTTCGTTGCTTGCACTATCTTCGACAGCCAAGGCTCAGCAATTAACCGACGTACTCCCCGTCGACGACAGCTATGCCTACGAAATCAAAGATGAATTTCGGATCGGTGTCTGCAAGGCTCAGGTTGTACGTCTGACTTCACAAACCTGGCAGGGCAAACCATGGCAACACTGGTTAACGATCCTGAAACCAGACAATACCAGTCTCGAGGATGCCGCTATTTTGTTTATTTCCGGCGGGTCTTCCCAAAGCGGGCAGCCCGACGCCGGCAACGGAGAAGTCAAGCAATTTGCACTCATCGCTGCAATATGTCAAGTTCCTGTCGCCATCTTAAACCAAGTACCTAACCAGCCGCTTCAGGGTAAAAAATATGAAGACGATCTGATTGCTTATACGTTCGACAAATATATGAACGGACTGGGGGAAGACTGGCCCTTGCTGCTGCCGATGGTCGAAAGTGCCGTCCGCGCCATGGACACCACGGCCGCAATTCTCAAAGAACAAAGCGGAACAAATATTACACGATTTTCGGTCGCCGGAGCCTCTAAACGAGGCTGGACAACCTGGTTGACAAGTGCCGTCGACCCACGAGTCGTTTCGATTGCCCCTATGGTCATCGATGTTCTAAATATGCCTGTCCAAATGAGGCAACAATTCCAATCCTATGGTCGCTACAGTCATATGATTACGCCATATCTCAAATACAATTTCCCCGAACGAATGCTCAAAGGCGAAGGAAAGAAACTAACGGAGTTAGTTGATCCTTTCTCCTATCGCGAAAAGATCCAGATTCCAAAACTAATCGTGCTTGGAACAAATGATCCTTACTGGACAGTGGATGCAAGCAGCATCTACTTCCCCGATTTGGTGGGACCCAAAAACCTTTACTACCTGCCCAATGGCGGACATGGTCTTGGCATTCAGGTGCTTCCAACCATGGCAACATTCTTCAAAAAGACTCTCAATAACCACACCTTGGAAAAGATGAAATGGGAGTTGGACAGTAAGAATTACTTCCACGTAAAATGGACCGGCAAACCTCGCAACGTCCATCTCTGGAAAGCCCATAGTGCAACACGGGACTTTCGTGAAGCAAAATGGGAAAGCACCCGCTTGGAAGACATTACGAATTCCACAAAGAACTTACTTGAAGTACCTTCATCAGGTTACAACGCCTTCTTTATCGATTTAGAGTTCCCTGGTGCAGGAACCTTCTTTTATAACATTGCTACAGAAATTCAGGTTTTACCTAAGGGATTTGAATACGATCCACCGGAACCGCAGGGATCGGATAACTAACACCGTCACTCCCAATCACTTTAGCCTTCTGTATCCACGGCATAATCCTGCAGTTGTTCCAAATCAACAAATTCCAAAGTGGAAATATGCGTTGCTTCCAAATTCACTTTCGGAGCTGCGTTGTGAAACAATGCTTCTTTCCAACGTTCAACACACAAGCACCACCTATCCCCGGGCTTAACCCCCGGAAACCCCCAGGCTGGCACGGCAGTCGAAAGGTCGTTCCCCACTGCTTTCGAAAAGGCTAGAAACTCAGCCGTTGCCTCGATACAAACCAGGTGCAAACCAACATCGTCAGCACCCGTATTACAACAACCGTCCCGATAAAATCCAGTCAGAGGATCCGTAGAGCAGGACTTAAGATCAGTTCCAAGAACGTTTTTTGCCGGCATATTTTTGTTCACTTATAAGTTGTGTGGTTAGCATTGTTTTCTAACGTCTTATTACGCCGGACGCAACGCACCTACCTCCTTCTTTATCAGAAACGGTGTAGAATTACAGACAAATAAAACCAACCATCTCTTTCCACTTTCCTTCGTGAGGAAATTACTGTGAGCTTAGATCGTCGCACTTTCATTCAATCATCGCTGGTAACCACTGCCGCTGGCCTAAGTTCCCTACCCTCGGCGGCATCGGCTGCCAAAGGAAATTCCAAGGTGAAGCCCAATCCAATCGCCGTCAGCACCTATTCCTACTGGCGTTATCGAAAGGACACAAAGCTTCCCATCGAGGACTGCATCGACCTAGCTGCTGAAGCCGGTTTTGATGCAGTCGAAATCCTTCATGTTCAAATGACACGTGAGGACAATGCGTACCTACAGATGCTTAAGCAACGTGCTTTCGTCAATGGCTTAGACCTTTGTGGATTCTCAACACATCAGGGATTCGTATCTCCTGATCCGGAGTACCGCAAACGAAATATTGAACACACTTTAAAATGCATCGAAATGGCCTATAAGCTTGGTATCCCAACCATTCGGGTCAATACCGGTCGCTGGGGCACCATTAAAAGCTTCGACGATTTAATGAAAGCCAAAGGGATCGAACCTCGTCTGGAAGGCTACACTGACGAGCAGGGTTTCGAGTGGGTCATAGACAGTCTGGAAAAATGCCTTCCGAAAGCGGAAGAATGTGGGGTAACCCTTGGTCTGGAGAACCACTGGGGGTTAGGGCGGACTGCTGAGGGAGTATTGAAAATTGTGAATGCCATTGATTCACCGTGGCTACAGGTTACCGCAGACACCGGCAACTTCTTTGAACGCCAGTACGAACAGTTCGAAATGATGGCTCCCAAAACCGTCTATGTACAAGCCAAAACCTACTTTGGTGGTGGTACCTGGTACACGCTAAACATTGATTACAACCGCGTTGCAAAGATCCTCAAAAACGCCAATTATCAGGGCTACATTTCGCTCGAATTCGAAGGAGAGGAATCACACGAGACTGCCATTCCCAAGAGTCTCAATCTTCTCAGAAAAGCATTTTCCTAACATTCGGCTCTGCAACGAGATCGCCAACTCTACGCCCGCAACGCGGCCAGTTCACCGGTACTGTCAGCGAAGCCGTCATGCGGGATGCCCATGGCGTCCAGCATTGTGACGAACACATTACTAAGTGGCATATTGGCTCCGGGCTTGAGGAATTGATTGTGCTTAAAGCCCATCGCTTTACCTCCGGCCAGAATTAGCGGGTAGTTCGAATTGTTATGCGTCTTACTATTGCTGCTGCCATAAAAGACCAACGTATTGTCCAGCAACGAGCCGTCGTATTCCTGACTATCACTCAGACGTTGAATAAAGCGACTTAGCTGATTGGCCAACAATTGATCAAATCGTCCTAGCTTTTCCGCACCGTCACCTTTACCCGCCCCATGAGCCAGGCCATGCCAATTCCCTTGCAGTCCCAGACACGCCGGAAATGCATTGGCAATTGTCGTTGCTCCGGCAACCTGCCCCAGCATATAGGTCGCAACCCGTGTGGAATCCGTTTGGAATGCGAGAAAGATCAAATCGTACATAGCTTGCATATATTCGACGGGCAGGCTTTGATCAACAGAAAGACTGACTTCATCTTCTGAAACCTCGGGCTTAGGAATATCCAACCATGCGGTAGATCGATTGACTCGCTGTTCGATATCACGAACACTTGCGAGATAATCTTCAAGCTTGCGTTGATCCTGACGTCCCAATCGATTCTTCATCGAACGACTATTCTCTAACACCAAATCAAGCATGGAACTTGTATTCTGCAAACGTCGGCGTTGTACTTTAGTGGATGCATCACCCGCACCAAATAGCCGATCGAAGATTTGACGCGGACTGGATAACGCCGGAATTGGCCGTCCTTGCGATGTAAATGAAAGCGTAGTTGCTCGTGTCGGTTCACCTACGCCACCATCGCTGGACAGTACCAAGGAACCGAATCTTGTTTCTTCACCTACATATCCCGCAATATGCTGATCCAGTGAAATACCGTTCCTGTAATCAGCCCCTCGGAAGCTAGCTCCTGTCAGAAAGATATCTCCCGTATCATGCCCGCCCATTTTACGACCCGCTGGATGCGCCAGCGACCCTAACACGGTAACCTGATCACGTAATGGCTCAAGAGACTCAAGAGATTTCCGAAACCGGAACGAATCATCTTTCTCTTCAGGAAACCAATTCCATTCGGAATATTCGGACTTATCATTAGGCAAGCTGACGCCAAACGGGAAGTAGACAGAGGCCAGACGTTTAGGAGCCTGCTTTGCCGGAGCGGCCTGTCCCATGCTTTCCATCCATGGTAACGCGAACGCTACGCCGGTTCCCTTTAGAAAAGTCCGTCTATCTAAATGCCATGATTTGTTCATGTTTAATTCTCGATCTGGTACAAATACCTGCGGCTAACACCACTATTTTGATTGAAACATCGGCGACTGCACAATCTCAACCAGCAGTTTTCTCATATTATAATCATCGGCAATAAACTGTCTGGTCAAGTTTAAAACTTCCGCTTCGTCCGTAAACTCTAAACTACGTCCCAATGCATACGTGGTGACTTTCCTTACAAAAGCTCTCGCAAATCGTTCGGATTCGTGCTCCATCAAATATTCCTGAAAGCCTGCCACGCCGGTCACTTCCACCCCAGACGGCAACTGGGCATGAGAATCTAATTCTGCCTGCACCGACTTCCCTTTAACCATCCGCAAACCAAATTCCCGCCAACGCCCAATGGCGTCATAATTTTCAAAGGGAATACCCCAGCCATCAATGCCTCGATGACAACTATTACAACTGGCCTTTTGTCGGTGTAATTCCAACTGCCGCTTCATCGTGAGTGATGCCAAATCAGCTTTTTCTGATTCCAAGGCCGGCACATCCGGGGGAGGGGGGGCCGGAGGATCGTCTAGCAGGCGGTCCAGAATCCAGACGGCTCGTTTAATCGGATGCGAATCCTCCCCATTGGAATTGATCAGGAGGAAACTCCCCTGAGTCATCAATCCGCCTCGATTTTCATTCCCTCGCAAGGCAACGCGAGCAAATTGACTACTACCGGGATCAGGGAGACCATAGTGTTTCGCCAAACTTTGATTAATCACGACAAAATCACTCTTCAGAAAACTGAGCGCACTCAAATCGTGATACAGTACATGGCCCACAAATTGAATCGTCTCTTCCGCCATTTGGGACTTTAATCGTTCGTCGAATCCTTTATAGTACTGTGGATTAACGGCAATCCGGTTTAGCCCGGACAAGTCCAGCCATTGCGAAGTAAAATTACGAACGAACTGCCAACTACGCTGGTCTTCTGTCATGCGTCGAATCTGCTTCTCAAGCACATCTGGTTGTGAAAGCTCTTTTCTTTCGGCCAGCTCAAACAGTTCTTGGTCAGGCATCGAACTCCAAAGAAAGTACGACAACCGGGTTGCCAATTCATGATCGGTCAATGGCTGCGTCTTTCCACCTGATTCCACCGGCTCTGCTAAATACAGGAATTCCGGCGAGATGAGTACGAGTGCCAGAGTTTCACGTATTGCCTCTTCAAAGGTTTCACTATCGGGAGCAATGGTCTCATAAAAACCCACTACCTTTTTCACCTCTTCTTTCGTGACAGGCCGGCGAAACGCCCGCCGCATAAATTGACGAACCACTTTTTCGACATATTCGTCTTCGCCGACACCTTCAGCTGGAAGAATCGTCCTATGATGCCTTGGCGGCCAAGAATCATAGAGAGGCCCTTCAAAGGTAACACTCTGCACGAAAACACATGGCTCTGTCGAAGGCGGACGTGGCTCACCTTTTTTAGGCACCGCCTCCGGAAGCGCGGTCAAATTTTTCAAACGCACCTGAATGCCGGGATACTTGGGATTCTTCCCCGGCAAAGGAAAGGATTCAATCCGCCCCTCGAAAACAAGTGTCTCCGGTTGCTCTTCGGTTCCGACAACCTCCTGGACAACCAGCCTTCGACTTGGTGAAAGTGTGTCACTGCGAATACCAATATTAACTTCTAACTCCGGGACAGATTTCCCCTTCGGAATCTTAGAGTAGGCCTGAATCGTGACCCGGAATTTACCGGTCCTGGGAAATTGATTAATTCCGGCAATGAATTGATTACGCCCATCCAGCATCTCACCATTCGTATTATTATCCCGCCCCCCCTTAATACTCTTCTCGACCATTTGCGTATGAACTTCGGGTTGTTCTCCGGATACAATCACCTTAGACATGGCCTGACGAGCTGCTGCCAAATAATACTCCATTTGAATCGGCGAGATTCCCAGCACCTGCCCGTTATTGAGAAAACCATCTACCGACTTAGACTCCGGAGGTAGGTTTTCCGCGTAATCAAATTCGATTCCCAGCAGATCACGAAGTGTATTGTTGTATTCGTAATTCGTTAAACGTCGAAACACAACTTTTCCACCAGTACTCTGTTTGGCTTCCGTGGCACGGGCTATTTCATCCGTGAGCCAATTCACAAGTATTTTCCGCTCTCTCTCCGGTAATGCCATGGCACCTTTAGGTGGCATCTTTCCCTGATTGATACGGTTCAGCGCATCATGCCATGTCTCGCCATCAACACCGTTATACAAATCCGGATCCAGCAACGTCATACGTGGACTCGCTTCACCATCCGGCCCATGACATTCATAGCAATAATGCTTGAGAACAGGCTCTACCTTAGAACGAAACGTTTTGAGGTCCGGTTCCACACCTTGTACTAACGGCACAAAGAACAAAGCCGAAAACAATATCATATTTTTATATAAGCAATTCAACATCGCTCTATTCTATCACCCACACTCAAATTTGAGATGTTTCTTCCGATGCCCCCGGCGTGTCTTTATTGGCAGTGCCTATCGCAGAACCACATTCGGCATCCCCCACCTCACGCAGCCTTATTTTATGCCCTCGCGGAACTTCATTTCTGTTTCCAACAGATTCGTTGCAACCCCAGCGATTTCTTCTGCCTCAGATTCATTGACAGGTGACATCATTGGCAGCAGGGGACCGGTATCTGCTATGCCGGCGCCCGCTACTGCCGAATGCAAAACTCGCACCGGGTTAATACCGTTTCGCAAATCTTCCAAAGGCTTAAAGATACGCCGGACTTGCTCAGCGGCCACGTAATCTCCAGTTTGAATCAATCGCAGCATATGCATAGAAAGGGCCGGAGCTACACAAACACATCCAGACGTAAAGGCCGTCACATCGAATTTCTGCATATGCGGAAGGGCTGGTTGCTCACCAATACCACTCACAATCATCTCCGCACCGATCGCATCCTTCAGTCTGGAAAGATATTCATCTTGCGCAGGTTGCTCTCGTACTATGGCATACTTGATCCATGAAACTGAGCCATTATCAACCAGACGTTTCACATTTTCAACTTCAAGATAGCCCAGTTGTTTGATATAAACGACCGCAGGTTTTCCAGCAGCCTGTACGAAATCTCCAATCGCTCTTTCGACCCCGGCATACGTCACAACATTTGGCTGCGGCAGCACCATCGCCGTCGGAAAAGCCGTACGGCTAAGCTCACTGGCTTGATCCATCATCATGCCGTAAGACGAGCCAACGGAGGGTATCACTAACGAGTCTTCGGCGACGACTCTCTCCAGCATTGCCAACAATTCTCCATACTGACTGGGAGCTACGTGATACAACAACGCATTCCCACCGTACAGCAAAGTGGAAACCCCTCCCGCTTCCAAATGTTGGACCATTTTACGGTTCTCGGCTTCAGCTAATGACAAATCAGCTTGGCGAGCCAAGGGGGGGACTGAAATAACGCTGCCAGCCAGATCTTGTTTTGTTATTGGAGAAGTTTGCATAGATTTGAGTTCGAAAATTAAGGGCTAAATTTTATTCGGTATTCTACCACGACTCCACGATGATCGGTCGGCCATGGTGCGACGACAACATGAGCATTAACCTTTGACTCACCAACGACTGCAGCCTGTTTGACTGTAGAATCTGGCAAACTACTGAAAACAAAGTCAATTCGATCGTGACGATCCGCAGGATCTGTGGATTTTGTCGTGGGAGTCCAAGTCCACCCCGGCTCTTTGATCGGATCTTTACGAACAGCACGAAATCCATCCTTCATTCCCGCCCCCGTAATACGCAGCGTCGTCGGATAAGCAACCTTGATCGGTATTCGCCCTCGCTCTGCCACTGCCTCGGTCCAGTCCTGATGAGAGGGTTCATTAAAATCACCGGTTAAAAAACAAACCTTCCCTGCTTTCAAGCTCATTTTCAACTCGGATAACATCCGTAACACCTGATCTCCTCGAGCTTCATTGGCCCAGTGAACCGCCTCTTTTTCAGTCTTAATAAAGGGAAAGTCTCCGTAAGGAATTCTCGCAAGCTGATAAGGCTGATACGGGATATAGTGAAAGTGAACGTTGTATGCGTGAACGACGATTCCAGCGGGCAGTTTGACATGCACCCCCCACTTCTTTGGCGTATGCCCCACAATCGGATACCTCGAAATCACCGACGTCCGACCTCCCTGCGCGAAATGATGCCACTTTAGCAGCCTAGCTAATTCAACGGAGCTATCCCCATCTTGATTCTCTGTTTCCTGCAATCCAACAATATCCGCCTTAGCTGCTTGAATTGCCTTCACCGTTTGCGACAGAGGCTGTCCTAACCGAGTACCGCCATGGTAAAGATTAAGTGTCATCACTCGCAGCGAAGAGGGATCTTCCGCTTTCAAAGCGGATAGAAGAATTACCATTAGTAGGAAGCTGTACAAAGTCTTTCGAATCATCATGACCGTTGTTCCTCAATTTCCACCGGAATACCCGTATCAACAGACTCTTGAGCAG
>MDSW01071218.1_pt1 | contig 11202 bp, 10 predicted proteins | sample 811171 | NCBI WGS metagenome assembly MDSW01 (sample SAMN05326641, study PRJNA326480) | marine metagenome | isolation source: seawater | place: Atlantic Ocean: North West | collected 2012 | reverse complement strand
TAAAATCACTAAAAACAACTTCCGATTGAGATTGTAAAGGTTGATTAAATATATTGAACAAAGCGATCAAGACTATACCGATCACTAACCAGAGCGCTAAGTTTTTATAGAATTGATTCAAAGTTATCTCCTTACAGAGTTATTTTAGCTAATTAAAAACAGACTTGATTACTATAATGTTAACACAAAATCAATTTTTGTCGCCCTCTTAATAACAAACCTTCAAATCACTTGTCCTTCTATAAAAAGCACTTTTTTTGTGGTTTCGTCAACACGAAATGATTCACAGATTCGTTTCCCATAAATCCATATAATATCATCATTACCATTTATCAAAATGGGTATGAAAGGTCTTTCTTTACGAGGAATTTTTTGATCAATAAAAAAAGACTTAACTTTCTTGTGTCCTTGCATACCTAAGGGGACAAAACTGTCACCTGGTTGAAAAAAACGAAGCTGAATATTTCCACCTGTCTTTTCAAAGTCAAAATAGGCCTGCATATGGTCGATAGAATCTGGTAAAGGCTGTTCAACAAACTGAGTATGAAATCGAATATCTAACTGAGCTATGTTCGTAATACCTGGAATCCGTAACTTTCTCGCTCTTTTTTCAAAATCGGGTAAGCTAAAATTATCTTTCAACGAAAAACTCACCTTCCCATAATCACAAGTGACTCTTACACCTCCGGGAAACATTAATACACTGCCCACCTGGGCTTGGTTAAAAAGATCCAGAACCTGCCGCACATGCAAAGCTGTAAATTTACGTAGACTACCACTTAGTTGATAAAAAGTTTCACGAACCAACCGTCTTTTCATTGCAAGGTGAAGCTTATCAAACTCTATAACATCCAAAAATAATGTTCCGTTCTGATTATTTACAAATTTCGAATACAGCTCATGGGTTTTTTCTGACATCCATTGCTCTTCTCCTCTCGCTATTTCTGCCAGACCCAATAAGTTTCTAGAAATATTCGGATTAAATATTTTTAAGAAAGGAATCACTTCTTTCCTGACTTTGTTTCTCAGGTATTTTGTATCACTATTTGAGGAATCTATCCGATAGGTAATGTTATTATCATTCAAAAACTGCTCTAAATCAGGTCTAGTAAAGTTTAACAGAGGGCGAATGACATTTCCCGTAGTTTCTGGTATACCCGCAAGACCTCTTAAACCAGTTCCTCTTAATAAGTTCATCAAAACTGTTTCTATACTGTCATCTGCGGTATGCCCTAAAGCAATCTTGTTACCATCAATCGACTTTAGAGTTTTTTCCAAAAATTGATAGCGTAAAATACGTGCAGACTCCTGAAAAGAATACTTTAAAGTAGAATTCCTAACATCGATTTTATCAATAAAAACTGGAAGGGAAAGTTTTCCAGCCAATTTCTCAACAAATTGTTCATCTTGATCAGATTCGTTACCGCGGGTCAAATGGTTGAGGTGAGCTACAAACAAATCATAACAAAGTTCTTTGGAGAACTTCTGTAAAAGGTAAATCAACGCCAGAGAATCAGCACCGCCAGAGACAGCAACCAAAACCTTGTCCCCAGGTGTGATTAATTCAATAATTTTCGACTTAACTTTATTCGAAAAGTTTGACATTAACCTTTTACCAAGAAGCGGTAATTAGCGGGTACTTACCACCATATTCCTAAGTTTTTCTAATACGTTGACGAGTTTCACTAAAGAGGGAACTTTTAAAGATTGATATTTTTTAATGATGGTGACTACCATCATGAACGTGGCCATGAGACAATTCTTCCTCAGTAGCATCACGTATCCCCGTAATTTCAATATTAAAGTGGAGAGTTTGACCTGCAAGAGGATGATTTCCATTAACATTAACCTGGTCCCCATCAACACCTTCAACGGTAAAAACATTATCCTTTCCACCCATTTCCGAGGAAAATTGCATACCAAGTTTAATGTCCATATCTTTTGGAAAATTAGAACGATCAACTTTCAATAAAAGCTTAGGGTCAACATCACCATAGCCTTTTTCAGGTGGAACGATAACATCCTTTTTATCTCCTACTTTTAAGTTTTCAATTGCTTCCTCCAAGCCGCGGACAATATTTCCGGCACCGTGAAGATAATTCATAGCTTCCTCAGCTCCGGCCTTGCCTAATTCTATACCATCAGAGTTTTTTAGAGAATAACTAAGGCTCACAACATCATTTTTTTTAATCACAAAATACTCCTTCTGTTTTTAAAAAGAACTAAATTTCAAGTTACACTTGCTTTAATGAAAAATGACAAAATGTTCTTATTCAATAGAACAAGGAAACTTGAAAGATTGGAATTATAATATTTGTCAAAAAGAAAAAATTACAGTGAAAACAATTAAATGAGGCGTATCAAAAGCAACTAATTTTAGAATAGTCTTAAAAAATCAAAGATGCTTCAAAAGCTTTTCCTTGCGACGTTGGTATTCATCTTCAGATATAGTGTTTTGATTTCGTAATTTTTTGATTTGCTTAAGCTTTTCCTCCAAGGAATTCAATTCTGAGGTTTTTTTTGACTTTTCAACCGACTTATACATCTCTTCCCATTTTTTCTGTAGGGTTTGTTTTCGTTTATCGGTTGCCGAACTTAATTTATTTTTGTTTCTAATACTAACAGCATCTTTTTCTGTTTTTAAACCTCTCGAAATCATACTATTATTTTTACTAGAACCTGAAAACAAACTAACTTCAATAAAAGCTGCTTTTTTTAATTCGCTCATCCAATTCTTATAACCTTCCTTTGATTTTTGCGCAGAAAGAAGCTTAGTTATACGATCTTTAGATTCTTTCAAAGTCAATGTTTTTCCAGCTAGAATTTTCTCAACTTTTATAATGTGGTATCCATACTCTGTTTTTACAATATCACTGACCTGCCCTTCCCTTAAGCTGAAAACAGCGGATTCAAACTCTACAACCATTTTACCTTTTGTTATAAAGCCCAAATCACCTCCATTGCTAGATGAAACATCCTCAGAATATTCCCTAGCAATATTGATAAAATCACCACCTTCTCTAATTTCATTTAGTATTTTTTTTGCCTGATCAAACTTTTCTTTTCTATTTTTTTCAGAGGCACCAGGTTCTACAATAAAAAGAATATGGCGGGCATGTCGTTGGCTATCCTTCCAAAATTCCTTCTGGTGGGATCTATAATATTTATTGATCTCTTTATCGCTAACTTTTACTCGATTACTCAATTCATACCGACTAACTTTAGAAACCATTATCTGCTCACGAATATGATTTCTAAAAGAACTCAAGGTTTTTCCTTCACGCTCCAACATTTCTTCCAACTGTCCCTCATCGAGGCCATTTTTATCTGATATGTTTTTAAGCGCAGCATCAACTGAAGCCTCATCAACAACCATACCGCGCTTCTCCGCTTCTTGAGCTTGCAGCTTCTCCTCAATGATTATATTAAGTGCTTCACCCAAAAGCTCTTTTTCGGAAATAGTTGTAGAGGATGACCGTTCGTATTGGTTACGCAAAAGCTCACTCTTCTCTTCAACAGAGCTCAAAGTGATTATCTCTGAGTTAATTCTTGCCACTACTTTGTCAAAAACTTTAGCGTGAGAAACTAACGGGAAAAATAAAAATGGAATAAAAGGAAGAACAAAAACTGCTTCAATTAATTTTTTCGAGTAAATCATATTTAATCTCAATTACAGATTTTTCTTTTAACTGGACTATCCAATTCTGAAAGGCTTTAGCCTGAAGCTCTTCTAGCAAAAACTGTTTAACTTGCTTTTTGGATTCTTCGAAGCTCATATTTCGGTCTGCAACCTTATCAACTACTTTAAATAAATGAAAACCATAAGGAGTTCGAATTATGTCACTAACACCATTAGTTTTAAGCTTAAAAACATTATCAAACTCCTCAGGCATCTGACCGGCTTCAAAATAACCTAAATCTCCACCACGAATTCCTTCAGGGCCAAGAGAATATTCCTTAGCAAGATCAGAAAATTTTTTTTGTTTCGATTGTAACTCTTTTTGAATCTGACGAATTTCTTGCTCTGTCTCTACCATGATATGGAGAGCTCTTACCTGTTCAGGCTTATAAAAATTAGCTTCATGAGATTCAAAGTAACGAAGCATTTCATCATCACCCACCGACACTTTACTATTGACAAAATTGTTAATCAATTTATTTGTTAACAGGTTATTCTGAATAATATCTTCCCATTGTGTATTTGATATACCTTCATATTCTAGTTGCTTATTAAACGAATCATCCGCATATCCAATCGCAACTCTTGCCAAAGCCTCATCCAGTTCATCTCTACTTATGTTTATATTATTTTTTTTTGCTTCCTGCCTAAAAAGAGTATTCTTTACGATTTGTTGCAGAGTTGAATTTTTAAGCCACAGCAATTCTCCGATCTTAAGTTCTTTTGGCCCCTGAACCCGGAATTTTTTCTTATGCACTTTCAACTCAGCCTTAAATTGATCCACAGAAACTTTTTCATTATTGATTACTATAATAATAGAATTACCATCCAATTCATCTGAGGAAGAACCATCAGAACAAGAAGAAATACTCAAGGACAAAGCCAAAGCAATTCCTATAATTAACTTAATCAACATTAAATTTATACCTTGACGGTTTTCAACAAAGTAGCTAGTTTTTTTAGATAATTTCGGATAAGCATTAAATCTGTTTTCCAACCCTTACGATCCACACGAATATTAATTTCATACTCAGACCGGATACTAAATCGATCATCTAATACAGATGTTAATTTTTCTGTGTTGATTAGAGTTGAAGACAATAAATATAAACAGGCATGATTCAGCTTCATCTCTATTTTGGAGATATGGATCTGCTGACAAAATATACGTATCTCTAAAATAGCTAGAAGCTTTGCTACCGCCTCAGGATAAGGACCATACCTGTCTGCTAACTCACTTGTTATTGATAAACATTCTTCATGTTCACTAGCTATCTGTATTCTTCGATAAAAATCTAGACGTTGATTCAGGTCTGGAACATAATCTTTCGGAATGAATCCTTTAACCATCAAATCCAGTTCAGTATCAATTTGAGAATCAATTTTTTCTCCGCGGATATCTTTCACCATATCCTCAACAAGCTTGCAATAAAGATCAAAACCAATTGATGAAATATGTCCGGACTGATTGTGCCCTAGCATGTTGCCTACTCCTCGGATTTCCATATCACGAGCTGAGAGTTGAAAGCCTGCACCAAGTTCACTTAACTCTTCAATTGCACCAAGCCGTTTGCGAGCCTCTTCACTCAAGCTACCTGTTCCGGGGATTAATAAATAGGCATAAGCCTGATGCTTGTACCGACCCACTCTACCTCGCAATTGATAAAGCTGGGCAAGCCCAAACTGGTCTGCTCGGTTGATAATAATAGTATTTGCAGAAGGGATATCAAGCCCCGACTCTACTATTGAGGTACTCAATAAAACATTTATTTCTTTATCCATAAATTTTTTCATTACTCTTTCCAACTGGTGCTCGGGGAGTTGGCCATGAGCAATATCTATTTTTACTCCTGGAGCAACACGACGAATCATTTCGGCAATTGAATGAATACTACGAATTTTATTGTGCACGAAAAACACTTGCCCGCCCCGATCTATTTCTCGCATTAATGCTTCACGAATGACTTTTTCATCAAACTTACGAATAAAGGTTTTAACTGCAAGGCGGTCAACTGGGGGTGTTTCTATAACACTCAAGTCACGGACTCCCATCAAAGAAAAATGTAAAGTACGAGGAATCGGTGTCGCAGTGAGCGTCAGAATATCCACGGCATTTCTTAGTTTTTTTAGTTTTTCTTTGTGTTTGACTCCAAAACGTTGTTCTTCATCTACAATGATCAAACCAAGCGCAGAAAACTCAACATCCTTCGAAAGTAATCGATGAGTCCCAATAATGATGTCAACATTACTTTTTTTTAGTTGTGCCAAAGTTTCTTTTTGTTCTCTCGGAGTGCGAAATCTATTAATCACTTCTACGTTAACTGGATATTCTTTAAAACGTTCACGAAAGGTTTGTAAATGTTGCTGAGCCAGAATAGTAGTTGGCACCAGCACGGCAACTTGTTTTTTATCAAGAACCACCTTGAAAGCTGCCCGCATAGCGACCTCTGTTTTGCCATACCCCACATCACCACAAATCAATCTATCGGTTGGAGTATCCTTTTCTAAATCTGCCTCTACATCTTCAATGGCCTTCAACTGATCATCAGTCTCTTCATATTCAAACGCATCGGCAAACTCCCGCATCAAAAGAGTATTATGTGAAAAAGAATGACCACTGGCAAGTTCTCTAGATGCATATAGTTTCAGTAAGTCCCCGGCCATTTCTTCAATTGCTTCTCTGACTTTTTTCTTCTGACGTTTCCAAGCAACTCCCCCCATTTTACTCAATGGAGGTGGAGATTCTGTTGAACCAACATATTTTTGAACTAGGCCTAACCCTTCCATAGGGAGATAAAGCTTTTCGTCATCCGCATATGTAATTTCCAGAAACTCTCCACCACCCAGACCGGTTTGTAATTCACGAGTTCCTTTATACAAACCAATGCCATATTCTATATGAACCAAAAAGTCTCCATTCTTTAAATCTTTCAGACCCCTTTGAAAAGCCTCGGAGCGTTTTTTTCTCCTATACCGATGCTTTTGGGTTCTGCCAAATATTTCATGCTCAGCAATAAAAATATGATTGGATGATTTTAGTTGAAAACCTTCACTGATTCTTCCAAGGTCAATATCGATTTCTAAACCCCACTCATGAACTAACTCGTGAATGCGGCGAATTTGTGCCTTTGTAGGCACCACAACCACTATCCTATTTCCTTCTTCCTGCCATTTAATGACTTGCTCTGTAAAATTTTTAAACTTTCCAATTAACGGAGGAATATGTTTTACCTCCAAACCGATGGCACGGTCCGATTCTTCATCTGCAGTTTTTAGAGTATTTATGGAAATACACCCCTTAAGTTCAGCAATATTTTTTCTGGCCTCATCCATGATGAGATAAAGCTCTTCTGGAGCTGCGGCAATACCCCCATTACTCAAAACTTTGTTATACTCCATTTTAATTATACTTTGAAACTGCTCAGAGTTATCCTGCAACTGATCTTCATCCATAAGCACAACCAGTGAATCTCGATCCAAATAATCAAAAAGTGACTCTTGAGTGGGATGGAAGAAAGGAGCAAGATATTCTATTCCGGAAAATACCCCAAGATGTTCAATTTTTTCTTGTAACTCCTTCAAGAATAGACGATCAATCGAGTTTTTCTCTGCGAATTTATTGATAGCCTCTACACCTCGTTTTTTTTCTACTTTAGTCAAACTAAGTTCTCGTACAGGAAGAATGTTCACACTATCTAGCTCATTAGTAGAGACTTGTGATGAGATATCAAACTCTCTAATAGATTCAACTTCATCACCAAAAAACTCAATACGAATAGGATTCATACAGCCGGGCTGAAATAAATCAACGATATCTCCTCTTGCGCTATACTCGCCTCTATTTTCTACCAACGAAGAACGTATGAAACCATTGTCGGACAAACAGACTTCTAAAAATTCCCGCTCCAAGCTCATTTTGCAATAAACAGGAAGAACCAGTTTCTCAAGAACTGCCCGAGGCATGACTCTTTGTAAACCTGCTTCTAGAGGAACGATCAGAGTTAAAACCTCTCCATTTTGGAGTCGATTAAGGATATCTAGCCTTTCTCCTGATATTTCGTTTAAAGGCGAAAGTTGTTCGTAAGGAAGAAGTTCCCAGGCAGGAAAAAAATAAAGCGGGTGTTTTACTTTTTCGTAATGAAAAAAATACTTAAGGTCATCTAGTAAAATTTCACCCTGAGTTTGATCTACTGTAAAAATAATAATAGGTTGTTTTTTAAACTTGATCAGCTTCGATAGAAAAAAAGCGCGAGAGGAACCTCTCAGACCTTCGACAGAGATAGGACATTGAGACTCTTCAGTCCACTTTTTAACCTGATTGAGTTGAAATGAAAAATCTCCACTCTCAATAACTGCAGTTCTTTCGTGCATAAATAAAGCTCAAAAATTTTAGGATGGATCAAGCAGGTTTAGGATTAGAACCGGCTTTTTCGGGGAGCAAGGGAATCCACTTTGGCTCTCCTTTAGGCTTAAAGTTGACACAAACAACAAATGATGGGCCTTCATAGAAGTTTAACTTAAAATTTCCCCCACCAAAACGTTCAAAAAGATATTCTTCCGGGTTATCTCTGAAGCCATCCAACTCTTCTTTAGAAATTTTTGCTATCTCATAAAAATAGATACCAACTCCTTCGAGAACGCCAGCAAGAAGAATACAATTGGCTTGGCTATAGATTTCTTCAAAACGCTGATTCAGTTCTTCTTGACTAGGATCTCTTTTAAGTTCACGTCTTAATTTTGGTTTGTAATAATCTCTGTATGCCTGCTTGATCCACATTGGTAATTATCTATCTAATGGAGTTTAAGTTTAGAGCGGAGAGAATTTCACCAGAAACTACGAGGAAAACCGCTATAATGTTAATTTGTTTCTATAATAACAAATTCCGCTTGCAGACATCACTATTTTCTATTTAATTTTTCATGAATTACAAAAACGAATCAATAATATCTGTTGGCCTTGTTCAAATGGCATGCTCTACAGATGCAGACAAAAACTTGGAAACAGCTGTAGATTCGATTCGTTCTGCGTCAAAACAGGGTGCACAAATAATTTGCCTTCCAGAACTTTTTCTTACTCAATATTTTTGTCAGACAGAAGATGCTAAAAATTTTTCCTTGGCTGAACCTCTGCCAGGACCAACTAGTGAAATACTCTCTAGACTAGCAAAAGAGTTACAGGTCGTTTTGATTGTGCCTCTTTTTGAAAAACGGACTGAGGGCATTTACCACAATACGGCAATTATTATTGATGTAGATGGAAGCCTCGCGGGAAAATATCGCAAAATGCACATTCCTGATGATCCCAGCTTCTTTGAAAAATTCTATTTCACTCCTGGTGACACTGGTTTTAAAAGCTTTCCCACCCGTTACGGAAAAGTTGGAGTGCTTATCTGCTGGGATCAGTGGTTCCCAGAAGCTGCCCGACTCACCGCTCTATCTGGTGCACAATTTTTATTTTACCCTACTGCTATCGGATATAAGGATGAGGATGCCAAAGTCTCTAAACAGCAAATTTCGGCATGGAAAACAATTCAAAAATCCCATGCTATTTCAAATGGCGTGTTTTTAGGTTCCGTGAATCGAGTGGGAAGGGAAAACTCCCTAACTTTCTGGGGCCAGTCTTTCATCTGTAACCCATTTGGAGAAATTATAGAACAGGGAACAAATAAACCACATGTCCTAATTGCTCATTGTCGTATATCAGACATAGAAAAGACTAGGCAAGAATGGCCTTTCTTAAGAGATCGTAGAATCGACGCATATAAAGACCTTTCAAAACTATATCTTGATAGCAATGATTAAAACATCAGGCCTCTATCGAATGCCTGCAGAATGGGAGCTGCATGCGGGAACCTGGCTAACTTGGCCTCATAACCCAGAAACTTGGCCCGAACAAAGCATGGATCAGGTTGAGCTCGATTACTTACAAATTGTCAAAGCTCTCGCTCAAGAAGAGAAGTCCAATATTCTGGTTCAAAACAAATCTGCCCAAGATAAACTTTATAAAAGATTACAGTCTAACGGTGTGAATATGGATAATATTTTTTTCTATGACATACCCACCAATGACTCATGGATTCGGGACTATGGCCCTAATTTTGTTGTTAGAGGAAAAGATTTGGCTATAAACGATTGGGATTTTGATTCGTGGGGACGAAAATATAAATGGGAGTTAGATGATCTTGCATGTAGCATTATTGCGGAACAATTACAGCTTCAGAGTTTTAAACCAGGTATTGTTCTCGAAGGAGGAGCGATTGAGGTCAACGGACTTGGCACATGTCTGACGACTGATTCCTGCGTCCTAAACCCCAACCGTAATCACGGAATACGCCGGGAACTCATGGAAAAGTTTTTCAAAGATTATCTGGGTATCTCAAAAACCATATGGCTGCATGGTGAACTCGAAGGAGATGATACCGACGGACACATTGACAACTTAGCGCGCTTTGTGAACCCGACCACCATTGTTTGTGCTTTGGAAGAAAATGAAAAAGATGCTAATTTTCTAGGATTAAAGCATAATCATGAGCGCCTCACAGCAGCAAAAGATCAGGACGGAAATTCTTTCCAAGTTATTCCTCTGCCCATGCCAAATTATGTCGGTAGTGAAGAAGAACGTTTACCCGCCAGTTACGCTAATTTTTATATTTCCAATAACTCAGTTCTTGTCCCTATATACGATCAACCCAATGATCAGAAAGCACTCGACCTATTAATCCATTTGTTTCCTGAACGCCAAATCATCCCTATCCAATGCAAAACCCTTATATGGGGACTGGGTGGAATACACTGCCTAACACAGCAACAACCGATTGGGAACACATTAAGTAATGTTTAGGTAAAATTACTTCTCATTTTCTTTAAAACATATTTTTTTATTCTACTAGAGACTTCATCATCGAAGTTAAAGTACGTTTCAAAATCGAATAATTATTTATCACCACTAAACTTCAAATCACTTTTAATCGCTTTAATTATTCATAAACTTCGATCTAATAATTAAAGCTAAATAAATCAGGAATCCTTAGAAGATTCTGCTTGGGTGGGAATCTGAGGAGTATTTTTGAGACCCTCTATCTCTTCTTCCATAGAAGAAATATATCGATTTTGCTGTCGAATGGTGGACTTTAATTTGAACTGACTAAAAATACTGATGAACCATGCAATTAAAAAACCCAATACCAAAGAAATAACGAGCGCAACCATCAAAGGCAGTTCTACTAAATGGAGTTGAAGATTTAAATCGTAATAGTTGAGTTCTATCGTACCCGTATTTTTTACGGCAAAAGAAGCGATTAATATTAATAAAAGTATAGATAGAATGAACTTTATGGCTGGCATGAGTTGAAGAAATCTAAAGGGTGACAGGAAACACCATACTATTCGTCGTCGTCATCTTCCTCTTCATCTCCTCCTTCTTCTTCATCTCCTCCTTCTTCAGCTGGCTCTTCTGTAGCAGGTTCAGCCTGAGCTGGCTCTTCTGTAGCAGGTTCAGCCTGAGCTGGCTCTTCTGTAGCAGG
>MDSW01058062.1_pt1 | contig 11203 bp, 13 predicted proteins | sample 811171 | NCBI WGS metagenome assembly MDSW01 (sample SAMN05326641, study PRJNA326480) | marine metagenome | isolation source: seawater | place: Atlantic Ocean: North West | collected 2012 | reverse complement strand
TTTTTATATAAATTTTTATTATGACAAAAATAAGTGGAATTTTTGCAGCTACCATGTCAGTTCTTAATTCTGATTTGAGCCTAAACGTTGAAAAAACAATAGATCATGCAGAAAAATTAATAGACCAAGGTTGTCATGGAACAGCAATATTTGGAAGCACAGGACAATCTCAATTGATACCTATTTCTGAAAAAATAGATTTATTAAATAAGCTTTCAAATAGCAAATATAGAGATAAGCATTTAATAGGCTCTGGTTTAAATTCTTTAGGAGAAACAATTAATTTTATGAAAATAGCAAGTTCATTAAATTTTAAGAAATTTTTAATTATGCCTCCAGCTTACTACAAATATGGAGACTCTGAGGTAATAGAATTTTATACGAGAATTATAAAGTCTATCCCAGAATGTAAAATCATTCTTTATAATTTTGAGAAACTGTGTGGATATAAATTTAGTATAAATTGTGTTAAAGAACTTGTAAAAAAATTCCCTAATCAAATAGTAGGTGTAAAAGATAGTACATATAACTTATTTGAAAATTTAAAATTAGAAAATTTTTCAATTTTTCCAGGTTCAGAATTAAAATTATTAAAAGGTTTGCAGTTAGGATGTTCTGGAATAATATCAGCAACATGTAATGTGACAGCTAAAATATCTAGAAAAGTTTATGATGATTTTTATTTAGGAAAAGAACCATCACATAGTCAAAAATTACATGATGTAAGAGGAGCCTTTGATAAATATAATTTAATCTCTGGATTGCATACCTTTTATTCTCGAGAAAATGAAATTTATAAGTATGTTATACCTCCTTTAAGTCTTTTAACCGAAGATGATGAAAAGGATTTGATGAATATTTTAAAGGAATTAAATTTTACAAATAGTTCAACAATGGCAGCTTAATATGCAACTTGCAAGTTTTTTAAATAAGGTTTTTAAAAAAGATGGTTTTATTTTAACAGATGCTAATTCAAAAGATTACATTATCGGTAACCCAAAAAATAATTCTATACGAATAAAGATTCTAAAAAAAGATCTTCATTATAAATTATTATTTCACCCTGATTTATATTTTGGTGAAGCATATACAAATGGTGAGATAATTATTGAAAATGGAACTCTTACAGATTTCTTAGATTTAGCATTAATGAATTTTGGAAGAGGTAATCTAAATTTTTTTAGTTATCTAATTAATAGACTTAGAGGATCTTATAGATATTTAACCAATTTTAATTTTATCAAAAAATCTAAAATGAATGTGTCTCATCATTATGATATTTCAGATAACCTATATGATTTATTTTTAGATTCTAAGAGACAATATTCATGTGGTTACTTTAAGAATGAAAATGATAGTTTAGAAACAGCTCAAAATAACAAAATTCAACACATTATAAAAAAACTTAATATTCAACCTAATCAAAAAGTCTTGGATATAGGTTGTGGTTGGGGTTCATTAGCTATTGATATAGCTAAAAGTGCTAAGTGTGAAGTTACAGGGATTACGTTATCAGAAAATCAATTTAATTATTGTAAACAAAAAGCTAAGGACATGAACCTTGAAAATCAGGTTAAATTTAAGTTAATGGACTATAGAGAACTTAAAGAAAAATTTGATAGAATTGTAAGTGTAGGAATGTTCGAACATGTTGGAAGAAAATTTTATAAAAAATTTTTTAAACAAATTGAAAATTTATTAACAGATGATGGTATTTCTTTAATACATACTATAGGATCAGTTAGGCCCCCAAGAGACCCACATCCATGGATAACAAAATATATTTTTCCAGGAGGTTATACTCCGAGTTTAAGTGAAGTAACAAATCCTATAGAAAAGGCAGGTTTAATTGTCACTGATATAGAGGTTTTGAGACTTCATTATTCTCATACTCTGAGATGTTGGAAACAAAATTGTATTAAAAATAAACAAAAGATTATTGAAATGTTTGATGAAAAATTTTTTAGAATGTGGGAATTTTATCTTACAGGATGTGAAATGGCATTTAAGTGGGGAGATCAAGTTGTCTATCAATTTCAACTTACAAAAAATTATACATCTACTCCTGTTACTAGAGACTATATTTATCAATAAATTATTGATAGAAATAAGTTTCCTTTAAAATGAAAAAAAAACAAAAAAAATTTAAACTGAGTAAAAGATTAAAAAAAAAAAAATTAAAACTAAAATACTCAAAAAAATTTAAAAATAAGTCAAAAAAAAAAAAAAAATTCTTAAAATTAAGTTTAAAAAAATAAAGAAAAGAAAATTAACTTATATTAAAAAAAGAATTATTTATCCAAAGGTTGTAAAAATTCGAGAAGAGAACTTAGTTTTAAAATTAGTTAAACTACAATTGTCATTAAAGCCTCAGTTTGATTTTAAAATTAATTTTAGTTTAGAGAAATATATCCAAAGATTTTTTGATAAAATTTCTGAAACAATTTCTAATTATAAAACTTTAAAGGACGATGAAAAAAGAAGGTTAAAAATACAAAAAATTGAAAATGAAAGAATAGCAAAAATTGCTTTAGAAAAACAAAAAAAAGACGAAGTATCCTTAAGAGTAAAATTAAAAGAGCAAACATTAAAAGAGGAGGCAAGATTAGAAAAACAAAGAACAAAAGATATAAAATTATTTTTAAGAAAAGAACAAGCTCTCTTAAGACTTGAACAAGCAGAAAAACAAAAACAATTTTTACAACAAATTAAACTAGAAAAACAAATAGAAAAATTTAGAGTCAGAGAAGTTAAAGAATTAGAAAAACTCGAAAAAATTTCACTTAAAGAAAAAAGAGAAGACTATGCAGGTCTTCAACATAGAATAGAAAAATTAAAAGAAAAATACCGGATTATTAGAGATCAGAAAATAAAAGAAAGAGTTGAGGCCTTAGGAGTAAAAATTCAAGGAGATGAAGATAGGGAAACATTATTAATTAAAGAAAAAGAATATACTTTAGCTAGACAAAAAATTGAATTCGCTCTTGAAAGTTTTTATAGAAGTGCAAGTAGCTTGGTCTTTCAATTAAATAAAAGACATATAACAAGACATATGTCAATTTTTAGATGTGTTGATAGAAGATTTGAAACTGGAGAAATATTTGTTAAATGGGATGAAGCCTCTGATGATGAGTGGTTGTTGTTAATTTATATTAAAAATAATTCACCAGATGAAGGAATAGTTATTGAAGATAAGACTAATCCTGAAAAAAATATTTCTCATGAGTTTAAAAATACTGAAATTTTTAAGGCATCAGATACAATGGTTGACTCTTTAACACATTTAATTGCTAGAAAAAGAGCTAAAAAAACTAATTAAATAATTTTCTTTTATTAAGTAATATTGGTAATGATTTTTGGAATAATTATAATGACCATTCTTTATATTATTTTAAGATATGTTCTTGCTTGGATAAGATATTTTAACAGTCTAGACTCAAGATTGGGCCAATCTACATGGCGATGGAGTTATGATTATCATGTAACTGGAGAAAGAGATATTTCAGACTTAGATGATAAATATTTTGTTAGGTTAAGAAGAAAAAGAAATAAAATTATTACTATTATGTATTCTATAGTTTTAATTATGTTTATTTTATCAATGTCTTTATTAAGTCAGATTTTAATATTTTTTTTAGTTTAATTTTAAAGTTATTCAAAATGTTTTAATCGATATTCCCAATTACCCATTCTTTGATATCTAACCTTTACTATAATAAAAGTTTTTTTATCTAACCAGATATCAAAATTTAATTTTTTATCATCTGGAAGCGTCATATCTTTAGAGGTTAATTTAAAATGATCAGTTTCATATTCTATTCCATTAAGAGAGATATTTTCTTTACCAATAAATGTAATTATTTGTTCTTTAATACTACCTGAGATAGGACTTATTTGGCTATTTGCTTGTAAAATTTTATGACTCCACCAGTTGCCAATAGTATTTTTTAAAGAAGCCTCACCAGTATATGAAGAGCCTTGAATGTCGAATTTTTTTGTACGTTTATTAAAATTTAAATTTACAAATTTTTCTTTTTTATTTTGAATTGTTTTTGATTGATATGAGATTAATTTATCTTTATTATAAATTTCTTGTCCAAACCCCTCGACCTTAAAAACAGTCTTTCCTAATAACTTTACAGAAAATTTGAATGTATTATCCACTATAGTAGTACCATTTTTTCTATAAAAAAAATAATTATTAAAACCAATTACTTCATTATTTCTCAAAATTTCTAACTCAATTTTTTTTAACTTGTTGTAATGGTCAATATGTGCAAATGAATGAAAAGAATAAAAAATTAATATAATGCTGAAAAAGATTTTTTTCATTATAAGAATATATTAAATAATTTATTAACTTAAAAGTAACAGTATAAAATGTTTTTATCTATAAAAAATATTCCAAAGGTTCATTGGAGTTCAGAAGATAGTTTTAATTTTAAACCAAAAATTTCTACATCATTTTATTTAATTTTTGGTTTAGCAATATTTGGTTTAGGAGAAGGTTTGTTGATTTTATCAACTACTGGAAATTCACCTTGGTCAGTTTTGGCGGAAGGAATTTCTATTAATTCAAGTTTAACTATTGGTGAAGCAACTTTCTTTGTTAGCGTTGGAGTACTTTTCTTTTGGATATTTTTTAAACAAAAACCTGGTTTAGGAACATTTTTTAATATTATCATAATTGCTGGAATGATAGATGTTACTCATTATTTTTTTGATGCACCTTCATCAATCTTCTTTAAATATTTGTTAGCAATTTTTTCTGTAATATTGGTTGGACTAGGAAGTGGTATTTATTTAGTTGCAAATCTTGGTCCGGGTCCAAGAGATGGTTTGATGACTGGATTAACTAAAATAACTAATTTACCAGTTGCGTTAGTCAGAGCGATTTTGGAAATTTCTGTAGTCCTTGTTGGTTGGTATTTAGGAGGCACTGTAGGAGAAGGTACATTAATTTTTGCCTTAGGAATTGGACCTTGCGTAGCTTTTGGATTATTTTTAGTGAGTAAATTATTTAATTAAATCGTAGTCTCTTTCTTGATTTATAAATCACCCAGTTATACATTATTAAAAATGTTTGAAAAATTAAAAAAAAATTTTAATAAAACAAATTTAATTCCTTAACTTTAAATTTTTTGATTATTTCTCATAAAAAAAAATTTGTATTTATAAGAACTGGTAAAACTGCGAGTTCTTCTATGGAAGTATATTTATCTCAATTTTGTTCAACAAAAGATACAATTACAACTTTAGGAGCATTTGCAGAAGATGATGAGGATGAATTTAAAAGAAAACATGGTTTGCCTGAAGCTCAAAATTATATTTTAAAAAAGAAGAGTTTTGGAATTAAAAATTTTTTAAATTTAAATTTTATTAATAATGTAAATGTTAATTCACATGATCCTATAGATAAAGTTTTAAAAAGTGAAATTGGACATAAAATAAAAGATTATTTTTTTTTCTGTTTAATAAGAAATCCATTTGATTGGATTGTTAGAAGTTTTTGGTGGGATCTTTATCTTAAAAAAAAAAGAAATCTTAATTGGATTAATAATGCAAATAAAAATCAATTAATCAAAATTTTTAAAAATTTTTTAGATGATACTAGTTATGAATATTTTAATAGGCAAAAAAATATTGTCACAAATAATAATATTAACATCAAGATTTTTAAATATGAAGATTTTGATGAAAATATTAAGATTATTAAAAAAAAATTAAATCTTAATAAAGAAAAAATTTCAATTAAAGATATAAGATTTAAAAAATTGAAAATTAAAAAAAAAATTTTTATTGATAGTGAAGATGAAAAAAGAATTATTGAAAGTGGAGAGTTCTTTTTTAAAAATTATTATAAAAATGCAATTTTGCCATCTAAATATAAAATTTAAGTCTAGAAATTTGTATTTTATGATTTTTAAAAAATTATAATAATGAAAAAAATAAAAATTGTATTTATTAATTTTATCGTTTTTTTAGGATTTATTTTTTTGATAGAAATAATTTTTGGAAATTGGTTTAAAAATAATAATTTTGGTTTTTCTATAAGAGAATTAAGAAATGTTAGTACGCCAATGAGTGTTAAGTATAATGGACAAAAATATGACTATATTTTTAAAAGGAATAAAATAGGATTTATAGGAGAAGAAATAGACCCAGAAGATATTAAAGTTGTTTTTTTAGGAGGAAGTACGGGTGAAGAAATGTTTAAACCAATTAAATATTCTATAGTTGGATCATTAAATCAGAAATTAAAAGATAACAATATAGATTTAAAAATTATAAATGCTTCTAAAGGGGGTAAAACAACAAGAGGCTATATAAATGATTTTAAGCATTGGTTTTCTAAAATAAATAATTTTAATCCAAAAATTTTTATTTTTTATACTGGATTAAACGATTCATCTTTAAAACTCCCAGATCATTTTGATCAACCTTATAAAAATAAATTATCTGAAAAACTAGAAGATTATATGAAAAATAATAGTTTTTTTTATGAATATAAAAAAAAAATTGAAAATAAATATTTTAATGAATTAAGAAAATATTATGGGTTAGTAGAAAGAGATTTATATGATAATTTTGATTTAATAAATTATGAAAAAGCAAAAAAAAAATTTGCGAATTTAAAACCAAATGAAGAAATTGAAAATGTTTTTAAAAATTTTTCTAAAAATTTAGATAACTTAAAAGAAATAATTGAAAATCAAAATATAATACCAATATTTATCACTCAAATTCAATATGATGGACTTAATAATTATGCTCTATTTATAACAAATGAATATCTTAAACAATTTTGTAAAGTAAATGGATATAGCATTATAAAATTAGATGAAATGAATTATAAACTAGATGATAAAGATTTTTATGATCATGTACACACCACTGTCCAAGGATCTTTAAAAATTAGTAATTTAATTTTTAGAGATTTAAAGAAAATTTTAAATTAAAAAAAAGGGCAGTATAAACTGCCCTTTTTGAATATTTAATTGGGTCGGAATTTTTACATTCCCATTCCACCCATTCCACCCATGCCTCCCATGCCTCCCATGCCTCCAGGCATTGCAGCAGCACCTGCATCTTTTTCATCTGGTTTGTCGGCTATCATGGCTTCTGTAGTTACTAATAATCCAGAAATTGAAGCAGCATCTTGAAGAGCAGTTCTAACAACTTTCACTGGGTCTATAATCCCTTTTGAAAACATATCACAGTATTCCTCATTTTGAGCATCATAACCATGAGTTTTTTTATTTTGTTCTAATAATTTACCTACAACTACTGAACCATCTACGCCAGCATTTTTGGTAATTTGTCTTATAGGAGCTTCTAATGCCTTTTTTACAAGGTCTACGCCAGCTTTTTGATCATCACCTTTTGCTTTAACTTTGTTTAGATCTTGAGCAGCATATAATAATGCACATCCGCCACCTGTAACTATACCTTCTTCAACTGCGGCTCTTGTTGCATTTAAAGCATCTTCAACTCTATCTTTTCTCTCTTTAACCTCAACTTCGGTTGCACCACCTACCTTGATTACTGCAACTCCACCTGCTAATTTAGCAAGTCTTTCTTGGAGCTTTTCTTTATCGTAGTCAGATGTTGTTTCATCAATTTGTTGTTTTATTGAAGAACATCTAGCTTCTATGTCTGATTTTTTACCACCACCGTTAACAATTGTACTGTTATCCTTGTCTACTTTAACTTTTTTACAAGAACCAAGATCGTCAAGTTTAACATTTTCAAGTTTAATTCCTAAATCTTCGGAAATAACTTGACCACCAGTTAATATAGCAATATCTTCAAGCATAGCTTTTCTTCTGTCTCCAAATCCGGGAGCTTTAACAGCCACAACTTTTAAACCACCTCTTAGTTTGTTTACTACCAGTGTTGCCAAAGCTTCTCCTTCAACATCTTCAGAAATAATCATTAGTGGTCTACCAGCTTGAACAACTGCTTCTAAAAGTGGAACCATAGGTTGTAAGTTTGTTAATTTTTTTTCATGCAAAAGTATGAAAGGATTTTCTAATTCTGTTGTCATTTTATCACTATTAGTGATGAAGTATGGAGACAAATATCCTCTATCAAACTGCATACCTTCTACGACATCTAATTCAGTTTCGATACCTTTGTTTTCCTCTACAGTAATGACTCCCTCGTTACCAACTTTTTGCATTGCCTTTGCAATCATTGTTCCTATTTCTTTATCACCATTTGCTGAAATAGTACCAACTTGAGCAATCTCATCACTGTCTTTTACTTTTTTAGCAGATGATACAAGATTTTCTTTTACTACTTCGACCGCAGCATCTATCCCACGTTTAACATCCATTGGATTCATTCCAGCAGTTACATATTTTACACCTTCTTTTACAATAGACTGAGCTAAAATAGTTGCAGTTGTTGTTCCGTCACCAGCCTCATCATTTGTTTTACTAGCAACTTCTTTAACCATTTGAGCACCCATATTTTCAAATTTATCTTCAAGATCAATTTCTTTTGCTACTGTAACACCATCTTTAGTAATTCTTGGAGCACCGTAAGACTTGTCCATTACAACATTTCGTCCTTTAGGGCCTAAAGTAACTTTAACAGTATCGGCTAAGATATTAACTCCTTTTATCATTGCTGATCTAGCTTCAGCATCAAATTTAACTATTTTTGCCATTATGTTTCTCCTTTTAAATTATTTGCTTGAAATACCCATAATGTCAGACTCTTTCATTATGCTGTATTCTTTCCCTTCAATTTTGACTTCAGTTCCTGACCATTTGCCAAATAAAACTTTGTCACCAATTTTTACATCCATTGGAATTATTTTTCCATCTTCAGTTCTTGAACCACTTCCTACTGCAACAACCTTGCCTTCCTGAGGTTTTTCTTGAGCTGTATCTGGAATAATTATCCCTCCAGAAGTTTTTTCATTACTGTCTAAAACTTCTATTAAAACTCTATCGTGTAACGGTCTAAATTTCATAAAAATCTCCTTATAAATATGCACTTCATATAGATATTAGGATTACTATTTCAAGATGGTCTTTAAAATTACTTATTAAAAAATATAGGAAATATGGGATTTAATGGTTTATAGATTGTTTTATGACTAAAAATTTGGATCAGGTAGGACTAAATTCTATAGCAGAAAATTATGGCCTATTTTACATAGATTTGTGGGGGGTTGTTCATAATGGAATTTCATTACATCAAGAAGCAATCAAAGTACTTGATGAATTGTCAAAAATTAAGAAAGATTATGTTTTGTTAACAAATGCTCCAAGACCAAGTGAGCCCGTAAAAATTTTTTTAAAAAAAATGGGTTTAAAGAAAGAAATACGCGATCATGTTTTTACTTCAGGAGAAGCTGCATTAAACTATTTAAGAAATCATTTTTTAAATCAAAAATTTTACCACATAGGTCCCACTAGAGATTTTGATTTGTTCAAAGATTTTAAAATTATGAAATCCAAAAACCTAGATAAAATTAAATATATTTTATGTACAGGCTTATTTGATGAGCATGATAAAGATTTAAAATTTTATAAAAAATTGTTGGAAAAACAAATAGATAAAAAAATGATATGCACAAATCCAGATTTAATAGTCGATAGGGGTAATAAAAGAGAACTGTGTGCAGGATCTGTAGCTATGATATTTGAAAAACTTGGTGGTGAAGTTGTTTACTTTGGTAAGCCTTATCCTGAAGTTTATAAACAATCAATTAATAATAAAAATAAAAAAATTCTTTGTATAGGAGATAATTTGAATACAGATATTAAAGGTGCAAATCTTCTTAATTATGATTCGTTATTAGTAGTTAATGGTATTCATAAAAACGAAATAGAAAAAGAAGGCTTAGAAAAAGTTTCAAAAAATTATGAAGCAATTTGTAATTATTCACAATCGGAACTCAAATGGTAAAATCAATTTTAATATATAAAAATTTTAAAATTAAAAAAAAACATAAAAATTCAATTATACTAATTGGTAATTTTGATGGTGTTCATATAGGTCATAGAAAATTATTTAATCTTGCAAATAAATATAAAAAAAAATTTCGATTAAATATTGGAGTTTTAACTTTTGAGCCTATGCCAAAAATGTTTTTTAATAAAAAGATTAAAAATTTTAGAATTTCAAATATTGATCAAAAATTTAATTTATTAAATAAACTAGGTGTTGATTTTATAATTAGTAAAAAGTTTGATAAAAATTTTTCTGAAATAAAATCTTTAGATTTTATTAAAAATATTATTCATAAAAAGCTAAATGCAAAATTTGTTTTTGTTAGCAATAACTTTAGGTACGGAAATAAAAGAGAGGGAAATGTTTCTCAATTAATTAACTTAGAAAATAAATATGGTTACAAAATAATAAAACCAAAACCAAAAACTATAAAAAATAAAGCTATATCATCTTCTTTAATTAGGAAACTTTTACAGAAAGGAAAATTAGACAAAGCAAATAAATATTTAAAAAGAAATTGGAGTATCTTAGGAAAAGTAGAAAGAGGAAAGCAAATTGGTAAAAAAATTGGATTTCCAACATGTAATTTAGATATAAAAGAATACGTTTTGGCCAAACCAGGAGTTTATGCAGTGAAAGTTAAAAGAGAAAACAGCAATTCTAGAATCAAAGGTATTGCAAATTTAGGTTACAGACCTACTTTTAAACAAAAGAATTTACTTCTAGAAGTTCACTTGTTTAATTTTTCTGGAAATCTTTATAATAAGTATTTAACTGTAGAGTTTTTAAAATTTATAAGAAAAGAAAAAAAATTTAAAAATACTGAACAATTAAAAAAACAAATTAAAATTGATTTATTAATTGCGAAAAAAGCATAATGAGCAAATCTCAAATAAACTTACCTAAAACAGCTTTTTCTATGAAAGCCAATCTACCAACTAAAGAGCCTGAAATTTTAAAGTGCTGGGATAAAATCGGATTATATAAAGAATTAAGAAGTTCAAGAAAAGGACAAGAAAAGTTTGTTCTCCATGATGGTCCACCATATGCAAATGGCAACATACATATGGGGACAGCTCTTAATAAAATTTTAAAAGATATTATTGTAAAATTTCATCAAATGGACGGTAAAGACTCTGTGTATGTTCCGGGATGGGATTGTCATGGACTACCAATAGAATGGAAAATTGAAGAACAATATAAAAAAAATAAAAAAAATAAAAACGAAGTACCA
>MDSW01136221.1_pt1 | contig 11205 bp, 10 predicted proteins | sample 811171 | NCBI WGS metagenome assembly MDSW01 (sample SAMN05326641, study PRJNA326480) | marine metagenome | isolation source: seawater | place: Atlantic Ocean: North West | collected 2012 | reverse complement strand
TTTATTATTATTGTTAATATTACTTCTGATCAAATAAAAAAAATTGTTTTACAAATTGAAAAACAAGTTGATGTTATCAAAGCTTTTTTTCATACAGATGATGAAACAATTTTTCAAGAATCAGCTTTATATAAAGTTAAATCTAGTTCACTTTTTGAAGAAAGACATATTCAAAATATTATAAAAAAGAGTCATGCAAATATAGTAACTGTGTCTCCTGAATATTTTGTTATAGAAAAAACTGGTTTTAGGCACGAGACCGAGCAATTAAGAAAAGATTTAGTTGAATATGGCTTACTTCAGTTTGTAAGATCAGGTCGAATTTCTGTAACAAAATCAAAAATGAAAATTTCAGAATTATTAAATACATTTAAAAATAAATAAAATCATGTCAAATTATTTTAATAAATTATCCCTTAGAGATAAGCTTCAACAATTAGGTAAATGTAGATTTATGGAACCCTCTGAATTTTCAGATGGGGTTTCAGTTTTAATTAACAAGAACATTGTAATTGTTGGTTGTGGAGCTCAAGGTTTAAATCAAGGTTTAAACATGAGAGATTCAGGTTTGAATATATCATATGCTTTAAGAAAAGGTGCTATAAATCAAAAAAGGGAATCTTTTAAAAATGCCACCAAAAATAATTTTCAAGTAGGAAATTATACTGATATGATTCCTAACGCTGATTTAGTAATTAATTTAACACCAGATAAAAATCATACATCCGTAATTAATGATGTAATGCCTTTAATGAAAGAAGGTTCAACTATTTCTTATTCTCATGGATTTAATATTGTTGAGGAGGGTATAAAAATTAGAAGTGATATTACAGTTATAATGGTCGCTCCAAAATGTCCAGGATCTGAAGTTAGAGAAGAATATAAACGTGGTTTTGGAGTTCCAACACTTATTGCTGTTCATCCTGAAAATGATCCTAAAGGTATAGGATTAAACCAAGCTAAAGCTTATGCTGTAGCTACTGGAGGTGATAGGGCGGGAGTTCTTGAATCATCTTTTGTTGCTGAAGTTAAATCTGACTTAATGGGAGAACAAACTATACTTTGTGGAGTATTGCAAACGGGTAGTATTTTATGTTTTAATAAAATGATGTCTGAAGGAATTAATCCTGCGTATGCATCTAAGCTTATCCAAAATGGATGGGAAGTTATTACAGAAGCTTTAAAACATGGAGGAATAACAAATATGATGGACAGATTATCAAATCCATCTAAAATTAAAGCTTTTGAACTTTCAGAAGAATTGAAGAAAATTTTACAGCCTTTATTTAATAAACACATGGATGATATAATGTCAGGACATTTTTCAAAAACAATGATGGAGGATTGGAAAAATGATGATAAAAACTTATTAATGTGGAGATCTGAAACTGCTGAAACATTATTTGAAAAAACTACACCCTCTAATAAACAAATTAATGATCAAGAGTATTTTGATAATTGTATTTTAATGGTTGCCTTTGTAAGAGCTGGAGTTGAATTAGCTTTTGACACAATGGTTGATGCTGGAATTAAGGAAGAATCTGCATATTATGAGTCATTACATGAAACGCCTTTAATTGCAAATACAATTGCAAGAAAAAAGCTATATGAAATGAATCGTGTTATATCTGATACAGCTGAATATGGCTGTTATTTATTTGATCATGCCGCTAAACCTCTATTGAAAAATTTTATGAATAAACTTTCATCTAATGTTATTGGGAAACCTTATATGCCCGGTAAAAATGATGTTGATAATCAAAAATTAATCGCTATAAACGAAATGATTCGATTTCACCCTATTGAGATTATAGGATATGATCTTCGCGAGTCTATGACCGCTATGAAGAAAATTTAAAATGTTTATTAATTAAACAAAATCAATGTTGAATATAGTATATTAGCTATACCTCATCAAAATCAACATCAGAAAATTCAGAATCTTTATCAGAAGCTTCATCTGATTTATTTTTTGGAGAATAATTTTTTTGATGTCTTTCACTTATAACTTCTTTTCCTTTTTCTGAAATTATATAATCAGTCATTTCATTAAAATTTTCTTTAAATTCATCAAAATCTTCTTTGTATAAGTAAATTTTATGTTTCTTAAAATGAAATGTTCCATCATCATTTGTAAATTTTTTACTCTCAGTAATAGTTAGATAATAGTCACCGGCTTTTGTTTCTCTTACATCAAAAAAATAAGTTCTTCTGCCAGCTCTTTGAATTTTTGAAAATATTTCTTTGTGTTCTCCTTCTGCAAACATTATAGTTTTTTTTATTTAATCAAAATTGCAACAAAAAACTCAACATAACAAATTATTTATTTTGTTCAGCTTTTTGTTTTTTAAAAAGTTTAAAGTAATAATTTTTATTTTCTAATAATTCATGATGATTTCCTTGCTCAATAATTTTTCCTTCTTTAAAAACGATAATATGATCAGATAGCTTTATTGATGAAATTCTATTACTTGACATTACAGTAGTTTTATTCTTTCCATAATATTTTAAATTTTTAAGAATTTTTTCTTCAGTATCAGTATCAACTGATGAAAGACAATCATCAAGTAAAAGTATTTTTGCATCTTTTATTAATGCTCTTGCGAGAGAAACCCTTTGGATTTGTCCTCCTGAAAGAGTAATACCTCTTTCTCCCAAAACAGTTTCATATCCATCATTTAATTTTGTAATTTCATCATGAATAGATGAATGCTTAGCAGCATTTTGAACTTCTTCATATTTTGCTTTTTCTTTTCCAAACATAATATTATTAATTATAGATTCTGAAAATAGAAATGGATTCTGAGGAACATACCCTAAATTTTTTCTAAGATTAATTAATTTTAGGTTTTTTATATTATTATCTCCAATAAAAATATCTCCTTTACTAGGATCATAAATTCTCATAATTAATTCAAATAAAGATGTTTTTCCAGAACCAACAGGCCCTAATATACCGACTGTTTCACCTTTTCTTATTTTAAAAGATACATTATTTAAGGCTTTAATTTTAGTTTCAGGATAGAACATAGATACATTTTTAAACTCAATATTTCCCTCAATAACTTTATTATTTAGATAACCGTCCTTAATATCAGGAGTTTCTTTTAGAAAATAATTGATTCTTTTTTGGGATGCTTCTGCTTGTTGAATAATTGAAGTAAGCCATCCCACAACAGTTACTGGCCAGGTTAGCATATTTACATATATAATAAATTCTGCTAAAACACCAATTTGTATTTCACCTTTAATATATTGGTTGCCACCGATTAATATTACAATTAAGTTAGATAGCCCTATTAATAAAAGCATCAATGGAAAAAACCAAGCTTGAAGTTTTACTAGATTCATGTTTTTTTCTTGTGTGACAGATGAAATATTTTTAAATTTTGATATAATTGTTTCTGATAAACTGAAAGATTTAATAATACTTACACCAGTAAATATTTCTTGTGTAAATGATGATATTTTTGATAACATTTCTTGAACAATAGTGCTTTTTTGATGAATTGCTTTATTAAGCTTATAAATTAAAAATGATAAGATTGGTAGTGGAAGTAATGTGTAAAAAGTAAGTTTTGGAGCTACGGACAACATATATGAAATTACAATAATGAATAATGCTATTGTATTGATAGAATACATGATTGCTGGTCCAAAGTACATTCTGACTTTTCCCACATCCTCACTAATCCTATTCATTAAGTCTCCTGTTCTATTATTTTTATAAAAACTTTGAGTTAAAATTTGATATTGAAAAAAAATCTCATTTTTCAAATCAAATTCAATATATCTTGAAACATTTATTATTGCTTGTCTCATTAAAAATGTAAAAAATCCAGAAATTAATGCTGTTACAATAATTATAGAGATATTAATAAATAATATATTTTGTAATTCAATTATATCAGTTTTTGAATTCTTGAGAAATTGTTCTACTTCAGTAAGTGAATTTCCAATTAATCTTGGAGCAACAAGTGAAAAAACTCTTGAAATAATTGTTATAAAAAAACCAAAAAGTAATTTGCTCTTATACTTAAAAAGATATTTATTTAAATATTTTAACTCTTTCATTTATTGAATTAATAAAGGGTCAAAGTTAATCAAATACAATTGTTCAAATTGAATATTAAGTTGTTCATTTTTTAAGATTTTTAGTTAAAAACTTTATTTTAAAGTCTTTTTAATTAAATTTGCAAGCTTTTATTTGTTAGGGGATTAATAAAGCAAAAACAAAAAATAACTCCTACTGAAGTCTTCAAATTAAAATAATCCCATGACTCAGTATACAAAAATTTCAATTATGCCTAAAAAAATTGCGTCAAAAAAAGATCAAAAATCAGATCCAGTAGTGGATAAAATTAAACCTTCCAAAAAAAATAATTCTAAAAAAAAATCCTCCGAAAAGCCTTCTGATGAATTTCTTACCAACTTTAATTGGCATAACTATGAGGAGGGTATTGACGTTATTGAGGATAAAAAGCTTAAAGAGTTTGAATCTCTAGTAAAAGAAAATTTTGTTGACACAGCAGATGAAGACGTTATTGAAGGAAAAGTAGTTTACATGACTGATAGAGAAGCAATAATTGATATTAATGCAAAGTCTGAGGGTGTTATATCTCTTAACGAATTCAGATACAATCCAAATTTAAAAATTGGCGATAGTGTTGAGGTAATAGTTGATCTTAGGGAAGATAAAACTGGACAATTAGTTCTTTCTCACAGAAAAGCAAGAGTAATTAAAGCTTGGGATCGAGTTAATCGAGCGCATGATACCGGAGAAGTTGTTAATGGTTTTGTTAAATGCCGAACCAAAGGGGGTATGATTGTAGATGTTTTTGGAATTGAAGCTTTTTTGCCTGGATCTCAGATTGATGTTAAACCTATTCGTGATTATGATCAGTATGTTGATAAAACAATGGAGTTTAAAGTTGTTAAAATTAATCATGAATTTAAAAATATTGTTGTTTCTCATAAGGCTTTAATTGAATCTGATATTGAAGAACAGAAAAAAGAAATTATAGGTCAGCTAGAAAAAGGTCAGGTATTAGAGGGAACAGTTAAAAATATAACATCTTATGGAGTTTTTATTGATTTGGGTGGAGTAGATGGTTTAATTCATATTACTGATTTATCTTGGAGTAGAATTAATCATCCAAGTGAAATTCTGGAGCTTGATCAAAAACTTAATGTTGTAATTCTTGATTTTGATGATAATAAATCAAGGATTCAATTAGGTTTAAAACAACTTTCTTCTCATCCTTGGGATAATTTAGATGATTCAATAAAAGAAGGAGGTAAGGTTAAAGGTAAAGTTGTTGTTATAGCTGACTATGGTGCTTTTATCGAAATTGAAGAAGGTGTCGAAGGATTAGTTCATGTTTCTGAAATGTCTTGGTCAACACATCTTCGATCAGCACAAGATTTTGTAAAAATTGGAGATGAAATTGAAGCAGTTGTGTTAACATTGGATAGAGATTCAAGAAAAATGTCCCTTGGTATAAAGCAAATGAGTCAAGACCCTTGGACTGATATAACTGAAAAATATCCGCTCAAATCAAAACATAAAGGAATTGTTAGAAATTTTACAAATTTTGGTGTTTTTATAGAATTAGAGGAAGGTATAGATGGATTGGTATATATTTCAGATCTTTCATGGACAAAAAAAATAAAACATCCATCAGAAATTTTAGCATTAGGAGATAAGATAGATGTAATTGTTCTAGAATTAGATGTTGATGGCCGTAAATTAAGTCTTGGTCATAAACAAACTAAAGATAATCCGTGGGATAAATATGAAAAAGAATATGCAGTAGGAACTATTCATGAATCTTCTATATCAGAAATCGTTGATAAAGGAGCTACAGTTTCACTTAATAATGATATAGTTGCGTTTATTCCTTCGAGATATCTTGAAAAAGAAGACGGAACAAATTTAAAGAAAGGTGATGATGCTAGTTTTAAAATAATCGAATTTAATAAAGAGTTTAAGCGAGTTGTAGCTTCACATACTTCTATTTTTAAAGAAGAGGAGCGTAAAAACATTAAAAAGGCAAGTAAAAAAATAAAAGCCTCAAATAATGAAAAAACAACTCTTGGTGATTTAGATGCATTAGTGGATTTAAAACAACAAATGGATGATAAATAAAAAATTTTTTTTATTTAAACATTTTAAAACCACTTCATTTGAAGTGGTTTTTTTTTCTAATTTAATAAATTGGTATTTTTGTTTTAATTATTTTTTAGATTTTGAATAAAGTCCTTCTTGATAATTTAAAAATCAATGTTTTATTGAATAGATTGACATGTCAATTACTTGAATTTCATGGTGATTTTTCAAATACAATTTTAATTGGTCTTCAGCCACGAGGAATTTTTTTGCTTGATAGAATTGTTAAATTATTAAAAAGCAAATATGGAGTTATTGATATTAAAATTGGAACACTTGACACTACATTTTTTAGAGATGATTTTAGAAGATCCAAAAAAATTCTTTCTGCAAAGTCAACAAAAATAGATTTTGAAGTTGAAGGACAAAAAATTGTATTAATAGATGATGTTTTATATACAGGCCGAAGTATAAGAGCTGCTTTAACAGCTATTGATTATTATGGACGACCTTCAAGTATAGAGTTACTTGTTTTAATTGATCGAAGATTTTCGAGACATTTGCCTATTCAGCCTGACTACCTTGGTGCTCAAATTGATACCATAGATGGGGATAAAGTAAGAGTTGAGTGGGAGTCAGACAAGAAAAATGATTGTGTTTATATTGAAAATGAAACCTAATGAACGAATTAAGTGTAAATAACCTTTTGAGCGTTCAAGATTTAAATATTCAAGATTTTGATTTAATTTTTAATACTGCTAATCAATTTAAAGAAGTAATTAATCGTCCGATTAAAAAGGTTCCAAGTCTCAGAGATATAACTATTGCTAATTTGTTTTTTGAAAATAGCACTAGAACAAAATTATCATTTGAATTAGCTGAAAAAAGGTTAAGTGCAGATGTTATAAACTTTTCAGCTTCTCAATCTTCTATAAATAAAGGCGAAACTCTAGTTGATACAGTAAATAATATTTTAGCAATGAAAGTAGATATGATTGTACTAAGACATCCGTATCCAGGATCTGCTAAATTTTTATCTGAAAATGTAAACTCTCAAATTATTAATGCTGGAGATGGAACCCATGAGCATCCTACTCAAGCATTATTAGATTGTTTTTCTTTAAAAGAAAAAATTGGAGCTCTAAAAGGGAAACACATTGCTATAATTGGAGATATACTACATAGTAGAGTTGCAATTTCAAACATTTTTGCATTAAAATCTTTGGGAGCTGAAGTTATGATATGTGGACCTAAATCATTACTTCCTAAATATTCTGAATCATTAGGAGTAATTGTTGAAACTGATTTGATTAAGGCGCTTCGATGGTGTGATGCAGTAAATGTTTTAAGAGTTCAAAATGAAAGAATGAATTTGAATTATTTTCCCTCAGCAAGAGAATACCATAATCTTTATGGCCTAACAAAAGAAAAACTAGATTCAATAAAAAAATCAATTATAATTTTACACCCAGGTCCAATAAATAGAGGAATTGAAATGACCTCTGAAGTTGCTGATTTAGATAATGCAATTATATTAGATCAAGTAGAAAATGGAGTTGCAATTAGAATGGCAGTAATATATTTATTAGCATCAAAAAGTTAAATTAAATTTTTCTTAATAAAATGATTAGAAGGCTAAAAAATCAAATTATACACTTTAAATTGAATGATTTTTATAGCGTTAAGGAAATAGAAATTAATTTGCAGCAGAATGAATATAAAAGCGATTTGATTTTAGAAATAGATTTTCAAATAACTTCTAAGTTGATAAAAATATTTTCTGATTGTAAAAAATTATTAGAAAAATCTAATAAGGTTTTAATCATTATTCACAATCCTATAGATGAATTCTTACTGAGTCATGAGTTTTTAGTTTTTGTTCCTTCTATAAAAGAGGCTGTTGATTATATAGAACTAGAAAGAATAAATAGAGATCTTGGTATTTAAAATATGAAAATTACAATTTTAGGTTGTCATTCTGCAACTCCAAGAAGCTCATTCCATACTACGTCACAATTAATTGAATTAAAAAATAATTTATTTTTACTTGATTGTGGGGAAGGAACTCAGGTTAGGCTTAGAGAAGAAAAAATAAATTTTTCCCGAATCAAAAATATTTTAATTTCTCATTTACATGGAGATCATTTTTATGGACTCATTGGATTAATTAACACATTTAAACTTCTGGGCAGAAAAAGTGATTTAAATATTTATGGTCCAAAAGGAATAAAAGAAATTATTACACTACAATTAAAACTTTCCAATTCATGGACAAACTTTAAGCTATTTTTTCATGTTTTAAAAAGTGAAGAACCAGAATTAATTTTTGAAGATTCTTCAGTTCAAATCGAAACAATTCCACTAAAGCATAGAGTTTATACTAATGGTTTTTTATTCAGAGAAAAGAAAAATCCTTATTTGAAATTAAATTCAAAAAAACCTGTAAGCTATGCTTTTTGTAGTGACACATCATATTACCCTCAAATAATTAAACAAATTAAAAATGTTGATTTATTATATCATGAATCTACATTTCTTAACGTACATAAAGATCTTGCTCAAAAGACTTTACACAGCACCGCTGAACAAGCTGCAAAGATAGCTTCTTTAGCTGGAGTTTATAAGTTGTTGTTAGGTCATTTTTCTACAAGATATAAGAATAAAAATATATTTTTAGATCAAGCTAAAACTCAATTTGAAAATGTTGCATTGGCAGTTCAAGGAGAGACTTATGAATTATAATTTATTCTTTTATTAAATTGCAGTAATATGAAAAAGGACATAGGTCATTTAAGAAAAGTTTATGAAAAAGGTTCATTAGATGAATCAAATGTTGGAAGTGACCCTATGTTGTTATTTAAAAAATGGTTTAATGATGCCAAGGCCATAAAAACTATTGATGAGCCAAATGCATTTAATTTGTCGACTATTGGAGCCGATGGATTTCCAAAATCAAGAATTGTTTTACTAAAATCTTATGATTCTAATGGTTTTGTTTTTTATACAAATTATAATAGCAATAAAGGTAAAGACATATTAAATAATCCTAAAGTTGGTTTATCCTTTTTTTGGCCAAAGCTTGAACGACAAGTTATAATTAAAGGAACTGCATCTAAAATAAGCGAATTTGAATCTGATAAATATTTTAATTCTAGACCAATTTCTAATAGGCTTGGAGCAATTGTTTCAAATCAAAGTCAAGTTATACCAAATAGAAAAATTCTTGAAGATGAATTTCATAAATTAAAAAAAGTTTATAGATTAAAAGAACCTCAAAGACCAAAAAATTGGGGTGGATTTAAGGTTTGTGTTATTTTTATGGAATTCTGGCAAGGAAGACCAAATCGTCTTCATGACCGAATAGTTTTTGAAAAATTAAAAAATAAATGGTCGATAAGCCGATTGTCTCCCTAGATGAAAACATTAGTTTTATTAAGACATGCTAAATCGTCTTGGGATTACCCATTAGATGATATACACAGACCGTTAAAGTTAAAAGGAATAAATAGGATAAAAAAAACCTCTTTTAAATCTAAAGATATTTTTGATAAATCAGATATTATAATGACTAGTCCAGCCAATCGAGCAATTCATACGGCTTTAATTTTAGCTGATGAAACTGGTTTAGGATATAGTAAAATCTCCATAGTTAAATCTTTATATACTTTCTCAGCATTTACGTTAGAAAAATTAATTAGAGAAATTCCTGATAAATTTGATTATGTTACTTTTGTTGGACATAATCCTGCATTTACAGATGTAATTAATAATTTAACTTTTTCAAGGATAGATAATTTACGAACTGCATCTTGGGCTAAAATTATTTTTAAAGAAAAAAAATGGATGAATATAGGTTTAGGAAGAGTTTGTTTTGAATAATAGAAAAAAATTAAATGAAAAATAGGTTTATAAATCGAGAGCATAGTTGGTTGGACTTTAATGAAAGAGTTTTGGAGGAGGCTGCTGATGATTCAGTTCCAATTATTGAAAGATTAAGATTTTTGGGTATATTTTCTAATAATTTGGATGAATTTTTTCAAGTTAGATATTCCACTGTAAAAAGGATCTCTCAATCTGTAAAAACTGGAAAAAAAGTTTTAGGAGGTAGTAGTGCTAAAGAACTATTAGGCGAAATTACGTCAAGAGTAATAACTCTTCAAGAAAAGAGCAATAGAATTTTAAATTTAATTGAGGAATCTTTAAAAAAAAATAACATTTTATTCATAAATGAAAGAGAAGTTGCTGATATTCACAAACCTTTTTTGCTGGATTATTTTTTAAAAAAAGTAAGTCCTGCTTTAGTTACTGTTATTTTAAATAAAGATCGCGAACAAGATTTCACAAATAATTCTGCTTTTCTTGTGATTAAAATGAAATTTGACAATAAAAATGATGAACAAAATAAACAGTTTGCAATTATTGAAATTTTAAATGATATGGAAAGGTTTGTTGTTTTGCCAAAAACTAATAATATCCAACATATAATGTTGATTGATGATTTAATAAGGTATTTTTTTGATAAAATTTTTAGTTTTTTTAATTATAAATCTATTGAGGGTCACATGATAAAGATTACTAGGGATTCTGAACTTGATTTAGAAGGTGATGCATCAAAGAGTTATATTGATAAAATTACTGAAAGTGTAAAAGATAGATTGTTTAGTGAACCTGTAAGGATGGTATATGATAGTACAATTTCTAAGGATACTTTATCATTTATAATGAAAAAACTTAAATTAAATCCAAAAGGAAGTATAATTCCTGGAGGTAGATATCACCACAGAAGAGACTATATGAAGTTTCCTAGTTTAGATCGTCCAGATTTATTATACCCTAAACAAGATTTGTTAGCAATTCCTGGGTTGCCTTTAAGCTCAAATATTTTAGAAGAAATTAGCAAGAAGGATTATATGATGTTTACACCCTATCATTCTTTTGCTTATTTAATAAAATTTTTAAGGGAAGCTGCATTGGATCCCAAGGTTAAAAAAATTAAAATAACAATATACAGACTCTCAAAATCATCTCAAGTCATTAGTTCTCTTATTAATGCTGCAAAAAATGGAAAAAAAGTTTTTGTTCAAATTGAATTACAA
>MDSW01070755.1_pt1 | contig 11205 bp, 9 predicted proteins | sample 811171 | NCBI WGS metagenome assembly MDSW01 (sample SAMN05326641, study PRJNA326480) | marine metagenome | isolation source: seawater | place: Atlantic Ocean: North West | collected 2012 | reverse complement strand
ATACTGTTGAAATGTTGCTTCGTGTTTATGAATAAAATCAAACTGCTCTCTATGTTTTTGTGTAATATGTCCCCCATTTTCAATAAACAGCTCTGGGTTAGTAAAATTTCCTTTTGAATTTGCCTTCATCTTTTCATAAATAGTCACAGCAATATCCATAGGGTTTCTTAAAACAGCAAAAACAAAATAATCTAACTCTTCTTTTGTAGCTGTTTTTTTAAACTCATGATATAAAGAGTGCTTCGTTAATAGAGCCTGACCATCGTGTTGCAAATACAACTCTTTTGAGATTGCAGAAGACGCCGAAAATGGCAGTCCTATAAAAAGCAGCTTATTTTTATGGCTTATTATCATTTAATATTAGTTATAAGCTCTGCAATCTGCACAGCATTTGTAGCGGCTCCCTTCCTTAAATTATCTGCAACTATCCACATGTTTAATGTTTTTTCTTGAGTAAAATCCTTTCTAATTCTTCCTACAAAAACTCCATCTTTTTTAGCCGTATTAATTGGCATTGGATATTTGTTTTTTTTCGGGTCATCTAAAAGGAAAACTCCTTTTGCTTTATTCAAACAATTTTTAATTTCCTGCAAGCTAAAATTATTTTTAAAATTAATGTTTACGCTCTCACAATGTCCTCGAAAAACAGGCACTCTTACAGCAGTTGCCACAACATCTATATTTTTATCTAAAATTTTCTTTGTCTCTTTGGTAAGTTTCATTTCCTCTTTAGTATATCCATTAAGTGTAAAATCATCACACTGAGGCAAAACATTTTGAAAAATTTGATGTGAGTAAACTTTTTTACTTTTAATGTTTTTTTGCTCGTTTATGAGTTGATCAACTGCCATCTTTCCTGTACCGGTAACTGCCTGATATGTAGATACAACAACTCTTTTTGCTACAAACTCCTTATGTAGAGGCGCAATAGCCATTAACAATTGAATTGTTGAGCAATTTGGATTCGCAATTATCATATCATTATCAGACAACTTATCACCATTAATTTCTGGAATAATTAATTTATTTCCGGAATTCATTCGCCAAAAAGAAGAGTTGTCAATCACTTTACACCCTTTTTCTGCGAGCTTTGGCGCCCATTCTTTAGAGGCTTCTGAGCCTGCTGAAAAAAGGGCTAAATCGGGGTTTTTATTTATCAACTCCTTCATGGAAATAACCCTCAATGGCTTTTGTTTAAAATAAACTGTCGTACCACAAGATTTTTCTGATGCCACGGGAATAAGTTCGGTTAGAGGAAATTTTCTTTCAGAAAGAACATCTAACATTTCTCTTCCAACCATTCCTGTTGCCCCTACAATTGCTAATTTCATAATTTAAACTAAGGTTTCCAAAAATACTATATTTACACGCTATGAAAAAATCTTGTGTCTCTTTTGTTTTATTTGCTTATTTGTTTTTAATCCACACTATATTTGAAAAGCTCAACAGTCAAAAACTATAAAGAATGAAAAAGCCTGACAATATTTCTGAAGCTATAAAAAACATGCCTCAAGCTGTTGGTGTTTATGAGTATTATGATAAAAATGAGACCCTACTTTATATAGGGAAGGCTAAAAACCTTAAAAAGCGAGTTTCTTCATATTTCACCAAAAACCACAAAAATAAAAGACTAAAAATTCTTATTAAAAAAATTACCCGAATAAAATATATACTAGTAGAAACAGAAATAGATGCGCTGCTATTAGAAAACAATTTAATAAAAAAACACCAGCCAAAATACAATGTGCTGTTAAAAGATGACAAGACATATCCATGGATATGTATTAGCAAAGAAAAAGTTCCGAAAATATTTCAAACGAGAAATATTGCAAAAAAAAATGGTGAGTATTTTGGGCCATATTCCTCAGTTCGTGTAGTTAAAATACTACTTAATGTTTTTTCAAATTTATTTTATGCACATGGATGGACCCCTGTGTCATATGTCAATAGAACTATTACGTCTGAAGAAAATTTAATACGCTATTTGAAAATTATTGATGACATACGAAAAATATTAAACGGTAATCTTCACTCGGTTATTAGTGGTTTAAAAAAAAATATGCTTTTGTGTTCTCGTAATTTGGAGTTTGAACAAGCTCAAATAATTAAAACCAAAATAGATCTACTAAAAACATATCAATCTAACTCTGTAATCGTAAATCCCAGAATAAATAATATTGATGTTTTTACAATTGTTTCAAAAGATAGTTATGCATTTATTAATTTTATGAAAATTAAATCCGGAGCAGTTATACAAACTCACACCATGGAATTACATAAAAAACTTGATGAAACAGATGAGGAGCTTTTGCAGCTAGCAATCATTGAGCTCAAACAACGATTTAAAAGTGAGTCAAAAAAAATTTACTGTTCACACTATTTAAACCCTTTATGGAAGGGCGTAAATATTACTGTACCCAAAATTGGCGATAAAAAAAAATTAATTGACCTAAGTTTGCGAAATGCCGAACAATTACTCTTAAACAAGAAAAAACAAGTTGCAAATCATCTTTCCCGTCAAAATAAAAAGCGTGTTTTAGAACAATTAAAAAAAGACTTGCGATTAAAAAATCAACCCAAGCATATTGAGTGTTTTGACAATTCAAATATCCAGGGTACAAATTCCGTTAGCGCCTGTGTAGTTTTTAAAGATGGGAAGCCAAGCAAGAAGGATTATCGTCATTTTAATATTAAAAACACTTCTGGTCCAAATGATTTTGCCAACATGGAAGAAGTTATTTACAGACGATACAAGCGACTTCTCAATGAAAAGAAGGGATTGCCCGATTTAATAGTGATTGATGGAGGAAAAGGGCAACTGAGCTCAACTATGAAAAGCCTATCCAAATTAAATATCCAGAGAAAGATTGCTGTTATTTCAATTGCCAAGCGATTAGAGGAAATCTATTTTCCTAATGATAGTCTTCCGCTATATTTGGATAAGCGTTCCGAAAGTTTAAAATTAATCCAGCATATAAGAAACGAAGCCCATAGATTTGCAATTAATCACCACAGAAGAAAAAGAAGCAATTCTTCGCTTAAAACTTCTTTGGATGAAGTTAAAGGAATCGGGCCAAAAACAATTGAGTTATTAATTTCCCGTTTTGGTTCTATTAAAAAGGCAAAAGAAGCTGAAAAAAAAGAATTAATCCTCTTAATTGGAAAAAATAAAACAGCTAAAATTATTAACTAGTCTCTCCTTTATAATGGGTTATCCCCCCTGCTAAATTAATGACATTTTTAAATCCCATTAATTTTAACTGCCTTTGGGCTTGAGCAGATCGACCCCCAAGCTTACATTTAGTAATTATGTGTTGAGCTTTATACTTTTGAATGTCCTGAATTTTGTTGAAAAAATCAGATAGCGGAACCAAATAGTCGACGCCAACTATTTTTTTCTCGTTATATTCATATTCTTCCCTTACATCTACAAGTAAAAATTGTGCTCTATTCTTTTTTCTTTCTGACAAAAGATATTCAAGCTCTTCTCCGTTAATTTCGTTTTTTTCTAACAACTCTTCTGTATTATCCATTTTTCTTTTTATTAATCAACCTTAGGCTTCATTTGAGGAAAAAACAACACGTCCTGAATAGATTTTGAATTTGTCATAATCATGCTTAATCTATCTATTCCTATTCCTAGTCCTGCTGTTGGTGGCATTCCATATTCAATTGCTGCTAAAAAATCTTCATCTAGCAACATTGCTTCTTCATCTCCCTTTTTTCCCAATTCTAACTGCTTCTCAAATCGCAATCTTTGATCAATAGGGTCGTTAAGTTCAGAAAATGCGTTGCAAATTTCTTTGCCATTACAAATAGCCTCAAACCTCTCTGTCAACCCTTCTTCTTTTCTGTGTTTCTTAGCTAATGGAGACATTTCTATTGGGTAATCAGTAATGAACGTTGGTTGTACTAATTGGCTTTCACATTTTTCTCCAAAAATTTCGTCAATTAACTTTCCTCTACCCATGCTTTTATCTATCTCTACTCCCAATTTTTTAGCTGTTTGAGCAATTTCTTCTTTATCCATTTTTGAAATATCAATTCCTGTAAAATGTGAAATAGCTTCATACATAGTATATCTTTTCCATGGTCTTTGAAAGTTAATCAAATTCTCTCCAACTTGTATTTCTGTTTTACCATGCAAGTCTAGCGCCACTTTCTCTACCATTTCTTCTACCAAATCCATCATCCAAGAATAATCTTTATATGCAACATAAAGCTCCATTTGTGTAAATTCAGGGTTATGAAATCTACTCATTCCTTCATTTCTAAAATCTTTTGAAAACTCATAAACACCATCCAAACCTCCTACAACTAATCTTTTCAAATACAGCTCATTGGCAATTCTCAGATATAAATCTATATCCAGCGTATTATGGTGGGTTTTAAACGGTCGTGCAGAAGCTCCGCCATAAATTGGTTGTAGAATTGGTGTTTCAACCTCTAAATATCCCTTTCCATTTAAATATGAGCGCATGGAATTAGTCAACTGTGTTCTTTTAATAAATGTCTCTTTTACTTCAGGATTTACTACCAAATCAACATATCGCTGTCTATATCTTTTTTCAGGGTCAGTAAAGGCATCATGTAATATTCCAGATGAGTCTTCCTTTGGCAGAGGAAGTGGTTTCAAAGATTTTGCAAGTAATGTTAATTCTTTGACTTTGACAGAAGTCTCGCCAACCTTGGTCTTAAAAACAGTTCCTCTAACACCAATTATATCACCTATATCTAACAGTTTTTTAAAAACTGAATTGTATAATTTTTTGTCTTCCTCTGGGCAAATTTCATCTCTATTCACGTAAATCTGAATCCTTCCTTCAGCATCTTGCAACTCAGCAAAAGAAGCTTTTCCCATAATCCTTCTGCTCATTAATCTTCCTGCAATCACAACTTCTAATGTCTCTTCCGACTTATAGTTTTTTTTTATTTTTTTGGATGTTGTATTGACCTCAAACATTGCCGCTGGATATGCATCCACGCCTAAAAGCTCAAGCTCTTTTAGGGATTCCCTTCTGAGTATTTCTTGTTCTGAAAGCTCTCTTGCCATACTTTAATTTTTTTACAAATATAGGAATTCTATTATCCTATTATTTCGTATTTTGGACTTCTTTTTTACTTGTTTAAAATAAAAAATGCCTATGAAAATGAACAGCTATATAAATAGTTTTACAGATCAATTAAAGGATGCAATTAGAATTACTAATAATAGTGATTTAACTATTTCCTCAAAAAAAATAAAAACCGTGCTTATCTGTGGATTGGGAGGGTCTGGAATTGGAGGGACTATTGTAGCCGATATTATTTCTCAAAAAGCAAAGATTCCAATTGCGACTACTAAAAATTATAGCATTCCTAATTTTGTAAATAGTGAGACACTTGCCATTGTTAGTTCTTATTCTGGCAATACAGAAGAGGCTCTTTCTGCGTTAAAAAAATGCCAAAAAAAAGAAGCTAAAATTGCAATAATTACATCTGGAGGAATCTTAAAAAATATTGCAGAAGATAATAATTATAATAAAATTATCGTGCCTTCAGGCCATCCCCCAAGAGCAATGTTTGGGTATGCTTTTATAGGGCTTTTTTATATATTACATCATTACAAAATCATTGACGACTCATTTAAGGCGGACTTTAAAAAAGGAATCGCTCTTTTGAATCATGAAAAAACTAATATTAAAACTGAGGCAATAACTTTAGCAAAAAAAATTAAAGGCCAAACTCCTGTTATCTATGTTGCAAATGGTTTTGAAGGTGTTGCAATTCGGTTTCGCCAACAACTAAATGAAAATAGCAAGATGCTCTGTTGGCATCATGTGATTCCTGAAATGAACCATAATGAATTGTTAGGATGGAGAACAAATATAGCTAATTTAGCGGTTGTTTTCTTGCGAAACAAATCTGACTACCACAGAAACCAAATTAGGATGGATGTTACTAAAACAGTAATTGAAAAATATACACAAAACATCACAGAGTTATGGAGCAAGGGAGATTCCTTAATTGAAAATACTTTATACCTTATTAGCTTGGGAGATTGGGCAAGCTGGTATTTGTCAGAAATAAATAATGTAGATGCAATAGAAATTGATGTAATTAACTTTTTGAAAAAAGAATTATCTAATATAGAGTGAATAAAAGGGTAAAATTTGAAGATTTAGGGGTAATAGACTACAAAGAGTGTTGGGACTACCAAGAGATGCTTTTTTCTAAAATTTTATCTGTCAAATCAAAAAACAGAAAAAAAGACAATGCAGAGACAACCAAAAATCATCTGATTTTTTGCGAACATCCTCATGTATACACTTTAGGCAAAAGTGGAAATAAAAACAACCTATTAGTTACTGAAAATTATTTAAAAAATCAAGGAGCTAAATTTTATAACATTAATCGGGGAGGGGATATTACTTATCATGGTCCTGGCCAAATTGTGGGCTACCCAATTTTAGATTTAGATAACTTTTTCACGGATATTGGCAAGTACTTGAGACTTCTTGAAGAGGCAATTATCCTTACGCTAAAAGAGTATAGCCTAACAGCTGAACGCTCAAAAGGAGAAACAGGCGTTTGGTTTGATGTTGGCAAAAAAAGAGCTAGAAAAATATGTGCTTTTGGAGTAAAAAGTAGCCGTTGGGTAACTATGCATGGATTTGCCTTTAATGTAACATCAGACTTATCATACTTTGAAAATATTATACCTTGCGGAATACAAAATAAAAGCGTTACTTCTTTAGAAAAAGAATTAGGGGAAAAGCCAAATATGGATACGGTCAAAAAAAAAATAAAAAGCCATTTAATCCAGTTATTTGAAATGGAAATTATTTAGTTTGAAAAAAGCATTTAAATATCTCTTATTTGGTTTTTTGCTTGTGAATCTGTTGATTTTTTTTAATAACCAGACATGGATTTATAAAGCTATTAATATTACTTATTTAAAAGGATACGCCTCTTCTTATATTAATGATTTTGTTTATTTCCCCTCTGACACAATTAAGGCGGGAAAACATCAAAAATGGTTAATCTCAAAAAATTATAACGTTGCAAAATCACCCGAATTTATCAATAGCCTGAATAAAAGCCTAGAAACAGTTGCTTTCATGATAATTAAAAATGACAGCATCCAACATGAAAAATATTGGAGTGGCTATTCCGCTGACTCTATGTCTAATTCTTTTTCCATGTCCAAATCCTGGGTGTCAACATTAATTGGTGTGGCTATTAAAGAGGGAGATATAGAATCTGTTGACCAAAAAGTATGTGATTTTTTACCTGAATTTTGTGTTGGGAAAAACTCAACTATTACTATCAAAAACCTTCTAACTATGAGCTCTGGGCTTAATTGGGAAGAAGACTATTACAATCCTATTGGGCAAACCGCACAGGCATATTATGGCAATAACCTAAGAGAATTAACCCTTAATTTAAACGCTATTGAAGACGCAGGTAAGGTGTTTAAATATCATAGTTCTTGTACTCAGATTTTAACTTTTCTTTTGGAAAAAGCAACAACTAGAACAATAAGTGAATACGCCTCAGAAAAACTATGGAAAAAATTAGGGGCAAAACATTCTGCTCTTTGGAGTAAAGATAGCAAGGGAGGTGACGAGAAGGGTTTTTGCTGTATTAATTCTAATGCACGAGATTTTGCAAGACTTGCAAGGCTTTACATGTCTTGTGGAAATTGGAATGGCATACAGATTTTAGACAGTTCTTATGTAAAAAACGCCACTTCGTCAGCAAATTTACTTGATATAAATGGCAAACAAAACAAAAAATATGGATACCAGTTTTGGATAGAGAAATATAACAACATGCATGTATATTATGCTAGAGGTTTTCGGGGGCAATACATGATTTGTATTCCAGAAAAAGATATGATTATTATTCGCTTAGGAAGAAATGAGGGGGAGCTCTTAGGCAGCGGTCATTTTGATAGTTTTTATGCTTTTATTGATGCTGCAATTGAAATGTACCCCTAAAAAAAGGCCCTGCTTAAGTATTTAGCCTCACTCCTTTATAAATTAACGTTTTATGCAAAATATGTAACCCATAAAGCCTCCTTATCAGAAAAAAGGAGACATAAGTAATTTACACTAGTGAAAAATTAATCCTTTAAGAAAGGGTGAAATTTATATAAAAAATTCTATTTTTAACAACACAAAATAATATGAAAAAAAAATTATTAGAGTTTAAAAATCTGGTAACAGAATTCCACACCGAAGGGAAAATTGTAACCGCCGTGAAAAACGTGAGCTTCACTCTTAACAAGGGAGAAACTATTGGGATTGTTGGCGAATCAGGATCTGGAAAATCAGTAACCTCTCTTTCTGCAATGCGATTAATCCCTACTCCTCCTGGAGTGATTAGTGGTGGTGAAATTATTTTTCATGACAAGAATGATGTTGCTACTGATTTGCTAAAAATATCTGACGAGCAAATGCGTGGGTTTAGAGGTGATGAACTTGCTATGATTTTTCAAGAGCCGATGACTTCCTTGAACCCTGTTTTTACTTGTGGGGATCAGGTTGTAGAGGCTATTATTCTTCACCAAAAATTAACTTTTATAGATGCAAAATTATTAGCATTAGATTTATTCAAAAAAGTAGAGCTTCCAGACCCTGAGCGAATCTTTAACACTTATCCTCACCAAATTTCTGGAGGACAAAAACAAAGAGTAATGATTGCAATGGCTATGAGTTGTCAACCGTCCGTTTTAATTGCCGACGAGCCAACTACAGCGCTAGATGTAACGGTACAAAAAACAATCTTGGAATTAATGCAATCACTACAAAAAGAAAATAACATGGGCATTATTTTTATTACTCATGATTTAGGTGTTATTGCTGAGCTGGCTGATAAAGTTATTGTAATGTATAAAGGTGAAATCGTTGAAAAAGGAAATGTTTGGGATATTTTTAATAGTCCTAAGCATCCTTATACCAAAGGACTCTTAGCTTGTAGGCCTCCATTAAAAAAACGATATACTTTTTTGCCAACAGTTTCTGATTTTATGCAACTCGATAAAAATGGAAATATTATTGACTCAGGAGTTTCTGTAAAAAATTTCACAAAGAAAATTACTGTCTCTGAAAAAACAAGAAAATCAAAACAAGAACTGCTTTTTTCTAAAAGTCCAATATTAAAAGTCAAAAACCTTAAAACTTATTTCCCAATAAAAGGCGGTTTTTTTGGCACCACTACAGGAAATGTTAAGGCTGTAGACGATGTAAGTTTTAGTGTGTATCCAGGAGAAACCCTTGGATTAGTTGGCGAAAGTGGTTGTGGAAAAACAACAATTGGGAGAACAATTATAAGGCTAGAAGAATCCACTGAGGGCGAGATGATTTATAACGGTAAAGACATCTCAAAAATGAATGCTTCTGAGCTTAGAGAATTTAGAAAAGAGGTTCAGATTATATTTCAAGACCCATATTCTTCATTAAATCCTAGGATGACAATTGGAAGTGCAATTATGGAGCCAATGGAAGTACATAATATTTTAGATAATTATACGGAACGAGAGAAGAGGGTAAAGGAATTGTTAACTCGGGTAAATTTAGATGTTAATCACTTTTATAGATATCCACATGAATTTTCTGGAGGGCAAAGGCAAAGAATTGGGATTGCTAGGGCTCTAGCGGTAAACCCTAAATTTATTATTTGTGATGAATCTGTTTCTGCATTAGATGTTTCTGTACAAGCACAAGTTTTAAACCTTTTAAATGAATTGAAAGATGAATTTGGATTAACCTATATTTTTATTTCTCACGACCTTTCTGTTGTAAAATATATGAGCGACAGAATGGTAGTAATGCAGAAAGGTCGAGTAGAGGAAATGGGAGATGCTGATGATATTTATACTAGTCCTAAGACTTCTTACACAAAAAAACTAATTGATGCAATACCAGAAGGGAAGCTAGAAGACATTAAAAAAAGTCTAGCAGCTAAAGGGGTTAAAACACCTTAATCATTCTTTTATCAGGCAATAATCAGCAGGTATTTATAGTTCATTTGATAAAACCCTTTTTTGATAATTAACAACTCTTTTTTTAAATACTCATCTCTGGAATATTTCCTTTTATAATTAAATCTGCTTCAGTTGCTTTTTTTATATCGTCAACGCTTACCCCTGGGGCTCTTTCTAGCAATATAATTCCTTCTTTGGTAATTTCCAAGACAGCTAAATCTGAAACAATTTTATTTACACAGTTTACTCCAGTAATAGGTAATTTACATTTTTTTAAAATCTTGCTCTCTCCTTGTCTATTTGTATGCATCATTGCAACAATAATGTTTTCTGAAGAAGCAACTAAATCCATTGCTCCTCCCATTCCTTTCACCATTTTTCCTGGAATTTTCCAATTAGCAATATCTCCATTTTCAGACACCTCCATGGCTCCTAAAACCGTAAGGTGAACGTGTTGTCCTCTTATCATAGCAAAAGATGTAGCAGAATCAAAAATTACTGCTCCAGGCAAAGTGGTTATAGTTTGTTTACCTGCATTTATCATGTCAGCATCCTCTTCTCCTTCAAAAGGAAATGGCCCCATGCCCAAAACACCATTTTCAGATTGAAATTCAACATTAATTTCTTCTGGAATATAGTTTGCCACTAATGTTGGGATACCTATTCCTAAATTAACATATGTGTTGTCCCTTAGCTCTTTAGCGATTCTTTGTGCTATTTGATTTTTATTTAAGGCCATTTTTCTTTTTTCTAACGGTTCTTTGTTCTATTCTTTTTTCATATTTTTCCCCTTCAAAAATTCTTTGAACAAAAATTCCTGCAGTGTGTATCTGATTGGGGTCTAGTTCTCCTGCCGAAACTAATGTCTCTACCTCTGCTACTGTAATTTTTCCTGCCATTGCCATAATTGGATTGAAATTTCGAGCCGTTCCTTTAAAGATTAAATTTCCTGCCGTGTCTCCTTTCCATGCTTTTACAAATGCAAAATCTGCAGTAAGTGCAGATTCTAAAATATGTGGCTTTCCGTTATATTCGCGAATCTCTTTTCCTTCTGCAACCTCTGTTCCGCTTCCTGCAGGCGTAAAAAATGCTGGTATACCTGCCCCGCCTGCCCTACATCTTTCTGCCAATGATCCTTGAGGGATTAAGTCTACCTCTAATTCTTTTGAAAGCATTTGTCTTTCAAATTCTGCATTTTCTCCTACATAAGAAGAAATCATTTTTTTTATTTGCTT
>MDSW01131241.1_pt1 | contig 11207 bp, 5 predicted proteins | sample 811171 | NCBI WGS metagenome assembly MDSW01 (sample SAMN05326641, study PRJNA326480) | marine metagenome | isolation source: seawater | place: Atlantic Ocean: North West | collected 2012 | reverse complement strand
ATTATTATCACATAATATGATTTCCCCAGGTTTTTTAATAACTAAAATATTCAAATCAGTCACACGATGTATACTATCCATTGAATTATGAAATAATTCCTCTATTATTGTTTTATATGTATGACCAACATTTCCCCCCAATCGATTAATTAAACTTTTCATAAGATTATTATTTTCATTATATTCAATATCATTACTTACTCCATTTGTATTCATTTTTCATTGATTCAAACAATCAATGATTTAAATCAATTTTTCTGGAAAAATTGCAATTGAATCATAGCTTAATTCCGGTTTGGTAGATTCAATTAGACAATAATTAAAATATTATACGATTATATATATGATAAATAAAACCGAATTTAATAAATTACTGCGTTTTGATTCAATACGGTTTTTAAAATTGTTAGAAATATTACAAAATTCAGTGTTGGGATTTATGTTAGGATTGGTGTTTGGAGGTATGATCGATAAGTATTCATTTGATTTAGATAAAAATAAAAGTACATCCCAAATTTTATTCGAAGTTATTTTACAAGTAACATTATTTACAATTGGATCATATTATATAAAAAAAATGGTTAATTCCATTAATTTTTGTTGTGGATTTTTCAATAAAAAATATAAACCATCTTTACATTTGGAATCATCCACCGGTATTACAATTGGATTGGCATACGTATTTTCGGCGACACAATTTAAACTTCATAAAAAAATCAAATATTTAATTGAACAGTATATTAAAAAATAATATACTCCCCCATTAGCATTGATATGCAAATATTTCAAATTAAAATATCATTCTATATTATAAATGAATGGTAAACAGATTATACCTCACTTGAACCCAAAAACGCACCAAGACACGTATATAGATTGTGGCAATGCGGATCAGCTGATAAAGAATATAGCAGACATAGCAATGGATATCGTGAAAAGCATGGAAATATTAGGAGTCACTTCTTTCGAAGAGTTTTTGACTAAAGGGGACAAATTCGTACACATGTGGGCCAAGAAGATAACAACAAATAATCCGGAGTTGATTTCGGCCTCGAAGATAACAACAAATAATCCGGAGTTGATTTCGGCCTCGAAGGGCGGTAGTGATAAGTTGTTATCGAATTACATGCCGTCGGGGAAGATAAGTAACAATGAGCGATACACAATGCAACTGTTTTGTGTTTTGATAGGGATATGGGCTTTGAGTGGGTTTTGGTACTGTACTACTGGTTCTGTATCAGCAGAAGTGGCGGCACCCATCATAGATGTTGTCCATAACATGAACCAGGCATTTGTAAAAGGACAGGATAAGGGGGCTAATATGGCTCTGACCACCGGGTCTACCGTCTTTGCCGGATTAGAAGGCCTGAGCGGGTTGAATACACATCAGCTCAAGGAGGTGGTCCATACGCTAGTGAAAGCGTCGCCTGCTTGTAGGAATGTGTTACTCCCAGCCACTGTATCAGAAACCAGTTTTATAAAAGGTTCCTTTATAGGCATGCGCAAATTCAATGAACTACATGGGGATTTTAAAAAGTTTTTATCAAGAGTATCGGGCAATACCGCGTTGTGCGCGGCAGCTCTCATGAAGAATGGGGGAGAATACCTTAATGAACAGGCCAAAATTGAAGCAGATGAGTTTAAGAAGAACTTGGGATTTGTGATAGCTGTCTATAATTTTCTTATAAAAATGTGGTACGCATTATACGAAGATGATTACGAAAGTTTACATAAAATATTTATCGATTACTCATTTGAGGGTTTTGGCGCAATTACCACTCTTATAGCTCTGATTGTTGGCACGGGCCTGACCACACAATTTCTGAGCGGCGGTAGCAAAAATAAAACACGCAAAGCCCGCAAATCAAAAGCCCGTAAATCAAAAACCCGTAAATCAAAAGCTCGCAAAGCAAAATCTCGCAAAGCAAAAACCCGTAAATCAAAAGCACGTAAATCAAAAACCCGTAAATCAAAAGCTCGCAAACGCACACACAAAAAACGTTAGATAATTACTTTTAATTTATTTATTTTATTTTCTCTCACAATTTAAAATAAATAATTACAAAAAAATCATTAATCAATTCCATAAATGATCTCCAAATAAAATTTAGATATAATCCATATATAATTATAAATGGAAATTCCGATAAATCAAAATCAAAACATGAAGGACAAACGAAAACCAATTATATTAAATGAATATGTTTGGTTTTGGCGATGTTGTATTTGCAATGAAAACGCAGTAGGACGAATGAAATGTTCGGAATTTTCCTTCGCAATTACAAAACCAACTTATTTAGATAACAATAAAAACATTCAAAAATTAGCATTATGTGATGTATGTGTATATTATTTTAAATTAGGAGAATTCAGTAATAAAAAAATATTGGTAGACGATGATCAAACAGAATATGAATTGGTTGGATTAGAAAGTGGACAATTAAGAGAGAATGTAAATTTTTAATTATTAATTCGGATTTTTGAATTTCTCTCAAAAAATGAAATTGGAATTTAGTTAAAATTTAATCTTACATTAATATACATGGAATCATATATAACAGACACGGAGATTGTAGAAGGTTTATGTGCATCAGTTGTTTGGTCACTGTTTTTTGTAAATATGCGTAAAAGATTGCATTGGCCTACTTGGATTGAAGGAGGATTGGCTTGGATGCTAGTTTGGGTAGTTCGTAAATTTGGTATAACGATCTATAAATCAATTAAAAAGAAACAAAACTGGGCATCATTTAAGATCCAATTGCTACCATTTCCCAAATATATTAAGGAACATCATGAAATTTAAGAAATATTTTATAACTAGAATATAAAGATGGTTTTCCTCCGGAATTTATCAATTCGTTTTGGAATGCAATATAAAAGAAACAAAATAGGTTATAAGTTAAGATCAAATTATAATCAACAATATATTAAAGAACGATAATATATAATAATGTATTTCGTAAACATTTTTATGTATTTTTATAAATAAGATATAACATGTTATGGTTATTTGAAATATTTGCATACATCGGATATATGTATTTTTTTGTAATAATGTCTATTAATTATGAACCAACAATGAGAACGATAATTCCGCTTTTTATATATTGTATGTATACAACATGGTATCTATATGATAATGTTGATAGTATTTTAATTAAAAATATTTATTCAAGAATAACATTAACAATATTATATTCATTATTTTGTGTATTTAGTTACTATAAAATAAATACTTCGTGGGAAGAAAATAAGAATTCACTCATTTATTTATTTACATTGTCATTAATGCCATTATATTATTATTTGGCGATAAAAGGAGGAGAATATATATTAAATTGTAAGAAATATCATTGTATAAAATTTCCATTTCGATTTATAAGAAAACGGTTAAAGTTAAAGAGGAAAAAGATAAATAAATTATAAATAATTTTATCATTTCTACAATAATAAAATTATTAATTTAGTAAATAAATAATTAAAGTTTATATCTAAGGTTATATTATAATCCTGAGTATGCCACAGGATCAATTTCAAATGCGGAATCCGCTTCTTACAAATCTAGTTAGATTGAAGAATATTGAAGACAATTCTGATACTGAGAATACAATGTTAGATTCTAGAATAATGACAGATATAAAGGAATTTTATCCTGAGAAACCAACACATGGTGGTGCACAAATGCATGGTGGTATGCGTGGTGGTGAATATATAAAGTACGGTAATGGCGATACCTACGAAGGCCAAATTGACAAAGATGGCAATCACCATGGTCAGGGGAAATGGACATCGACTAATAAACACAGCTACGAAGGCCAATGGGAAAATGGCAAGATGCATGGTCAGGGGGAATATACATGGGAAGATGGCAGAATCTACAACGGCCAATGGCAAAATAACGATATGAATGGTCAGGGGGAATATAAATGGCCAGATAACAGAATCTACAAAGGCGAATGGAAAGATGACAAGATGCATGGTCAGGGGAAATATACATCGGCAGATGGCACCACCACCTACGAAGGCGAATGGCAAAATGACATTAAGAATGGTCAGGGGAAACAGACATTCGCAGATGGCGAGGAATACGAAGGCGAATTCAAAGATGGCTATATGAATGGTAAAGGGACATTAATAACGCATGATGGCAATAAATACGAAGGCGAATTCAAAGATGGCGAGGCAAATGGTCGGGGGAAAAAGACATGGGCATCTGGCGACATCTACGAAGGCGAATGGAAAGATGACAAGCAACATGGTCAGGGGAAATATACATATTCAGATGGCGACACCTACGAAGGCGAATGGAAAGATGACACGATGAATGGTCAGGGGAAATATACATGGGCATCTGGCGACATCTACGAAGGCGAATACGAAGATGGCAAGAGGAATGGTCGGGGGAAATATACATCGGCAGTTGGCACAATCTACGAAGGCGAATGGAAAGATAATTATCCGAATGGTCAGGGGGAAAAGAAATATAAAGATGGCCACAGCTACGACGGCCAATGGGAAAATGGCAATATAAATGGTCAGGGGGAATATAAATGGCCAGATGGCAATAAATACAAAGGCGAATGGAAAAATGGCAATATGAATGGTCAGGGGGAATATAATTGGCCAGATGGCAGAATCTACAAAGGCGAATGGCAAAATGACATGAAGAATGGTCAGGGGGAAATGATGTATAAAGATGGCAGCATCTACAAAGGCGAATGGAAAAATGACGAGAGGCATGGTCCGGGGAAAATGACATATAAAAATGGCGATACCTACGACGGTGAATGGGTAGATAATAAGGAGCGGGGGGGGACATTAACAAAATCCAATGGTGAAAAAATCTTCAATTACGAATGTGGACTCAATGATGATCCGAACATTTGTAAAGGGAATTCGACATCGGCAGATGGCAGAATCTACGAAGGCGAATACAAAGATGGCAAGGAGCATGGTCAGGGGAAATTGACATACAAAAATGGCGACATCTACGAAGGCAAATGGAAAAATGACATGCCACATGGTCCGGGGAAATTAACATATAAAGATGGCGAGGAATACGAAGGCGAATGGAAAAATGGCGATAAGCATGGTCAGGGGAAAGAGACATCGGCAGATGGCACCACCACCTACAAAGGCGAATGGAAAAATCACGAGAGGCATGGTCAGGGGAAATTAACATGGGCAGATGGCACTACCTACGACGGCGAATTCCAAGATGGCTATATGAATGGTAAAGGGACATTAATAACGCATGATGGCAATAAATACGAAGGCGAATATCAAAAAGGGGAAATGCATGGTCATGTGGAACATACAAACAAAGATGGTAAACTAATTTACAGAGGTAACTATGAAAAAGGCAAGCCGCAAGGGCTATCAGAAGTAGAAAAAGAATATAAAAAACAATATGATAAAGTCAAAGATAGTTTAAAATTATCAAATAATGGCAGGATGGCGAGTGGATGCATGATTGAGATGGGAAAAATGATAAAGGGAGATCGTATTTTATGGATCGACGAAAACAGAAAAATACATTTGAAATCATTCATAAGATATTCTAAAATAATGATGAAGACAAATAAAACAGGTTATCTGGATTTTTTACAGAAAAAATGGGATGATATTTTTGATTATAAAAAAATTGCAAAAAAAATTGCAGAAAAGAATGATGATGGCTGGTTCGACGAATGGATAATCGAATTACAATCAGAAGCCACACCAGAAGCAGCACCAGAAGCAGCACCAGAAGCAGCACAAGAAGGAGCTGCCGGGAATGCATTAGAATTGACGAGTGGTTTGGGGGGAGATTGGAAAACATGGAAAAACAACAATTATTTACATGAAAAAGTTAAGATATTTGAAGTCGTGGATGTAATGGATGTCTCCAAACCCGAATCACCAGATTCCGAAAGGTTAGAAGTTCAAAAAATTCAAATTTATGGAATGTTTACAAATTCTATAAGAAATTGGTATAAAATTGCTTTGAATTGTAAATACCATCATCAATTATTTGAGAAATATAAAGATTTATTGAAGGAAATAAAAGAAGAAAGTTTAATGGAATATTTTGAGAATCAACCCCCGGGAGTAATAGAGAATGAATTAATTATCTTATTAATGAAATTAGAAAATGAGAGATTATCATTTTATAATTTAACAGTATTTTTCTCAAGCGGAGATGACAAATTATATATTCCTCTAAGCCAAATTATCCAGATTATATTAGATGAAAAATTAACGCAAGAATTTATATTCACAGATGACGAGAGTGATATATTTAAAGCTTGGATGAATATGATTTCAGATGATAAAGAATTCAACCAAAACCAAAATTATAATTTATCGGAATGCTTTAAGAGATATTATAACAATTTATCAGAAAGAGAAGATTTATTGGTAACAGAATTATTTAATATGTGGAGACGCATAGATTTTTATTATGCAAATATTTTACAAATACGATCATTTCCTTCTGATAGTTTTCCTCCGCCGGAGAATGCATCCAATCTTATAAATTTATATAATGAAGAAATTAAAAGATTGAAAAAAAATAAAAGATTGGGTATTGAAGCATCATTCAAGTTACCTACTGAATTTCCAAAAATAGAAGATCACTGGAAAGAATATGAAAAATATGATAAGAAATTCAAGGAAATTGGAAATGAATTGCCAGAATTCGAAGTTACGGATAAGAATGTAGTTAATACACTGAATGATGATATAAAGAAAGAAATAGCTCAACGCAGTAGTTCAGTATTAAATAAAGATATGCTCCAGAGGGGTGGTGCTCAAGAAATAAAAATGGAAAAAGAGGTAAAATTTGGATTTTTAAATGATACATCAACGGGAACATTAACATCCGAAGAGTTTGGTAAGTTACTGATTTCATTTTTTTGTAAAGAAATAGATGAAAAAGATTTGGTCAATACAAATATATTATTTGGTAATGATGGTAAAATAATAAAAGATATGGATGATTTATTTAAAATTGAAAGTGTAGAAAGAAAGATTAGTGATGAATCGACGGCATTGGCATTATCAATAAGTAAGGGGATATCACTGGGACTTCATTTATTACTTGCAAATAAAATAAGTAACATAATAAACTTAAAAACAAAATATGATGAAAAAAACTTGCTTGAAACATATATACCCGGTTTCGCAATAATTGATGATAATTTTACATGTTTGGCAACAAAAATCGTGGAAAATCTGTTCAACATAGATGGTTTAGTCGGTCAAACATTATTTACATTTGGATATGAAAGTGAATCATTGGTGCACGAATTGGTAACGAGTACGTTAATAGGAGGAATAAACAGTGTATCACGGCCATTAGGTAGTATGGTTTCGGGGTTCATTGATGCAACTTCAAGAAATAGTAGAATGTTTGTAAAATGTAATGCAAAAGAAACAAAAAAACTACAACAAGCAATAGAAAGGGAGGGGGCCGAGATAGAAGATAGAATAACCCTAAGTGATCAATTAGACGATAAAGATGGTAAAAAAAAAGCGGAGCAGGCACTTAAGGAAGGAAAGGGAACATCGAGTGCTCAGCATGATTTTAAGGTAAGAAGTAATAAAAAAGTGCATGAAATAACAACAACATTCATCGAAGAAAGTGAAGCTGCTGCAGCGGGGTGGGGAAAGGGGTCCTTTTATTGGTGGCGGGGCAAGGATGAAGGAATGCAATATGCTGCCGAAAAAAAAAGGATTGAGTCATTAGAAGAAGCGTTGAAAAAATCGGTTGCTGGTTCTGAAAATCAGAAAGAAATTGGGGCGGCCCTGGAAGAACTAAAGCCAACACGTACGATAACATTTATGCGACAAAACGAACATATACTGGACCGGTATACGAGTTATGGCGGGGGTAGAAGTACAAGGGTAACTTGTCCCACAAGTCCAGAAGAACTGAGAGGTTTTATAAACCCAGTTACACAAGGGAATGCGGAAGAGGAAAGGATATTTAATCTGGAAAGCAGAACTAGTAGGGAGAGGAGAGTGACGAAGAGTGTAGTTCATGAGAATAATTTTGCAATAGAAATATTGAACCATTTCCCCCGCACTGAGGAAGGCAATAAAGAAGCGATAAAATATATAGAAGGCACGTACAGGGTTGGGAGGGGGGAGAATATGCCGAACGCCGGAAATAATAATAGTGGTAAAATACCTATGTATAATCCAAAAACAAATAGTAAATTTATGAAGCCAATAATGGCTAATGATAATTCCAAAGTGGAGATATTGAAACAGTTGAAGGATGGAAAAAAAACCCGAGAACAGGCCATAGAAGAAATAAACGGCCTCTCGCGGAAAATAGATTTCAATGCGTTAGATGAAGTGATAGATACAACTTGGACACGGGCGAGCGGCATGGCATTGGACTTTGGAAATACTACAGCTGATCAAGTTGCACCCCAATATATAACAGCAATTTTTGGTTTCGGAGGTTCAGCCATGGGAGGGTTATTGGGCGCGGCAGGGGGTGGTGGTGCGGGAGCAGGAATTGGCTCACAAGTTGGAAGTATGGCAGGAAAAGGATTAGGATGGTTTCTTTCGATGCAATATGAAGTTAACGGCATAATTGGAATGTGGCAATTGTTGTTTCGAAAACAAGCAGTGGAAATGATGACACACGGAATGAAAAATTTCATGAAAAATTACTTTAATCAAATGTTAAAAGCAACATTGAATGTTACTACTTATATAAAACAACTAGAAATTGTGATTTTTACGGTTTTACAACAAGTTTTCGAAATTATGTATTCAAAAGATGGTAGTGAAATAACACTACTTGGACTGTATAATGATTTTCGTATTTATTCCGGAATGCCTCAAAAAATTCCAGAAATTCCATCATGGTTGAGGGAAGATCATGATCCATTAAGAAAAAATTATTTACGAGAAATTTCAGAAATGTATTTAGAAGAGGATTGTATTGACTCAATTGAATTCGATCGTTTATTTGTTGGAAGAATAAATTTTGAAGAATTAATTGCGAAAACAATTAAAGATCCAAAGAGTGAATTGGGATTATTAACTTTGGAAGAAAATTTGGATCAAGAACATCCATCATTAAATGATGATCAATTATTGAATGCATCACTCAGATTTAATTTAATGAATAATGCGGATCATACAATTATGACAGAAAATACAATAAATAATTTTGTAGATAAATTAGTTGAAATGTTGCAATTATACTTTGAACCACATGAAATTAAGATGGATTTTTTGTTTCCTCCATCAAAAAAGTTTGAATCATTTCATAATGTATTAACAGAATTAAAATTTCATAGAAATTTATTGAGATGGGAAATAAAAGAAAGCGATAGTAAAGATAAGATTGCCCAATTCAATGATTTGGAAAACATAATTTCAGATTTGGTACTATCAAAAAAGCAATTAGAAAAATCGTTTGAAAAAGATGAAAAATTGGAGATATCGTCGGATCGAGATAAAAAATGGTTAGAATATACGAATAATAAAATAAAAGCAGAGGATAAATTAAAAGAAATAAATAAAAGAGAGTATAGTGAAGTAAAAGAAGAGGAGAGAAATTTGAAACATTACATCACAAATATATTTAATTTTAAAGGAGAACCAATATTATATTATGATATAGCAAATCAAATAGAGGAAGAAAAAGAAAAAATAGAAAAAGTTCAAAATTATTCAAGCTTAATAACCGAGACAGAAACGGAATTAGATGTAAATAGAATATTGGAATATATTGATTTTATGGGATTTATAATACAAAAACCAATTGAACAGAATTGTTTGCCCCAAGAATATTTTCATTTAAAAAAAGTATATCAAGATACTTTGTTACATAACATCAAAAGAGAATCATTTGAGATATGGGGGCATGGTGCTGGACGGCTGGGTTGGATTAGGGGTTTACAATGGGGTTTGACCGAATTATTTTCATCAAATGCGGAAGAAATAGACATTGAAGCAACTGGAATAGCAAAAGATTTGTTATTATTATTTTTATCAAACAATGAATCAAATAAAGAATTATTAAAAATGAATAATGAATCAAATAAGAATGATGAAGATAATTATGATAAATTACTAGATTTAAGACAGTATTGTTCAAAAACGCAAAAATGTTTATTAACAGAAAATAATGCATTATGTGAAGCACGAGATAAGAATTTAACTTATAAAACTGGGTGGAAAAAATTATTAAATGAACCAGATCAAATAAATCCTTTTGGAAGTGATTATGATGAAATATTAACAAAATTCTGGACATTTTTAAATTTTACAAAAAAAAAGAAAGAATCAGATGGTACATTCCTAACACATTTAATTAATCAGTATTTTCGTTTTAAAAAGAGTGATCAATTCAGTAAAGTAGATGAATTAGAAAAAGAAATGAAAGATTATGAACTAAAAATAGATCGGCTTAAGGACAAAATAGACGAAATAATGAATTCGGACAGAAGCAAGATAAAAATGCGTGCATTAGTGGCAATAACAGAAAGAGTGAATGCTGCCGGAGAAGAAGACATTGATCAATGGAAATTTATTAAAAACACGATTAAACGAAATTTCGAAAATTTAAAAAATAAATCAGCAGAAATAAAAGATAAATGTCATAAATTGATTACTAGTTCAAAGCAAGGTGAAGATGAAGATAAAGATGACAGTAAACAAATAAAAATGCGGTCAGAAATAAAATTGGATTATCATGTTTTAGAGACGAGTATACAAAAAATGAAACAACAATTAAATAATGATGATCATGAAATAAACAAAGCTTTGAATGAATTGTCAATGATTTTTTCTATAAACATTGGTAATACTTTGGATAAATTTATTAAATTAGAAAGAGAAATAAAAACCTATAATACAAATAATGAATTGAATCCAGAGAGAAAACAACAGATGGGGAAGAATTTATTAAAATATTTTGAAAATCATCAAAATTTAAAACAACATAAAATGTCAGTAATAAATTATATATTATTTTTATTAAGCATTGATGAAGCAGATGAAGATTATGGATTTGCGAAAATTACCTATTCCTTCCTTGGATGTGGCGAAGGATTTATGGGATTAGTAGATACAATAAATGCCCGCTCCGGGTTAGGGGGGTTAGGGGGGTTAGTGACCGGGATTGTGTCCGGGATGGGGGGTGGCGTTTTGGCAGCTTCTTGGCTGACTGCCAGTATGACCTTTGGTCTTCCACTTTT
>MDSW01103487.1_pt1 | contig 11207 bp, 11 predicted proteins | sample 811171 | NCBI WGS metagenome assembly MDSW01 (sample SAMN05326641, study PRJNA326480) | marine metagenome | isolation source: seawater | place: Atlantic Ocean: North West | collected 2012 | reverse complement strand
ATTAAAAACTTTAAATTTATAAAAAAAAATTAGAATAAGTTTGTGAAATAATATTCTCATTTAATGAAAATTGTACATATTATAAATAGTCTAAAAAAAGGGGGTGCCGAGGGCAATCTTTTTCGTCTGTGTGAATTTCATAAAAAAAAATATAAAAATAAAATTGATATTACAATAATAACATTAATAAAAGATGGTTATTACGAAGCTGAATTAAGAAAAATTGGAATAAAAATTTTTTCATTAAATTTAACTAATAGAATAGGAATCTACAATTTTTTTTTAAAAATTATAGAATTACGAAAGTACATTAGAAAACTTAATCCTGATATAATTCAAAGTTGGATGTATCATTCAAATTTTATAACATTATTTATTCCTAGAAATTTTTTTTATAAATTATTTTGGAATATTCGACATTCGGAATTAAATTTTAAAATATCAAAAAAACAAACTATCTTGATATCAATTATTTGTGGTATTTTTTCAAATTTTGTACCAAAAAAAATTATTTACTGCTCAGATAAAAGTATAAAATTTCATCAAAATAAACATTTTTACTCAAAGAGAAAAACTACTCTTATTTATAACGGCTATAATGATAAAGTTTACTTTTCATCAAATAATTTACGAAACAAATTTAGATTAAAAAATAAAATAAAAAAAACAGATATTATTTTAGGATTTGCCGGGAGATTTTCTAGACAAAAAAATATACCCTTTATTCTAGAATCATTCTCAAAAATTACAAAGTACAAGGATAGAATATATTTATACATGGTAGGTGATGGAATGGATGTTTCAAATAAGCAATTATTTAATTTAATTTTGAATCTTCAAATTGAAAAAAAAGTTATTCTATTAAATAGAAAAAAAAGTTTAGTTGAGTTTTATAATGGTATTGATCTTCTTGTATTGGCGTCTCACTCTGAATCTTTCCCAAATGTAGTTGCGGAGTCTATGCTTTGCTCTACTCCTGTTTTATCAAGTGATACAGGTTGCGTTAAACAGATTATAAATGAGTACGGTTTTATTCTTAAAAATAACGATAATCAATTGACAATTAAAAAACTAAAAAAAATAATTAATTTAATCACAAATAAAAAAAAAAAATGGAATTTATTAAAAGTGAATTCTCGTAAATGGATTCAAAATAATTTTTCAATAAATAAAATGGCTGACACGTATTTAAAGAAATGGATTTTTTAAATGAAAATAATTTTTATAACAACAAGATCGATTACTTTTAACACTTTTTTAAAATCTCAAGCAGATTATTTTTTTAAGAATAAATTTAAAGTAGAGATAGTTTGCTCAGATAATGAAAACTTAAATTTTCAAGATAATTTGACTTATAAAATAAGTTTTCCACGTACATTATCAGAAATATTTAATTTATTTAACTACATTAAAATCTTTAAGCAAATTAGACAGTTAGTAAAAAATAATTCGAGATCAATATTTTATTTACATACTCCTATCGCATCATACTTATTTCGGATTTTTACTTTTTTTTATGATTTAAAAATAATTTATTTTGTTCATGGTTTTAGATTCACTTCCTCGACAAATTACTTAAAAGCAATCATTTTTAAGTTAATTGAAAAAATTTTATCTTTAAAAACTGATTTATATATTACAATAAATAATGAGGATTTTTATTACACTAAAAGAAATTTATTAAGAAAAACTAAATGTTTTAAAATAAATGGAGTCGGCTTAGATTTATCAAAAAAACATTTCTATAAAAAAATTAAAAAAAAAAAATAGTATTAAAAAAATTATTGTAATCTCAGCATATAAAAAAGATAAAGGTTACCTGGAAATTTTAAAAATAGCAGATATTTTAAAAAATAAAAAAATCAAAATAGAGTGCTACGGTTATGGAAATTACAATAAATTCAACTCAATAAAGATTAAAAAAAAAATCCATAATATTTCTTTTTATAATTTTGATAAAAATTTAAAAAATAAAATAAAGAACTTTGATATTTTGTTACACTTAAGTAAAAGGGAAGGTTTACCAGTTGCTGTAATGGAGTCTTTATCTGAAGGTTTGCCAGTCATATGTTATGATATAAGGGGAAATAATGATTTAGTTATTGATCAAAATAATGGATTTTTTATTAAATCTTATAAAGAGGTTGTTGGTATTATTTCTTATCTTAATTTAGAAGTAAACTCTTTTAACCAATATCGATTTAATGCTTTTAAGTCTATTAATAATAGTTTTTCTAAAAAAAGAATTAATAAACAATTACACAATATTATCAAAAATTATTATACCAGACATGACAAAGTTAAAAATAAATTTTTGGACTAATTTTAATTTATAATTTTATTATTCAAAACCTTTTAATCTTGATAGAAGTAAGATTGTTAAAGTATTTAAAAAATATAAGTGATATTAAAATTAAAATATAAAAAACTTAAAGTTTCAGACTTTAATAAATTTAAAAAATTATTTAATGACACTTTTAAAAAAAATATAAGTCTAAGATTTTTTAAATGGAGATATTTTAGCGATAAATCTTCATTTTGTTATGGTGTATTTAATTTCTCAAAACTGATTGCTAACGCTGGTATGGTTTCAAATAAACTTAATACCCCTAAAAAGGAAATTATTTTTTCAAGGCATTCTAGTATGGTTCTTAAAAAATACAGAAACAATAAAATTTTTTCAAATTTACTAAAAAGAGTTAAAAAAGATATTTCAAAAAATTTTTTCTTATTAGCAATGTGGCCAAATAAAAATAATTTTTCAAATTTTAGTTTAAATAAAAAAAAAATAATAAAGAAAAAATATTTTCTTTATAAAATTGTCTCAAAGCAATTCACTAAAGAAAAAACAAAAAATTTAAAAATTGATCATTTAATTAAACTTAAAAAATTCATGATAAATCCAAAAGATTTATTTTTTAAAGATTATAAATATTTTAAGAAAAGATATTTATTATATAGAAAAGATGATTATTTTATAAATGAATTAGAGTTAAATAACACTAGGAGTTTTTTTATTATGAAATGTCAAAAAAATAAATCTGATTTGAGTTATGTAATTCTTGAGCACTTCGGATCAAAAAAGATTGAATCTACTCATTTTTCATATTTAATTGCTGAATATAAAAATTTGATTTTTTTATCAAACAAGAAAATAAATGATACAAAATTAAAGTTATTAAATCTGATATACTTTAAAATCGGATTTATAAAAAATTTTAATTTAAAATATAAAAATTTATTAATAAAAAAAGAAATTTCTTTAGGAGACACAGATATATTCATAACGCTAAATAATAAATTTAATTAAGTGAATGAACATTATAGTTATAAGATTTCTTGATATTATAATTTCTATTTTATTATTAATATTTTTTTTTCCTATATTAATAGTTATATCAGTAACAATTTTTTTAATTGATGGCAGACCTATAATATTTAAACAAAAAAGAGTTGGCTATAAAGGAGCAGAGTTTCAAATATTCAAATTCAGAACAATGAAGGAACTTATTAAAAAAAATGAGGAGCTCAGATTAACCTCTTTTGGAAAAATATTAAGGAGAACTAGTTTGGATGAAATCCCACAACTATTAAATGTATTAAAAAGTGATATGTCAATTGTTGGTCCCAGACCATTGCCTAAAGAAATAGAAATGAAAATTAATTTAAAACTTAGAACTATTAGGCGGAAAGTTTTACCAGGTATAACCGGTATGTCTCAAATCAACTACACTGGAAAAAAAAGAAATTTAAAAGAAAAAGTTAATTTAGATATAAAATTCATCAATAATTATAATTTTTATAATTATATTAAAATTTTATTTAAAACTCCAATAGCACTTGTTGTAAGATTTTTTAAAAATAAATCATCAATAATTAAGTAATTTTAGCTTTCAACGATGAATTCATAATTATGTAATTGGTATTCTAGTTGACTATAAAAATTAAAATTTATCTTAAATTTTAATAATTTATTTAATGATATTAAAAATTATTATATGTTTTGTGATCAATGAAAAAAAAAAAAATATTAATTCTTTCTCCTCATGCAGATGATGAAATTTTAGGATGTGGTGGATTTATCTCAAAGTATAGTAAATTAAATTATTCAATAAACGTTTTAATTTTAACTAATGCCAATAAAGGCGCTCCTGAAATATACTCAGAAAAAGAAATTCAAAAAATAAGGATGGAGGCTATAGCTGCAAATAAAATAGTTGGAACAAAAAAATTATATTTTGAAGATTTACCAGCATTAAATCTTAATAATTATCCATTTTATAAAATTACAAATGTTATTGATAAATATCTTTTGAATATTAAACCTGATATAGTTTTAATACCTTCATCAAATGACATTCATGAGGATCATAAAATTATTTTTAAAGCTGCTAAAGTTTCATTAAGACCTAATAAAAAAAATAATATAAAAAAAATAATATCTTACGAGGTTCTTTCTGAAACCGAATGGAATGAAGATGAAAAATCATTTAATCCAAACTATTTTGTTAGTTTAAAAAAATCAGATGTGAATAATAAAGTTAAAGCATTTCTTAAATATAAATCTCAAGTAAAATTATTTCCACATCCCAGATCTAAACAGTCTATAGTCAATCTTTCAAAAATGAGAGGTAGTCAAGCATTTATGCAATACGCAGAAGCTTTTAGGATTGAAAAAATATTAGAATATTAAAAGAAATTTTTTTATTAAGTTGAAGTAAAGTTGATATTTGTTGTTTTAATTTATGTTAATTAAATTATTGTGAAAAATAATTATTAAATTATTAATATATTTTAAATCTTATGGTGAATTATAATGCAAAGAAGAGATTGGCCTAATTTTAGTAATAATTTAGTTTCGAAAGTTAGCAAAGTCATAAAATCTGGAATAATAAATTACACAACAGGTCCATATGGTAAAATGTTTGAAAATAAATTTTCAAGTTTTATTGGAACAAAATACTCTGTTGCTATTTGCAATGGAACAGCTGCTTTGGAAGTTGCAATAAAGTCTTTAAAATTGCCCAAAAATTCTAAAATAATTGTACCTGCTAGAAGTTTTTTTTCATCAGCATCTTGTATAGTGAATGCAGGTCATATTCCAATATTTTCAGATGTAGACCCCCGGACACAAAATATTTCAGTTAAAGAAATTGAAAAAAAAATTACAAAAGATACCAGGGTTATTATCTGTGTTCATCTTGCTGGATTACCTTGTGACATGTATCGAATAAAAAAAATTGCTAACAAGCACAATTTAAAAATTATCGAGGATTGTTCACAAGCACATGGTGCATCAATCAATAAAAAATATGTTGGCTCATTTGGTGATTTAAGTACATGGTCTTTTTGTAATGATAAAATAATTTCAACTCTTGGTGAGGGTGGAATGATATCTACTAATAATAGAAAATTATATGAATTTTGCAAAAGCTACATAAATCACGGTACTTCTTTGCAAAATAAAAAAAAGTCATACGGGTTTGTTTATAATAAAGATTATTTTGGAACAAATTTAAGGATTACAGAGATTCAATCTTTAGCGGGCTTAGACCAGCTAAAGAATTTAAAAAAGATTCAAAAAAAAAGAGAAAAAATGGCCAGAGATTACTTTAATTTGATATCTAAATATAAAAAATATTTTGAAATTTATTTTCCTGAAAAAAAAATAAAATCAGCTTGGTACAGATTTTATTTTTTTCTAAAAATAAATAAAAAAAATTCACAAAATATCAGGATGAGAATTATTAAAAATTTAAGGCAAAATGGGATTAAATCTTTTACTGGTTCATGCCCGGAAATATACTTAGAAAAATCATTTAAAAATTTTAAACAAAAAAGACTTATAAATTGTAAAACATTAGGTGAAAAAAGTATTGCTTTAGATTTAAATCATACTTTAAATGATTCTGTTCATAAAAATAATTTAATTATATTTGAAAAAATTATAAATAAAATTTTTTAAAAATGGTATTAATTCTGAATTAATATATTTATTTAAATTAAAGCTTTAGTCTTAGTAAAACTTATTTTAAGATAATAATTAATTTTATGAAAAAAAAATTGGCTATTATTGGTGCTGGTGGTCATGGCAAAGTTGTAGGTGATATTGCTTTATTAAATAAATACAAAAAAATAGATTTTTATGATGATAATGTGTCTAATATTAAAAAATATCCTTTTAACATTGTAGATAATATAAATAATTTAAAAAAAAATTTAAGTTATTACGACTCTTTTTTTGTTGCAATCGGAGATAATTATTTACGTAGTAATAAAATTCAATGGTTAAAAAAATTAGATGTTAAAATTGTAAATTTAATTCATCCAAAATCAACTGTCAGTAAGTTTAGCTCATTAGGTTTAGGAATTTGTGTTATGGCAAATGCTGTTATTAATTCAGGATCTATCATTAAGGATGGTGTGATTATTAATACTTCAGCCTCGATTGATCACGATTGTACAATTAATGAATTTGCTCATATATCTCCCAATTGTGGATTATCAGGAGGAGTAATTGTGGGTAAATTTACCCACTTGGGTACAGGCTCATCAGTTCATCCAGGAGTAAAAATTGGTAATAAAGTTAAAACTGGGATAGGTTCAAAAATATTTAAAAATATTTTAAATAAAAAAATTTTTAAAAAATAAATTTAAATTTAATTTTTATATAAAAATTTAATTCTATAGTATTATGTTTTTTATGAATGATGATATAAAACAGTTTTCAAAAAGTATTTTATCTCTTCACCGTTATTCAAAAAGATCAATTGCTTTAACAACAGATGTTGGTTTATGTATTTTATCTACTTGGATAGCATTTTACTTGAGATTAGAAGAATTTATTTCACTTAATGATCTTAATTTATATCCATTAATAATTTCAATATTTATTGCAATACCAATTTTTTGGTTATTTGGATTGTACAGGACTATTTTTCGTCATACTGGTCTTTCAATTGTATTTACAATTTTAGCTTCTACGCTTGTCTACGGTTTTTTTTATTTTTTAGTAATAGGAGTGTACTCATTTCAGGGAGTTCCTAGATCTATTGGCATCATACAGCCAATGATATTATTTTTTTTATTAATTAGTTCAAGATTAATTGTTAAATATATTTTATCAGATAGTTTTTATAATAAAAAATCTTTTGATAAAAAAAAAGTTTTAATTTATGGAGCTGGTGAGGCTGGAAGGCAATTATCTATATCAATAGAAAATAGTCCTGAATTTAAAGTGTATGGTTTTTTAGATGACAATACTCAATTGCATAGACAAGTTTTATTAGGGAAAACAGTATATTCTCCAAAAAAATTGGATAATTTAATCAAAAGTAAAGATATTAATCTCGTTTTTCTTGCATTACCAACAATTAGCAGAAGCAAAAGAAATGAAATAATTGATAAATTAAATAAATACAAATTAACCGTTAAAACGCTTCCAAGTATATCAGAGATAGTAGACGGTAGAATTACAATTTCTGATATCAAAGATTTAAACATTAATGATTTATTAAATCGTGATGAAGTTAAACCAGATACAAAATTGTTAACTAAAAATATAAACTCAAAAACAGTAGCTGTAACAGGAGCTGGAGGATCAATAGGTTCTGAGTTATGTCGTCAAATTGCGAGATTAAAACCAAATAAGTTATTGCTTTTGGAATTAAACGAATATGCTCTTTATAAAATCTATGAAGAATTAAAATTTTTGAATAAGAATTTAAAAATAGTATCTTTACTTTGCAATACCCAAGATCAAAAACAAATGGAGAATATTTTTGAAACTTTTAAAGTTGACACCGTATACCATGCTGCAGCGTATAAACACGTACCTTTAGTAGAAGAAAATATATGTGAAGGTATAAAAAATAATGTTTTTAGCACATTATCAGTAGCAAAAGCATCGGTCCTTAAAAAAGTTTCAAATTTTGTTTTAATATCAAGTGATAAAGCTGTGAGACCAACTAATGTAATGGGGGCTTCAAAAAGATTATCTGAACTTTGTGTACAAGGAATATTTAAAGAAAATTATAAATGTATTACGTCATTTTCCATAGTTCGTTTTGGTAATGTTTTAGAGTCCTCTGGTTCAGTTATTCCAAAGTTTAAAAAACAAATAAAAGAAGGTGGACCAGTTACTTTAACTCACAAAGATGTAACAAGGTATTTTATGACTGTGACAGAAGCTGCTCAATTAGTAATTCAGGCAGGATCAATCGGCAAAGACTCTGAAGTATTTGTGCTTGATATGGGAGAAAGTATCAAAATTAACGATTTGATAAATAAAATGATTAATCTTTCAGGTTTTAAGGTTAAAGATAGAAATAATCCAAATGGTGATATTGAAATTAGAATAACTGGATTAAGACCTGGGGAAAAATTATATGAGGAGTTATTAATTGGTAACGATCCTCAGAAAACAACCCATCCAAAAATATTCATGACTGATGAACCATTCATTCCACTAGTTGATTTGGAAAAAGATTTAAATAATTTAAAGGTATTATTATCAGAAAATCACATTAATGGCGTTAAAAGTATACTAGTAAAATTAGTTAATTCTTACAAATCTGATTTAAAAATTGTAGATAATTTGCATCTTGAAAAATTAATGTTTGATAAATACTCAAAAAATTTATCAATTAACACTAGCAAGATAGTAAAATTTAAAAAATAATCTTATATTATTGAATTTCTAAATAATTTATTATAAATGAGTTTAGTTTTGTTATGACCAATACATCATCTGAAAATGAAATTGATTTGTTAGATTTATTTTTTAAAATTAAAAATAGAATATTGACAATTTTATTTACTACAATTTTTGCAATATCCTTGGCGTATTTTTTTCTAGCAAATCAAGATAAACCAAAAATAATTGCCAAAATAAAAATAAGCCCTATTTCTGTTTTAGAAGAGTCAAAATATAAAATTTATAATTCATTTGTTAAATCAATAAAATCTTACTCTATGAGTAAATTTGATAATGTTGTCGATAAAAACTATGAAATAAATTCAGGAGATGAAATATTTGTTCCCAATACTTTTATAAATAGCAGTACAGTTGAAGTACCGCAATCAGTCGTTGAGAATTTATTGATTAATAACGTTAATAAAGAGTTTCTCTATGGTTTATTTGTAACTCAATTAAATGAAAATTCTAATTTATTAGATAATTTTAAAAGGTTTACTAATATAGAAAACAATGAAAATTTTAATAAACCTGAATTCAAGAAGGCATTTAAAGATATGGTTTCAACTTTAAAAGTAAAAAAAAACGATAAAGAAAATTTTTCATATATTGAGATAAAAGTCGATGAAGCAGAAATATTAAAAGATTTATTATATTTTCTTGAAACTTTGGCAAATCAAGAAATTCATAAAAAATTAAATATAATGTTTAATAATTACATTAAATTTATAAATCAAGTTAAACAAATTCAACTTGAAGACTTAAATTTTAAATATTCAATTGCAAACAAAGAGGAACAAAGGCATTTAAATTATACAAGGGAACTCGTAAAGTCTGACAAATATGTTAACAGATTGAAAAAAATTTATTCTGACTCACCTCTTTCAGATGATAATAAATTTTATGCAGCAACAATATTAAATAATCCAATAAAAATTGAGGAACCAAATCAAAATAAATTTAAATTTTTGTTTTTAGCTGGTTTATTAGGTTTATTATTAGGAATTTTTATTTCATTAATTTTAAATACTATAGCAAAACGATCCTAAAAATTTTATAAGCTATATTCTTAAGTTATTTTTTTAAGAAATGAAAATTCAATTAATCCTTTTCAATTCAATTCCATTTTGGATAATTATATTAATGCCCGCCTTATTAATTTCAGGGCCATTTCTTTCTGATCTTGGAGTTTCTTTAATTGCAATATTATTTTTAATAAATTCTTTAAAAAATAAATTAACAAAATATTATAACAATTATTATTTTAAATTTTTTCTCTTTTTTTGTTTTATTTTAATAATTAGCTCTTTAATTTCTGAAAACACAATTATTTCTTTGAAAAATTCATTATTTTATTTCCGATTTGGAATATTTTCTCTATGTTTTTGGTATTTGTTAGAAAATAATAAGAGATTAATTAATTATATTTTCTTATCAATCACAATATGTTTTTTAGCTTTGATTATTGATGGATATATCCAATATATTTTTGGAAAAAATTTATTCGGATATGAGTTATATAATAAGTATAGAGTTAGTAGCTTTTTTGGGTCAGAATTAATATTAGGTAGTTATATTGCAAGATTTTTTCCAATTTTATTTGGGATATTTATCTATTTAGATCAGTTAAAAAAAAGCAAGTTAGGATTATTTTTAATTACTATAATTTTTATTTTATCTGAGGGGTTAATTTTTTTAAGTGGCGAAAGATTAGCTTTATTTTATATGAATTTTTCTGCAATTTTTATAATTTTAATGCTGAAAAATTATAGAAAATATAGATTTTGGACGTATGTATTTTCTCTCTGTTTAATACTTTTAATGGCAAATATATTTCCAAATGCAAAAGAAAGATTGGTAGATCAGACAATCAATGATTTCAAAGGTAAATTTCAAAATACAGGTTCAGATGTTAATCAATTTTATATTTTTTCAAAACCTCATAATGATATGTATATAACTGCTTTCAATATTTTTTTAGATAACAAATTTTTTGGAATTGGACCTCGTCAGTATAGAAATGAATGTGTAAACTATAAGATTTCAGAATATTCTTGTGAAACACATCCACATAATACTTACATGGAACTTCTCTCAGAAGCAGGAATATTTGCTTTTTTAATAGTTGCCGGAGTATTTCTTTTATTGTGTTACTATTCAATAAAACATTTATTTTATAAGTTTTTTAAAAATAAAAATGGAATAATGAGTGATTTTGAGATTTGTCTAATTAGCGCTATTCTAATAAGTGTTTGGCCACTTGCCCCTAGTGGTAGCTTTTTCAATAATTGGATGTCAATTGTCTATTATTTTCCAGTTGGAATCTTACTCTGGCAAAAATTTGATATAAAAAATTCAGTAAATACAAAGTAAAATATCTAAAATTTTCTAATAATTAATTTTACAAATTAAATCTAATATGTATAAAGAAGTGCCTGGTGATTATTGCGAAAGTGTAATACCCGATCCCATACCGAACTCGGAAGTCAAGCCTTTCAGCGCCAATGGTACT
>MDSW01143810.1_pt1 | contig 11209 bp, 10 predicted proteins | sample 811171 | NCBI WGS metagenome assembly MDSW01 (sample SAMN05326641, study PRJNA326480) | marine metagenome | isolation source: seawater | place: Atlantic Ocean: North West | collected 2012 | reverse complement strand
TGAAATCATTGGAGAGATGGCTGCAAATCCCTACCTAAAACCAAGTTTACAACGAATGCTGATTGATCATACCCGTTTAAGCCAAACATTTTATCGGCCCACATCAGAACAAGAAGCTACACTTGTTACAAAAGCTTGCGTTCAGCACGACGCAATGATTTCAGCAATCGAAGCACAGGAAACCAATCTCGTAATTGACCTTACCCTGCAGCATTGGGATCTTTCCCGAGATCAGATCGAACGCTTTGTACATCCCGAACCACTCCCTCTGGGCATCATATCTTCAAAGGAGAAAAAATATGCAATTTGAGGGTATATATACACCGGTGGTAACCCCCTATGACGAAGATTTTAGCCTAAACCATGATGCGCAAAGCGCTATAATTGAGCACTTAATAAATGCAGGAGTGCACGGTTTAGTGATAGCTGGCACAACCGGTGAGTATTATGCACAGTCAACTGATGAACGTATTGAGTTGATGGGCATAGCCAAGGAAATGATTGCAGGCCGTTTGCCTATGGTAGTGGGAACTGGAGCCATTCGAACAGAGGACTCAATTACCTATGCATGTGCTGCCAAAAATATTGGTGCAGACGCGTTACTCATTGCTACACCGCCTTACGCTTATCCAACAGGACGTGAAATCGCATTGCATGCATTAGCGATTGATCGCGAAGCAAATCTTCCCGTGATGCTCTATAACTATCCGGGGCGCATGTGTGTTAATATGGATGAAGAAACCCTGAACAGATTAGGTCGAAGTTCAAATTTTATTGCCATAAAAGAAAGTAGTGGTGATCCAAATCGCTTACACATGCTAGCCCGTGACTACCCGCACATTGGGCTGTCATGCGGCATGGACGACCAAGCTCTCGAATTTTTTGCATGGGGTGCTCGTAGTTGGGTTTGCGCGGGCTCCAACTTTGCGCCGGAAGCACATAAGGCACTGTATCAAACATGCGTATTAGATGGCGATTTCACGAAAGGACGCGCAATTATGTCGGCTATGTTGCCCTTAATGAGGGTTCTCGAGCAAGGTGGGAAGTTTGTGCAATGTATTAAATATGGTCTTACCCTCAGAGGGATAAATGCTGGCCCACCACGTAAACCGCTCCAACCACTAAACAAAGACGAAAAACGTGAATTAGCTGAAGTGATCCGTACGATGGATAAAGCAATCAACTATATTATGGGACATAGAAAATGAGCATTCTTTTAACTACCAATGAATATAAAGCAATTGCCAAAGATTTATCTCTCCCACAGTCAGCTTTCATCGACGGTAAATACCGAGTGGGCCACGGCACTGTATTTGCCTCAATCAACCCCGCTAACGGAGACACTCTTACTGAAATAGTAAGCTGTGATAAAAGTGATGTTGATTTTGCAGTTACCAAAGCTCGTGAAGTCTTTGATCAAGGACATTGGGCAAAACTTAATCCAAGCGAACGCAAATCTATCATGATCCGCCTTTGCAAGCTAATTACGCGCAATAGTCGGGAATTGGCTGTGATGGAAAGCATTGATAGTGGAAAACCTATCCTTGACTGTGAAACAATCGATATTCCCGAAACAATTGAAACAATTAAATGGCATGCGGAGCTTATTGATAAGGTGTATGACCAAACGGCTCCAGCACAAGATGATGCAATAAGCATGATTGTACGCGAACCGGTTGGAGTGGTAGCTGCAATTTTACCATGGAACTTTCCACTTCTTATGATGGCGTGGAAAATTGGACCAGCTCTGGCTGCTGGTAATTCTGTAATTGTGAAACCTGCAGAGCAGACCTGCTTTACGGCACTGCGATTAGCCGAGTTAGCAGCAGAAGCTGGCATCCCACCCGGAGCACTACAGGTACTTCCAGGCGATGGTCCGACAGTTGGTGAGCCACTAGGCCGTCATATGGATGTCGATATGATAAGTTTCACTGGCTCAACAGAAACTGGGCGGAAATTTTTGCATTATGCCGCAGACAGCAATTTAAAAAAAGTGGTGTTGGAATGTGGTGGTAAAAATCCTTGCGTTGTTTTCAACGATGCTGAAAATCTAGACTATGTAGCAAAACATATAGTTAATGCTGCCTTCTGGAATATGGGAGAAAATTGTTCAGCAGCATCGCGCCTCATTGTTCACCAAGATATAAAAAAAGCTCTGATGGAAAAGGTATTAGCACGTGTCCGAGATTGGAAAACTGGCGATCCCCTCAATCCCACAAATCAGTTGGGCAGTTTGATTGATACCACTCACACAGCCAAAGTGATCAGCTATTTAGCTGATGACGCTCTGGTCGGTGGAACCCATGAAGGAAATTTCGTACAACCTACAATTTACGAGGTATCCACTTCCAATTCAAAGGCAGTTGATGAGATTTTTGGCCCAATCCTAAGTGTGATTACAGTAGCAAGTAATGATGAAGCCATCAATGTTGCTAATGATACAGAATATGGTCTGACAGCATCAGTATTCACAGCAAACACTCGGAATGCAATTCGTGCAGCCCGAGATATTAAAGCCGGTACAGTTACAATCAATACTTATGGAGAGGGCTCTATTGCCACACCATTTGGTGGGTACAAACAATCAGGCTTTGGAGGACGGGATAATGGCATGCATGCGCACGATCAATTCACCGAAGTTAAGACAATCTGGATTGACCTAACCGATCCAAGAGATGGCGATAATGTCAGTTGAAGCTGTCGGAAAAACTAGGCTTGGCCGGGGTGCGCGTAAGGCCGTAAGGCAAACACGTGATATTAGAATGTTACCGGCACTTAAACGCAGTTTGCCACTCGTAGAACCGATGGACCAAGAACAAATCCAAAGGATTGACGATGCTTCTATGTCAATTCTGGAAGATGTTGGGGTCGTATTTCGTGATCCTATCGCCATTGCTCAATGGCAGACTGCTGGCGCAGATATTCGTGATGGAGATCGTGTCCACTTAGATCGTTCATTGGTACGCAAACTTATAAAATCAATCCCAGAGAGTTTCACCTACCACGCCCGCAATACAGCAAACAACCTCCCATTTGGAAATGACCACAGTATTTTTGTACCAATGACAGGCGCCCCGTACCTGCGAGATCTTGACGATGTACGGCGCAATCCAACACTAGAAGATTTAGCCAACTTTCACAAACTATCTCATATGCTGCCAGCCATGCATTCATCAGCACACCACATTGTTGAACCCTACGATCATCCCATAAGTCAACGACATTTACGCATAACTTATTCTTCGATGAAATATAGTGACAAGACTCTTATGGGAATGACTACCAGCCCAAAAAACGCTGAAGATGTAATGGCTATGTGCGTCATTCTTTTTGGAGAAGAATACCTTCTTAACCATCCTGTGATAACCGGAAATTGCAACGGAAACAGCCCATTAGTCTGGGATGAAACAATGTTAGGGGCTCTTCGGGCATTCGCTAAATACAACCAACCAATTTTATGTAGCCCCTTCGTACTAGGTGGCGCGAACACTCCTGCTTCTGTTGCGCCAACCGTAGCTCAACTTAACGCTGAAGCACTAAGTTGCTTGGCTTACACACAAGTAGTTCAAAAGGGTACACCTGCAATTTATGGTCATTATCTGGCAACAGTAAGTATGAAATCTGGTGCTCCAATGGCAGGCACACCAGAGATCAGTTTGATGAATTTTATGATAGGACAAATGGCACGTCACTACGGTGTCCCTTGGCGCACTTCAAATACACTTGGTGGTGCAAAAATATTAGACGCCCAAGCCGGTTATGAAAGTGCAATGACATTAAATGCCGTTTTAATGGCTGGTGCAAATTATATTTGGCATAGTGCAGGTTGGAATGAAGCGGGCATGCACTGCTCTATGGCCAAATTTGTTGTAGACGCTGAAATGTGTGCAATGGGCTATCGTATGTTAGAAGGTATCCAGTGGGATGATTTTGACGAGGCAATGGTAGCTGTTCGTGATGTAGGCCCAGGCGGCCACTACTTAGGCCACCCCCATACGCTTAAAAATTTTCAACGGGCATTCTTCATGCCTGAAATGTTCGATAATAACGCAATCGAGCAATGGCAGGCCGACGGTTCACTGAACACGAATGAACGTGGATTAAAACGAGCTAAAGAAATGCTAAATGAATATGAAGAACCTAAGTTAGATTCAGGAATTAACGATGAACTGATCGATTATATAGCAAGGCGTGAAACAGAAATTCCAGCCGCTGATGCTTTGAATCAGGAGTATTAGATTGAATTTTAAAGGTAAAACGGCATTAGTAACCGGCGCCGCGGGTGGTATCGGAAAATCAATTACGGGCAAATTAATGGCTAAAGGGTGCCAAGTTGCAGTCACCGATTACGATACATCAGAAGTGACAGCGACTGCGCATTTTGATGGAGACTTATTGAACGCTGATTTTTGCAATACTCTTCCTAGAAGAGTGGCCAACCAACTTGGAAAAATTGATATTTTATGCAATAATGCCGGAGTAATTACGCGTGGTGACATTACCTCAGCCAGTGACGCCGACTTTGACCTGTCGTTTGGCGTTAACGTTAAAGCTCCATTTCAACTCTGCAGGGCAACAATACCAATTATGGCGTCGCAAGGAGGTGGTGCCATTATTAACACCTGCAGCTGTTGGGGTCTGCGCCCAGGTCCAAACCATCCAATTTATATTGCCAGTAAAGCCGCTCTAGCGAGCCTTACTCAATGCCTTGGCCGAGATCACGCACATCAAAAAATTCGTGTTAATGCAGTTTGCCCAAATGAGGTGAATACACCAATGATACGCTCAGGTTTTGAAATTAGAGGGATGGACGCAGACGCTGCATTAAAAACTCTGAACGACTCTGTTCCATTAGGTCACATAGCTGAACCAGAAGAAATTGCTGATGTAATATTATTTTTGGCCTCTAATTCAGCACGTTATATGTGCGGTGCTTTAGTGGAAGTAAATGGCGGGAAACCAGTAATATGAGATTTGCAGGAAAAGTTGCTCTCATCACTGGTGCTAGTTCTGGGATGGGAAAAGCCACGGCTATTCAACTCAGCAGGGAAGGAGCGCGCGTATTTACTGCACAAAGGAATGAAAGCATAGAATTTGAAACAATTTTAGCTGATCTTAACTCTCCAAAGGCTCCCAAAAAAATTATCAACCACATAATCAAAAAAACTGGTCAACTTGATATTCTCGTAAATAATGCAGGAGTTATGATGGAGGGCAGTGTAGAACAAAGTAGTCTCCAAGATTGGTCAACACAAATAGCTGTAAACCTGACCGCTCCATTTTTGCTGATGAAGTTTGCCATGCCGTTGCTACGTAATGTGAAAGGCGCGATTGTGAATGTGGGCAGCATCGAAGGGCTCGCGAGCAATCCACAACATCCGGCATATGGAGCTTCCAAAGCAGGCCTGCACGCTCTCACAAGAGCAGTCGCGGTCGACCATGGTCCAGATGGAGTGCGATGTAATGCGGTAGCGCCCGGCTGGATTGACACCCCACTGAACGAAAATTTCATTGCATCTATGGAAAACCCCAAATTATTCCATAAAAAAATTGGAACAATTCATCCGCTTAGGCGTACAGGGAACCCAAAAGAAGTAGCCAAATTAATTTGTTGGCTTGCAAGCGAAGAAGCGAGCTTCATTACTGGACAAGTCTACACAATAGATGGCGGTCGTACGGCCCAGTTAAGTCTACCATGAAGATTAAAAAATTACCTATTGATCCTGGCCCTGCCGGTTGGAATGCAATCTTGCCTCATAGAAACTCTACAAACGCCATGGAAGGTACAAAAGCCACTGATTGGTTAATAGTTGGCGGAGGCTTTGCTGGACTTTCAGCCGCTCGTAGAATTACGCAGCTTCACCCAAAAGATGACATTGTTTTATTGGAAGCAAAGCAAATTGCAGAGGGCCCTTCGGGACGCAACTCCGGTTTTATGATCGATTTACCTCACAATTTAGCATCTGGAGATTACCTGGGTGAAACTAGTAACAGTCTAAAAGAAATTCAAAGCAACAGATCAGCCATCAATTTTGCTAAACAAATGGCTAAGGACTTCAATTTGCCATCAGAGGCTTTGAGAAATAGTGGCAAGCTTAACGCGGCGGCAACAGTCAAAGGATCCAAACACAATAAAGATTATGCTAGGCATCTTTACCAAATGAATGAACCCTACGAGTTGCTTGATGCTGCTCAAATGGCCAGTATTACTGGTTCAAACTACTATCTGTCAGGGCTCTACACCCCAGGTACTGCAATACTACAACCTGCAATGTTCGTACGAGGAGTGGCAGAGGCCTTGTCATTAAATGGAGTTAAAATTTATGAAAACTCTCCAGTGATAGCTTTAGATTATGTAAAAAATTGGGTCGTTCAGACACCAGGTGGCTCTCTTACAGCCCCTAAAGTTATCCTTGCAGTAAATGGTCACGCTAATTCATTTGGCTTCTTTAAAAAGCAACTTATGCATGTTTTCACATATGCAAGCATGACTCGCGCACTAACTAAACAGGAAGTTAAAATTCTTGGAGGTCAACCAAACTGGGCAGCCACGCCGGCAGACCCGTTGGGGACAACTGTGCGTCGAGTTTCTGGGGCTGGTGGTGATCGCATTATTATTCGTAACCGAGCTAGTTTCGACCCATCTATGGAAGTTTCAGAAGCACGCATTCGAAGCGTTGGCAACACACATGATTCAAGTTTTAGAGATCGCTTTCCAATGTTAAAAAATGTAACAATGGAATTTCGTTGGGGGGGAAGATTGTGTCTGTCCAGAAATAGTGTAGCGGCTTTTGGGGAAATAGCGCCAGGCCTGTTTTCAGCCTGCTGCCAAAATGGTTTGGGTACAGCTAAAGGCACGTTACATGGAATGCTAGCGGCAGAACTTGCAAGCGAGCACTCCAGCGACTTACTTTCCAACATCATGACCCAAGCTGAGCCAAAAAGGTTGCCACCTGGTCCAATTGCTTGGCTGGGCGCAAACGCTTTGTTGAAGTGGGGCGAGTTTAAGGCAGGAGCTGATTTATAAATGCTTTGATTTTTTTAGCGAGCAGCCAAACCAACCGCTTTACGTGACTCAGGTAATTTAAGATGAAAATCTTCACCAGCATAATCTATTCCAGCTTTACTACATAGATACTCAAGTGCCTGTGCAACGTCGGAGGCAGGGATGTGATCTGTAACTTTCAATCTACTTACTGGATTTATACCAGAGGCTTTGATCGCAACCTGCATGTCTGTTGCTACAGTCCCAGGGCTAAGACCTAAACAAGTAATTCCTTGCTCTCCATATTCTTCATGACCTGAACGCGTTAGCTGCAAAACAGCAGCTTTTGATGCACAATAATGGCTCCAACCTTCCAATACTCCATAGGCAGCTCCAGAGGAGACATTTATAATTATACCTCTTCCCTGAGCGACCATAGACGGAAGCACAGAAGCCATCATGTGATACACACCTTTCACGTTTGTATCGATTACTTCACCCCAATCTTGTGCATTAAAATCCGCAAGTTTTCTAACAGGGCCAAGTATACCTGCATTATTAATCAAAATATCAACTGAACCGAACGTATCTAATGATACACTTACAGCATCTTTGACTTGTTTTAGATCTGACACATCACACGATATAGCTTTCACTTTTAGACCTATTTCATTTGCTAGATCCGTCAGCATGTCCGTGCTGCGAGCTGTCACAACTACATTAGCATTAAGTGTTGCAAAATGCCGGGCGGTTGCCGCACCAATTCCGCGACTGGCTCCGGTTATCAAAACCGTTTTACCTGATAAGGTCATTGCTTTTATTACCCTAATTATGCTTGTTTCAAAGATACTGTCCCGAGTACCGAGGCACAAGGCATTACTTCGACCTTTACCATCCCCAACGCAAGAAACCATTGTAAAATAACGGAGACAAAAATGCGATCATCTCTGATAATTTTAGCTTTAGCGTATATCTTGTCACAATTTTATCGAGCATTTCTTGCTGTACTTGCCCCACCTTTGCAAACAGAGCTATTCGCAACTTCTGCCCAGCTCTCAGCAGCTTCTGGATATTGGTTTTTAGCATTTGCAATAATGCAGGTTCCAGTAGGTTGGGCGCTTGATAATTTAGGCCCTAGGCGAACAACTTCAGCGTTACTCGGAATCGGGGCTGGTGGCGGCGCCATGGTGTTTGCGGTGGCCAGCTCTCCATGGCAAATTGGTTTAGCTATGGCCTTGATAGGAGTGGGCTGCTCTCCAGTATTGATGGCGTCATATTACATTATTGCTCGAAGCTTTCCAGCAAATACCTTTGCCACATTAGCAGCATTTATTTTGGGTATTGGTTCACTCGGAAATATTGGGGCTGCCTTCCCGATGACACTCATCGTAGACACATTGGGCTGGAGAGAATCCATAACAATAATCGGTTGCATTACTCTTTTAATAGCATCCTTAATCTATATTATTGTTCAGGATCCACCAAAAATAATAAGCTCACAAAAGGGTAGCATTTTCGATTTATTGAAAATACGAGCGTTGTGGCTGATCCTGCCCTTGGCTTTAGTTAACTACGTTCCTGCGGGTGGGCTCCGTAGTCTTTGGATTGGGCCATATTTTACCGATGTTTTTAATGCCACTATGGCTGAAGTTGGTACTGTCACAACAATTATGGCGATTGCAATGATTGCGGGGAACTTTTTTTATGGGCCACTTGACCGAATATTTGGCACTCGGAAGTGGGTTATATTTTATGGAAACTCGGCGGGTGCTGTGTTTTGTATTTTACTTTACACCATCGGTGGAAGCGGATTCTGGACTACAATGACTTTGATGGCTGGGATTGGTTTTTTTGGTGCTTCATTCCCTATTTTGATGGCCCATGGCCGCAGTTTTTTTCCTGATCACCTCATGGGTCGCGGTGTAACCTTAATTAATCTTTTTGGAATTGGTGGTGTAGGTCTCATGCAAAATCTATCTGCCAGAATCTACGATGCAACAACAACAGAGACACCGACTGTAATTGCGCCATATAACGCTGTAATTATGCTTTTTTGTATATCAATTTTAATCGGTTTAATTATTTATTTTTTTTCTCAAGACCGAACTGACTGAGGCCCCTTTTAATTTTAGAAGCAATACGCTAAATGCAACGTTCATTTAAATAGGGAAAGAGGTTATGTCTTATAAAGTTGTAGTAGTTGGTGCTACCGGAAATGTAGGCCGTGAAATGCTGAATATTCTAGCTGAACGTGAATTTCCAGTTGCAGAAATTGCCGCTCTAGCAAGTAGAAAATCTATTGGCACAGAGGTAAGTTTCGGCGACAAAACTTTAAAGACAATGGATCTCGCTACTTTTGACTTCACTGGCTGGGATATTGCACTTTTTGCAGTAGGTTCCGAGGCTACAAAAGAACATGCACCAAAGTCTGCAGCTGCAGGTTGCGTAGTAATCGATAACTCAAGCTTATATCGCTACGATCCAGAAGTGCCATTAATCGTGCCAGAGGTGAATGCAGACGCTATTCATCAATGCAAAAATAAAAATATTATAGCAAACCCAAACTGTTCTACAGCTCAGATGGTTGTAACTCTAAAACCTCTACACGACCGTGCTAAAATTAAACGCGTGGTTGTAAGTACCTATCAGTCGGTATCCGGCGCCGGTAAAGAAGGGATTGATGAGCTTTGGGATCAAACAAAGTCCATTTATAACCCCGTCGATGACAAACCCCCATCAAAATTTACCAAGCAAATCGCTTTTAATGTAATTCCGCATATAGACAAGTTTATGGATAGTGGAGACACCAAAGAAGAATGGAAAATGGTAGCAGAAACTAAGAAGATCTTAGATACTTCAATTAAAGTAACAGCTACTTGTGTACGTGTTCCAGTGTTTGTAGGCCATTCGGAAGCCCTAAATGTTGAGTTTGAGGAGTTTTTAGATGAAGACGAAGCTCGATCAATTTTACGTGAAGCACCAGGAATAATGGTAATAGATAAGCGGGAAGATGGTGGATATGTAAGCCCTGTAGAATGCGTTGGCGATTATGCGACTTTTGTCAGTCGCCTTCGCCAAGATGTAACAGTCGAAAATGGACTAAATCTTTGGTGTGTGTCTGATAATTTGAGAAAAGGTGCCGCGCTTAATGCCATACAAATTGCTGAGGTTTTGGGCAACAAGGTCTTGAAAAAAGGTTAGAAGTAAAGATCTGAACAACTCGAAATTCTCCAAAAAAACTTAACATCTCTGTTACGTTTTAATTTGAACAAAGCTCTGCAAACTTGTGTCAAACTGCTCTAATGTCCCTTCGGCGATGTCGGTCCAAAGAGCATGCAAGGTCAACTCATTGTCATCGATCGCTTTTTGTACGAAGGGAAATGTAACAAGATTTTCAATAGAGACCATTACAGCTTCGCGTTCTAAACGAGCGATCCTGTCCACCTCATCTGAAATATCTTTCACTTTTTCGAAGCCAGGACGCAAAATATCCATCCAACGGCCCACAAAACTACTGCTTTTCTGCAATTCAGGTGCGTGACCAGTGCACATGTCGTGGCATGCTTTTACGCCGCCGCAACTTGAGTGACCCAACACAATGATATGTGCTACCTTTAAAGCTGTAACAGCATACTCTACTGCGGCAGAGGTACCGTGAGGTTCACCATCAGGTAGATAAGCTGGTACCAAATTAGCAACATTTCTGTGAATAAAAAACTCGCCCTGCTCAGCACCAAAAATGGCTGTAGCATGCACACGGCTATCGCAACATGATATTACCATTGCACGTGGTCGTTGACCTTCTTCAGCCAAGCGTCGGTACCAAGAATGGTTATCCTCAAATGTAGTGGCTTTCCAACCCTGGTAGCGCTGTACCAAATAGGTCGGAAGCGGCTTTACTGATCTCATATCCAAACCTTTTACAACTACTTAGATCATCTTATCAATTCATTACGTGTATTTCGAGCCATAAGTTCACTACAAGTTTTTGTCACAGTTTTATCAAGACATGGTTTGGAATGTCACGTTGGTTAAACTTAGATTAGTAAGCGATCAAGCAATACAACACAAAAACTTAAATGCTAAATTTATTAAATAGACTATGGATGTACAGTTCATTACTTAAAACATGAACTAGCTATATTTAGGCGTGTTTTTAGGAGCATTGCAATTAATCTTCGCCAGTGCTTTCTTTATACATAAAATATTTAACAAAAGGTATTA
>MDSW01075542.1_pt1 | contig 11209 bp, 6 predicted proteins | sample 811171 | NCBI WGS metagenome assembly MDSW01 (sample SAMN05326641, study PRJNA326480) | marine metagenome | isolation source: seawater | place: Atlantic Ocean: North West | collected 2012 | reverse complement strand
AAGTTGTAATGAACAAGAAACTTTAGACATTATTAAAAAAAATTATGAAGAAAATAATATCATATTAGATCCTCATACAGCCGTTGGAGTAGGGGCTGCAAAAAAACTATCTTTTAATGACTGTGTTGTTTTATCAACTGCACACCCATGTAAATTTCCAGATGCTACTAATAATGCTATAAATAAGCATGAAAAATTACCTAATGAACTTGAGCATGTGCTTGATAAAGATGAAAATTTTCAAGTTTTAAATAACAATACGGAAGAAGTAAAAAATTTTATTAAAAAAAAATGCTAATTTAATAACAATGAATGATTTACCTCAATTTGATGTTGGTACTGTACTTCCTAAAAATTTCTATGAGTCTAAACAATTTAAACAGTTAAGATCTAGTTTAGAAAAATCAAACCAATCATATTTTTTAACTGGAAAGGCTGGAACGGGTAAGACTACGTTTGTTGAATATTTTAGATTGAATACAAACAAAAATGTAATGATTCTCGCCTTCACTGGCATAGTTTCAATCAAATGTAGAGGAAGTACAATTCATCGTTTTTTTAAATTTCCACCTCATATTTTAAAAAGAAAAAACTGCACAATTTTACGTAATAGAGAAGTTTTGAAATCATTAAACACTTTAATTATAGATGAAGTCTCTATGGTAAATCCTAATTTAATGGATGCTATTGATAGATCTTTAAAAATAAATAGAGAAAATGATTTGCCTTTTGGAGGCGTTCAAATGTTATTTGTTGGTGATTTGTTTCAACTAGCGCCAATATCAAAACGTAAAGAAAAAGAAATATTGGATAGAATGTATCCAGAAGGAAATTTTTTTTTTAACTCTAAATGGTATAAAACGCTTAATCCAAAAAGAATTGAATTTGTAAAAATTTTTAGACAAAAAGATGAAAATTTTATTCAAAACTTAGAATATATAAGAAGAAATCAACTATCTGATTCAGTCTTAGACTATTTTAATCGAAGAGTTACTAAAGAAAAAAAATTATTGGATGGTTTTATTTTATTAACTCCAACAAATAGAAAAGCTAATGCTGTAAATCAAAAAAGATTAAATAAGATAGATTCAGAAGAATTTTCATATACAGGAAAAGTTACTGGATTATTTAAAAACGACGATATGATGGCAGAAAAAAATTTAAAACTTAAAGTTGGAGCTCAAATTATGTTAACAAAAAATGATCCTAGTGAACGCTGGGTAAATGGGACAATGGGAGTAGTTCATAAATTAGAAAAAGATAAAATATTTATAAAAACAGGGCAAAGAATTTTTCAAGTTGAAAAAGTTTTATGGGAAAAATTTGATTATATAGTTAAAGATGGAAAATTTGAGCCCAAAGTTATAGGCACTTTTGAGCAATATCCTATAAAATTATCATGGGCCGCAACTATACATAAGTGTCAAGGCCAAACATTTGAAAATGCTATTATTGATTTAGACACTGGAGCATTTTCGCATGGAATGACCTATGTTGCTTTAAGCCGAGTTAAAAAGATTAATGGCATGAGTCTAATTAGACCCTTAAGATTAAGTGATATCAAATTTGATGAAAGAATTTACAACTTCCAAAAAACAGTAGAATTATTTTATTAACTGATTGCAGTAAATTATAAATATATATTATTTTAAATATTTAAGCTAAATTAAAAGATAAATTTTTTTATTATGGCGAATATATATCCAAATATTTTTCCAATTTCTCCTGATAACCCTGAAATGTTAAAACTTGGAAAAAAAACTGAGAAAAAAGTTTTTAGTAAACTTGAAAAAATTTATGATAATAACGTTGATATTTTTTATGGTATTGAATTTATAACAGAAAATCTTAAGGGAGTAATAAAAGATTTTGAATTTTCTGATTTTATAATTATTCATCCTAGAATGGGAGTATTATTTCTAGAATGTAAGGGTGGTTTGCTAGAATATGATAGAAATAAAAGAAAATGGATTCAGAATAATCAAGAGTTGAACAGAGGCCCATTTGAACAATTAAGAGATGGAAAGTTTAGTTTTATAAGATTACTAAAAAAAAAATATGGTATTAAAAACCAAGACAAAGATAGCTGGATTGATAAAATACCTTATTTGCAAGGAGCAATTTTCCCAGACACACCAAAAATAAAAGGTCATTTACCACCTGATGTTTTTCCAGAAATGATTATCTGGGCAGATGATTTACAGCATTTAGAAAAATCTTGTCAAAAAATATTTAATTTATATAAAAGACAATTTAGAATGAAGCCTGAAGAGCAAGAAGGGTTGAGAAATTTTTTTCTTGCAGATAATTTAAAAATTCCTTTCAAAGAAACTTTAAAACAGGGCGAAAAAGAGCAAGAACTTCAATTTGATAAAATACAACAACAATTTATTTCTTCTGTATTTGATAACAGTTGTTTAATAATAAAAGGTTTAGCTGGAACAGGGAAAACAATCATTGCTTCAAAAGTTGCAACTAAAGAAAAGTATAAAGATAAAAAAGTTCTTATGCTTACAAAAACTAAAGGCCTATGTCAGTTTTTAAAAGTTTTAATAAAAAAAAATCCATTAGCAAAACCTAGCAATTTAAGAATAGCCAGTATAGATAATTTTGTTAGCGAAACCTCTAGAAGACTAAAATTACCCGAAGTTTCTTTTCATAAAGACAAAAACGAGATAAGTAAGTTTTTTGACTTTGAAAACCCAATAAACTGTAAAAAAATATTTGACGAATTTCCAGACGAAAGATTTGATCTTGTTTTAGTTGATGAAGCTCAAGATTTTCATCAAAATTGGTTTAAGTCATTAAATAGTATAGTCAAATTTGGTGGAAGCATTGCTTACTTTTATGATCCATTACAAACAACTATACCAAATAGCATGTCTGAAATACTAAATAATCCTAGCAAAATTAATTTTACTGTCTGTAACTTTAACGTTAATTATAGAAATACATCAGCTATTAGTAATCTTTTAGCAAAATTGATAAAAAAATATTTTCCAAATGAGCAATTAATTTATTCTGAACATAGCGAAATAAATAAAGGAAAACCTCCTGAACTTATTGAGGCCTCTTCATTTGAAGAAATTATAACAAAAACAATCGAGCAAGTTAAACATTTAATTTCAAAAGAAAAATTTAAACCAATGGATATAGGAGTTTTAGGAATTGACAGTATGAAGCCAAGCAATTATGGAACCAAGAAGTCTATGACCAATGAATTAAAAAAAATGAATCTTAAAGTAATTAATGCTTGGGATTATGCTCTTCCATATTTAGACGCTGAGGAAGAGGATGATATTACATTTTCTGATGTTAGGAGTTTTAAAGGTTTAGAGAAAGAAGTCGTGATTTTAGTGAATTTTTCAGAAATAAATAAAGATACTGTTCAAAAAATTTATACAGGTTTATCTAGAGCTAGAGGACATTTAATAGTAATTTCATATAAAAAAAGCATAAATCAATTGAGGGAATTGATATAAAAACACAATGCCAAGAGAACTTAATATTAAACCTACTGTTGGACTATTAGCCATGATGAAAAACATGGACTATACAGAATATTACGCAATCGCTGAATTTGTCGATAATTCTGTTCAAAGCTACTGGGATAAAAAAAAAGAACTTAGAAATGCTAATAATAATTATAAATTAAGAATTAAAATTGAATTAACACCAAGCGAGATAATTATAAAAGATAATGCTGCTGGAATAAGTGATGAAAGATATGATGCTGCTTTTGAGGCGGGAAAGCCACCACCTAATACTAAAGGTTTATCAGAATTTGGAGTAGGAATGAAAATAGCAGCCTGTTGGTTTGCAGATAAGTGGAAAGTTCATACTAAAGCAATTAATGAAAATAAGTGGAAATTAGTGGAATTTGATATGAGAAAAATTCAGGAAAAAAATATAGAAAGTTTGGATGTCACCGAAACTAAAGTTTCTAGCAAATCTAGTTATACGATTGTTACATTAACAAAACTTCACCACAAACCAAAAGGACGATCGATCCAAGCTATAAAAGAGCATATAGCTTCAATGTATAGACATTTAATCAACTCAGGTGAAATAGAAATTTTAGTTGATAATAAAAAACTATCCTATGATGGTCCAGAAATAAGATATTCACCTTATTACAAAGAGTGGTTAGACGGAAATATAAAAAAACCAAAAAAACATAATTGGTTTAAAAAATTTGAATTTGAATACCATGGAGGAACCTGCAAAGGCTATGTTGGAATTAGAAAAAAAGGTAAAGTAGATCAAGAAGGGTTTGCATTATTTAGAAGAAAGAGACTTATTATAGGAAGCGAAGGGCAAAAGAATTTTAAACCTTATGAAATTTTCGGTTTAGGAAATGACAGAAAACATCAAACATTGTTTGGTGAAGTTCATATGGATCATATGAACGTTTCTTTTGCTAAGAATGAGTTTATATGGAATGAAAATGAAAAAGAAAAATTTATATCTTTACTATCAAAGGCAACAGAGTTTCTTGATAAAGAAAAAAAATTAAATATTCATGATCAAGCCAGGGAATGGAAGCAAAGTATGGAAAGAGGTGATATTAGAGAAAGAACCAAAAAAGGATTACCTCAAGTTGGTAAATTTATTGAAAGAGGACTACAACAAACCTCATCACAATTTACTCCAGAAGCAAAGCCCTTAACGAAAAAACATGAGAGAGTAAAAGAAAGAGAAAGAGAGACCTTTCCCATGGATTTTGAGGGAAAAGTTTGGACTGTAACAATTGAATACGAATACGATGAAACAAAAGATTATTTGTATGATGTTGAAATTGCAGATAAGAAAAATGAAGAAATAACAGTATTTATTAACTTAACACATAATTTTATTGGAAGATTTTTTGGAGATACTGAAAATGACATTAAAGGATTATCAATTTTAATATCTTATATTGCTATAACCGAAGTGCAAGTTTGGAAGTTTGATGGAGTTAGAGAAGCATCTTTATTGAGAGAAAGATTAAACAATATTTGCAGGAATATTCCACCAAAAACCTGATAACTTATGAATTTATGGGAACCAAAATCTGATGGTTATTTTTCAAAAAAATATAGAGAAAAACTAAAAAAAAATAATATTTTAGATGACGATATAGAAATTATTATATCGGATGCCAAAAATATTTTATCAAGATCTTTAAATCCAAAAGAAAATCAAAATAAAGAAAGACTTAAATCAGCAAATATAGTCTTGGGCTATATTCAAAGTGGAAAAACAACTTCAATGGAGGCTGTATCATGCATGGCTAGAGACAATGGGTATAAATTAATTATTCTACTATCGGGACATGTTAGCAATTTGTCTCAACAAACACGGAATAGAGTTTACTCATCTTTAGATATGTATGGATGGGATAGAATACCGGTAGAAAGCGGAAAACAAATAGATTTAAATGGAACATTAAACAAATTAAAAAGTGTTATTAAAGCTCATACCAATCCATTAATGAACGATATGGAAAAGCCATCTTTGTTAATCGTTGCTATGAAACAATGGCAAAGAATAGAAAAAATAATTAGTATTTTTGAAAATGCCAAAACTCACAATGTTGATCTTAGCAAAATTCCAACCTTATTAATTGACGATGAGGCTGATCACTACTCTTTAGATACTTTTGGCAAGAAAAAAAAGAATATTAAAGACAAAAATGCTTCCAAATGGCACACAGTTTCAGGTAATGAAAGCTTGGAAGATATAAGTTTAAAACATCATGTATCAGAAGATACATTAAAGTATCTTAACGGACTTCAAAACCAGAAAGAAATATCTCTAAGTCCAGGAATGGAACTTATGGTTGAGAGAACAGAAAGTACCACTCACAGGAAAATTAAACGTTTGAGACAACTACTTAATCAACATACTTTTTTGGGATATACAGCAACTCCCATAGCAAATTTTTTGATTTCTACAGTTAACAATTTATCACCAAAAAGTGGAGCCGTATTAAAACCTGGCAGAATGTATACAGGGGCAAAATATTTTTTTGGTAATAAATCTAATCAAGCAAAACATGTTAAATTGATTAAAGAAGAGAATATTAATGAAGAAAATATAAAACCAAAATCCTTGGAAGAGGCACTAAGAATTTTCATACTTGGTGTATCAATGGGAATTCAAAGAAATGATCATATAGAAAAAAAGAAAAGATCGATGTTAGTTCATCCTTCAACTAGAAGAGAACTGCATCAAGGTTGGAAAACATGGGTACAAGGAATTTTAACAAGATATGAAAAAGCCTATCAATCTAAAGCACTAAATTTGATAGATTCAAAAAATAGAATTGATATGAGTTTTAATGACGTTGAAAAAGAATTTTTAGAATCTTATCAAGAATTAAAAAAAACAGAAAAAAATTTACCAGAGTATAATGAAGAATTTATAAAAAGTATTGCAAAAGCATCAGAAGTAATAAAAAATAATATAATATTATTTAATGCTGACAAAGGTGGAATACCAGATATTGATTGGGAGAATGACCCAACATATGCAAGAATATTAGTAGGAGGAATTGGTTTAGAGAGAGGCTATACAATAAAAGGGTTAACCGTTTCATATATAGTGAGAGAGTCTGGAACTGACGATGTTGTTTATCAAAGAGCAAGATTTTTTGGCTATCATATGGACTATATTGGTCTTGTAAGAATGTATTTACCTGAGACTTTAATTATAAATTTTGAAAAACAATTTGAACAAGAGATTATAGTTAGAGAAAAAATGGAAGAAGTTCTGAAAAAGAATGGAAATTTAAGAAAAGATTTAAAAAGATCTTTCCCATTTGCTTCTATAAAGTACGGACCAGTTAGAAAAAGTATTTTAGAACACAATTTAAAAAAATTTCCAAAAGGTGGTATAGTTGCTGACAATCAAGCTCATCATTTAGATATAGATGAGTTAAATCAAAATAGGGCGATATATAAAGAAATTTTTAATTTAAAAGGAAAAGTAAATTGTTCAACTATTACTGAACATGTATATTCAAAGTCTCTTAAAAATATTGATGTTATAGAAAATTTAAATCTAAATGAATTTGTAGAAAAATATATAAAGCACATTAATTGTTTTGAGCACTTTGCTGATGATTATGATATTTTGTCTGATCTAGTTGCCTGGAGAAGATCTTTAAAAGAAGAGGGGGTTGAAGATAAGGAAGATTTAGAATTAGCAATTATGTTTATGACCAAAGATGACGATTATGGTTATTATAGAAGTGTTGATGAGACAGAATTTGAGGAAGAAAATAGTAAAATTAGAATTCAGTCCGGTGCTAATATAAATAGACCAGGCCATGATTATATTCATTATGAATTTTTATCAAAGCCTGATACTAAATGGCAGCCAACTAAAAATGGAGATTCTCCTTTTGGAACACCAGGAAGAGAAGGTAAAGATGAAAGGTATCCAAAAAAAATTGCAACTCTTCAAGTTTATAAATTTGATATTTGGTCTAAACAAAAAAAACAACCAATAAGGTTTAATAATTTAGACTTAGTAGATGTGCCTTATTTTAGATTATATATCCCAACTGCTCTTGGGGCGGGATATGTTGGAAGTGAAAATTAATCCAATTATATTTTTAACTGTTTTTTAATACTTTTTGAAATTACATCAGCTAATAAAGGTGGAACGGCATTGCCTATTTGTCTCCATTGGTCTTTAAAATCACCAACTAATTGATGATCATCAGGAAAAGTTTGTAATCTTTTTATTTCATTAATTCTTAAAAACCTATTAGTCCAGTGAAAAGGCCCCATATTATTTGAAAAGCTAGCTTGAATTGTCCATGATGGTTTATAAGGAGAAAGTTTTAATAGAAAAGACCAATATCTAGATCTCCACTTGAATAAAGGTTTATTACAACCCCTTTCTTTTGTAAAAAAAAGATAGTTGTCTCCTGGAGGAATTTTTTTAAGTAAATGTTTATGTTTTGAACCAGCCATTTTATCTTTGTCTTCTTCTAGTGCATAATCCAAATCACCTATAGCTTCTTCACAATTTACCCACGGAAGACAAAATAAATTATTTTCTTTATCTTGGTTAGAATGTGTCTCATTGGGAAAAATGAATTTTCCAAATCTTTTTTTAAATCCTACACATATAAATCTTTGTCTAATTTGTGGAACACCATAATCTGCACAATTAATTATTTTGTGAGTTATATTATAACCAAGTTTTTCAGATTTTTTTTTTAAATAAGTCAGAGCCTCATCGTGGGGCTTAAAAATAAATCCATGAACATTTTCAAAAAAGAAAACTTTGGGTTTAAATTTTTCTACTGCTAAAAAATAATTTGCTAGTGTATGTGAATCTTCATCTTCTAATGCTCTTTTTTTATTTTTTAAATAAAATCTTGATTTTGAAAAAGGTGGGCACGGCGGCCCACCTATAATACAATCAAATTTGTACATTTTTTTTAAATTATCAAATTTAACGTTTCTGATATCGTCACATATAACTTTTTCTGCAATTTTATTTTTAATAAGAGTTTTGCAAGCTGTTTCCCAGTTTTCTATTGCTAATAAAGTTTTAAATTTATTTTTTTTAAACCCTAAATCTATACCTCCACCACCAGAATATAAGCTTAGTATTTTCATTTTATTTTATTTGAATATATGATTAACTGAAGTTTTTTAACATGATTTTAGAAATTATAAATTACTCTCTTGATCAAAAATTATATGATTATAATTTAAAAAAAATTGATAATAACCTCATAAAAATCAATCTGGGAGAGAAAAAATTCGTTTTATATGTATCTAATTTGCAGGGCCCAGTTAAAGGAAGAAAACCTTCGGAAAGAAGGATTCAGATTAATCCGAGTTTAAAAGAAAAACTTCATACCTACATGGGCGAAGATTATGAAATTATTCTTTTGGGACATGGAAAACTTACAAACACCTTTTCTTTTTGGAAATATGGTTATGATATAAATTTAAAAACGACACAGTCCTTACCCACAACCGTACAAACTTTAAAGGCCGCTGCTAATCAAGGATTTAGTCTGCATTATTATAAAAACAGAGGTTATTTTGATGCCATAACTGAATCTTCATTTGCTATAAATGCTTTTTTGTTTCCACTTGTTTTGGAAAATTACAACAATATTTTTACAAAAAAAATTAAAGAGACTTTTGCTAAAAAAATTAAAAATTGGAATAATAGGTGGAGGAAAGATGAATTAATTTTGTGTTTAGATTTATATTACAAAAAATATCCTTTGAGCAAAAATGCTCTAGAACTTCAAGAATTATCAAATTATTTAAATAAAAGATCTGACATTATTGGTTTTAATCCCAGAAATAAATTTTATCAAGAATTGAGTGCTAAAAAATTTAGAAATACAAATGGTGTAAGTAGAAAGCTTGGAAACATAAAAGCGATTGATCCGATAAATCCTGGAGGAGGGCTAGCACCAGATCCTCATGCAAAAAAGATCTTATTTGAAAATTATATTAAAAAACCTAATAGACTTAATAATCAAAAATTATCACAAGACTCAAATGAAATTAAAAAAAAAATACTTTCAAATCGTATAGATGTTTTAATTGGAATAACGAAACTTGAAGAAGAACCTTATAAAAAAACCACATCATATGATGAAGGTCAGCCAAATATTCTTTTAGATTTTGATTTAAATCATTCATATCAAGATAGAAATATAAATCCTGATAATTTCGATGATCCAATAAAAGGATGGAACGCATTAGATAGAGCTACCAAATTACACGAAGAAGTATTAAAAAAACTAGCAAAAATGTTTCATAGAAAAAATTTACCTATAAAAAAATCAGTACATATTGATTTTTATACAGAATATAAAAATAGAGGCAAACTATTTGAAATTAAAACATTCAATAATTCAAATTTTAATCAACAAATAAGACACGGTATTATTCAATTAAAAGAATATTATTTTAAATATGCAAAATATACTGACACAATTTTAAAAGAAACAGATTTATTTTTACTATTAAATGATAATCCAGAAAAAAATATAAATGATATCCAATTAAATTTTTTGATTGATCAAAAAATTAAACTTTGTTGGATAAAAGATAAGAATGTAATTAGTTTTAATAACGAAATTTTATTTTAATTTACAAAAAGTTTTTTTGCAATTTTTGAGACCATTTCAACATTTACCGCATTTCCTATTGTCATATAAAATTTTTCATATCCTTTAGGGTAACTCTTTAAACCTTTAAATCCTTGGATATTTAAACATTCTTCTAAAGATAAATATCTTTTTTTCCAAGGCAAATAAGGAACTTGGGTTATGCATTGAGAAACTAAAGTAGGTGAATTTTTATTTCTTCTAACCCTTATTCCAGAACCTCTAAATGTAATAATTTTTTTTCTTAAACTAAATGAATCTCCCTGGCAGTTCCATTCAAATTTTTGATACGATTCATGTTCAAGTTTAATTATTTTTTCAATTAGTTTATCAACCCATTTTTGATTTTTTTTATAAAAATCTCTACTTCTTTTAATCATCCTAATTTTCCATTTAGGAAACTTTTTTACTTTAATCTTTGCGTAATTTGGTATTGAATTAATAATTTCATCTTTGTTCATATTTTTAAGATTAACTCCGAATTTACCTTTAAATCTTTTTAATTTTCTAAGACCTATAGAATGAGGAGTTGATGACTTATATGGATATGTTGCTCCAAATTCCATTGTCCATAAAGGATTAGGAAGATAAGTTTTTTTTGGAACTTTTTTTAAAAAATATTTCCAAACATCTAGAACTTTTTTCTTTAAATCAGATAATTTTTTATTTTTTTTTGGTTTTGAAACAAGAAAATTTTTAAGATTATTTGTTTGTTTAATTTTTTTTGGCCAAACAAAATCTGTTAATTTGTTTTTTTTAGCAACTATATAAAGTCTATTTCTCGTTTGGGGAATATTATAGTCAGTTGGTGATAAAACTTTTTGATCAACATCATAGCCTATTTTTAAAATTTTTTTCTTCATATATTCCCATGTTTCACCATTGTTGTGACCAATTAAATTCGGAACATTTTCAAGAAAGAGATATTTTGGCTTATGATATTTAATAATTTTAATTAGATAAAAAAACATTTTACCAGCAATTTTGTGATTAAAACCATTTGCTAAACCAGCTTTAGAAAATGGCTGACAAGGAAAACCTGCGCACAATATATCATGCTTAGGAATGCTT
>MDSW01052780.1_pt1 | contig 11210 bp, 7 predicted proteins | sample 811171 | NCBI WGS metagenome assembly MDSW01 (sample SAMN05326641, study PRJNA326480) | marine metagenome | isolation source: seawater | place: Atlantic Ocean: North West | collected 2012 | reverse complement strand
GGCACTTGCGAACGGCGAAGTCGACGGACGCGCGCGTCGTGCGTTGGGCGCTGTGCGAAGCCGCCGTGATGATTTTGGCGAGCTATTACCAATTTTATTGCGTGAAGAAACTCTTCCAAACGCGAGATCGCCGCGGCGGGTTCGCGCGTGTTTAAGTCGCGGTGCTGGTATGTAGCTAGTCGTTGTGTTGATAACAGAAAGAATGAAAAGAATTGTCAACCTAAAACCCGAACATGTTGAGCGCCTCGTCGATCGCCGCTTGGCCATCGACCGGAGGCGTCGTCGAGCTCGACCGCGCGGTCGACGCGCGGAATAGTCGCGCGCTCGTACTGCCTCCTGTCGCAGGTTTCTTTAGCTCCGCCTTAGATGGCTCAGCGGGTGTTGCGACTTCAGGTTCTTTGCCTTTGCATCGCTTCTCGAGAATTTTCACGCGGAATTTCCCTCGCATCCCCCCCCCGAGTTTACCGCTCGCTTGCAACAAAGTACCGTGTTTCCAAAAGTGCGCGACTACGTGGTCGTCGTCGATCTCTTGTAAAACGTAGTTGCCGGAAAACTCGCGAAGGGACGCCTTCACGCCGGCGACGCCGACGGTGATGTCGGTGAAACTCATCGCCAACTCTTCGTACTCGCCTTTGGAGAAGTGTTTTGTGTACCCATCAAAGTACTCCGTCGCCTCTTCGGGGCGCGTTTTCGAAGCTAACGTCCCTTTGGTCGGCGCGGAGTCCAAGTCCACGAGTATGGCATCGCTCAGACGAAGCGACGGGAGCACGCCGCCTTTGTTGCCGCCGGCGAAAAAATCGATATGTCTCTTCGGATCTGCGCCAAAGCTCGCCGACGTGATGCCGTACAACTCTGCGACGACGTGGCATAACTCACGCATTTCCCGGTTCATTGGTTCCATGGACACTCGTCGCTTGCTTTTACCGGTCACAATATCCTCGAGAGTAGCCTCAAGTCGCTTGACCAAGTCGGGATGTTTACGCGCCAAAACGAGTTGAGCGCGCGTGAACGCACTCGCGCTCGAGTCGGCGAACATGCTCGGTCGCTCATCGGGCTTAGTAACACCGAACGCTTCAGCTAGTTTGTTACGCCGCGCCGTCGCTTCATCGACCGGTGCGGCTGAGGCCGCGTGCGTCGACGGTTCGTCCTTCTTGGCAACCGTCGAAGTCAAAGTCTTCTTGGCAAATATAGTCGCCGCCGTGCTGCGCGGGATCGCCTTAAATCGCTCGGCGGCACTCGCTCTCGGCGCAAACGTTCCCCAACTCGGCGTCGCTCGAGACGAGCCAGCATCGAGCGTGGGAAACGAGTCGCCGCGGGACGCATCGGGCACCGCCACAGGGGGAACCCAGTTCCCGGACCCACCGCCGCGAGACCGCGCACCTGGAAGCTCGGGAAAGTCATTGCCTCTATTCTCTATGTGGCTTGGTCGACTCCATCCCCCCCATGACGCCAAGCTTCCGTGATCCTGCGGCCTCGGCCCGCGCGCGTCCGCGCCTCGGCCGTCCGCTAAAGACACGTCTCGCAGCATCGACACGTCGTCGTCCACGAGCGCAAACCTGCCGTCCGATTGCAGTTCAGCGAGCGCATCCGAGATTGACGTCGATCGCGGCACCGTCGACGACGCGCGATTACCGCCGAGCGAGTGTTCATCCCGCCTTCGTCGACCGTCCGCGCCGCCGCCCCCGCCGCCTCGCTCGGCGGACGCCCTTTCGCGAAGCGAAGTAAACATCGTCTGCGCCAGCGTCGTTCGTAGCTCGTCCCGCTCCCGCTGCATGTTCAACCTTTGTTCCTCGCTCCGTCTCTCCGCGTTCAACTCCGCCTCTCGCTTTTCCTTCGCCGCCGCGTTGAACGCCTTCTCCACGCCGAAACGCTTCAGCTTCCACTTCGCCAGATACGCGTCCAGCGCCCGACACTGCCGCTGATCCAGCGCCTCCCGCGTCAGCGGATTCTCAAAACACCTCGACCGCGTCACGTACTCCGCCAGCACCGCCCCGTCGAACATGTGTCCCCGTCTCGCGTCCCTCGCGCCGTCGCCGCCGTCGCCGCCGCCCTCCGCGCCCTCCATCTCAAACGGCGCGTACGCCATCCCTCGCAGCGGTTCCAGCGTGATCGGATCGCACGCCTCGTCGTCCAGCGTCTTCCACCACGCGCTCTCGCGCGCGTCGTCCCCCCCCGGCGCCCGCGCGCGTCGCTCGCGCGCGCTGAACCTCCCGCCCGACGCGTGCGTGTTCCGCGTCCCCGTCCCCGACCCGCGCGCGCGTCGCGGCCGCGCCTCCGGCGCCGCGCGCGCGTCGCTCGCGCCGTCGTTCGCGCCGCCATCGCCGCGCGCGTCGTCCGCCATCGCGCGCCGCGCCGCGCGCCGTCGACTGTCGACCGACGACCGACGACCGACGACCGAAGTTCTCGCGCCACTCGACGCCGCGCGCGCCGCCGTCGCTCGCGCCCGCGCGTCGGCCGACGCGCGCCGATCGCGGTACTCGCCGTCGTCGCGTCCGTCGCGCCGCGCGACCGTCGACGCGACGCTCGCGGCGCGATGCCGACGCGAAGGAATTCGACGGCGACGGCGACGGCGTCGCGTCGCGCGCCGACCGTCGACGCGAACGGGATGACGTTCGCGCGCGCGGACGCGGACGAGCTGAAGAGTTTACTGTCGAGCGGGACGAAGCCGGAGGGCGGGACGCGCGCGCGGTCGAAGCTCGGAACGGTGCGGAATCGCGCGATCGCGATCGAGCGGGTTGGTGTTGAGACGACGACGACGACGAGAGAGACGACGAGAGAGACGACGGCGGCGGCGGCGGCGCGCGCGGAGATCGCGCGAGGGACGCGGGGAGTCGACGCGGTCGGCGCGACGCGCGGGACGGCGGCGCGCGCGAACGCGCGCGAGACGGACGCGCGAGGACTGACGAACGACGGACGCGCGCAGGGCTCGCAAACGGCGATGGACGTCGCGAGGATGGAAGCGCGGGAGGAAGAGGCGATGCGCGCGATGATGCTGGAGCGACAACCGTCGTTGCGGTCGATCAAGACGAAAGTCGAGGAGAGGGGGCGAGACGCGCGGGGAGGGGACGAGAAACGCGCGGACGAGGGCGCGCAGGCGAGCGGGAGCGCGCGATATAGGGCGAACGGAGGTCGCGCGATGGGTCGGGGCGTGAACTTTGATAAGGATGGGAACACGCCCAGGAGCGGCGGCGATGGGGAGATGCTCGGCTCGATCGACAGCGGGACGCCCAACTTTTTTCGAGACGCGAAGGCGCTCAAGGACGACGCCGTCGGAGGAAGAGCCGTGCACGCGGGGTACACCGCGTACGCGACGGTGGTCAGAGACACGCCCGGAGCGGCGGACTCGACGTACTTCAACAACACCGAACTCGCAGATTTGTTGATGATCGTGCACGGGCGACAAAGCGGCGACAACGAGACGCCGCGCACGGCGAAGGCTTTGAATACGCCGACGCTGGCGGAGGTGAACGTGCTGTCCACCGCGCCGATGAACTACTGGGAACGACGAAGCGGGGACATGCGAGAGATGAGCCCAGAAATCTCAATCGAGGGTGACGAGGAGTACGTGGGTAAAAAACGTAAAAGCTGTAAGAAGAGGCCGAAGTCGGAAACGAAAGCGAGGCGTTTCTCGGCTGAACTACTAACAAGGGAAGAGTTGGCCATTCGTAAGATGAAGGCGTTCTCCACGCGCGGCAGCACCCTGCGTACGGTTGATGATGAAGATCTCGTACGAACACTCGTTGACGTGAATGGTCATCCGCTGTCGCAAGAGATGAAAAATGCATGTCTCGAGTACAACGCGAAGACGACGGAGCTAAACGAACGCCACGAAACCGAAATGGCTTCAAAAAGTCTCATCCGTGAAGTCAGCGCCGACGGCGCCGTCGAACCGAAGAGTCGAACTTGGACGCACGAAGAAGATGCCCTCGTGCGCCAGCTTGTCGACGAGCACGGCCCGCAGAAGTGGGCATACATCGCCGAACGTCTCGTCGGCAAAACTCAAAAGCAAGTCTACGCACGCTGGCGTGATTACCTCCAACCCGGTCTCACCACCCGACCGTGGGCCGAGTTCGAGGAAAAACACTTGGTGTTCATCCAAGAAGCGATCGGTAACCAGTGGGCTGTGCTCGCGCGTCTCATGCCCGGTCGTTCGCCGAACGCGATCAAGAATCGATTCCACGCGACGCGTCGCAAGTGCGAGCGCGCGGACGAACTGGTTGACAAATTCGCGTAATCTCTCTTCCCTCGCCGTGCGCACTCGCCGTGCGTCACACCGATTTCCTGTCACAACATTCAGCGCACTTGTATTATCTGTACGCGCGTTTAACCTGTAATATCCAAAACTGAAATCGAAATCACGCCGCGCGCGGCGCGCAGACCCCGCCGTCCTCAACGACGAGCGCGTCGCCACTCTCCGACTCGAATCACGCGAGCGAGCATGCGTCTCACGCGAGCCACGACGTTGGCGATCCTTTTATCCGCCTCAGGTGCGCGCACCGTCCGCGAAAGCGCGCTCGCGCGCGCGCGCCGCCCGCGAACGTCGACGCGATCGCGCGATCGACCGATGTAATCTTGTCCCGAAACTGACGGCGCCCGCGACGCGCTCGCGATCTCACGACGCGCAGGCGTGGCGGCGATCGATGCGTCGCCGAAATACCTCCTCACGGACATTCCCGCGGCGAATCCGGACGTGGAATCCGTGGTGGCGTTCCCTGATCACGCCGATCGAGCGTTTCCGGGCGGCGAACGCGTCAAGGTGCTGCTCGGGTTGCGCAACACCGGCAACGATGCGGTGAACGTGACGCACTTGGCGGGGTCGTTGAACGTGCCAAATAACTTTAACTTTTATGTGACGAATTTTACGGTGAGTTCGTTCGGGGACGCGGTGATTAAACCGAAGAAGGAGGCGACGTTTGAGTACGAGTTCGCCATCGATCCGCAGTTCGCGGGGCACTCGTTGCAGTTGGCGTTGACCGCGTTTTATGACGAAGCGGGTGTGGCGTACGCGACGACGTATTTCAACAGCACCGTGCCGGTGTTAGACCCCAAGGTCGTGTTCGATCGCGAGCTCGCGGTCATCTATTTGACGCTGGCTGGCGTGGCGTTTTTGTGCTTCGCGGGCGTCATGAAGGCGGCGGGCTTGGGACACCTCGTGCCCTTCATCGGCGAGGCCAAGCCGACGACGGGGGCGACGAAGAAGACATACGTCAAAAAGGTTGAGAAGAAGGGAACTACATCGGCGAGCGCGAGCGACTCTGAGCAATGGCTCGAGGGCACGGCGTTCGCGCGCTCGTCGAGCAAAAAGGAGAAGAAGAAACAAAAGTGAGCAACGTTGTAATGTGAAAACGCTTGGCGTCTAGGTCACGATTGGAATGTTATCGATTATCGTATCGTCGTGCTTATTGAAACTCTATTTCGTCACTTCGTGCATCGCCGCGGCTAAGCGACCGACGTTCGAGCTCGTCACGCCCGCCATAGAAATTCTGCCGTTACGAGTCATGTAGATGTGATGGTCGGTTCGCAATTTATCCACTTGCTCGCCAGTCATCCCACTGAAGCAGAACATACCGATTTGGTCGGTGACGTGCTGCCACGGAAGGGTCGAACCGCTTTCTTCGAGGTTCTTACGCAAGAGCGTTCGCATTTTGATGATGCGATCCGCCATGCCCTTCACTTCCTCGTACCACTGCGCCTTGAGCGCGGCATCGCCGAGAATCGTGGAAGCGATGAGCGCACCGTGCATGGGTGGGTTCGAGTACATCGCACGCGCGATCACCTTGAGTTGCGACTCGACACGGTTGGCTTCTTCCTTATCTTTGCACATCACGCTCACGGTGCCGATGCGTTGGCCGTACAAGCCCATGTTCTTCGCGAAGGATTGTGCGAGCGCGACCTTATGTCCGTCTTCAACAAAGATTCTGATCGCTTGCGCATCACGTTCACAATCGCCCGAGGCGAAGCCTTGGTACGCCATGTCGAAGAAGGCGAAGTGATTCTTCGCCTTCATGACTTTGGAAATTTCGCGCCACTGCTCCGCCGAAGGATCGACGCCAGTCGGATTGTGCGCACACGCGTGCAACAAGAACATGCTTCCGTCCGGGGCGTTTTGGATGTCTTCGACCATCCCTTCGAAATCGAGCCCGCGCGTGGATTCCTTGTAATAACGAAACGTGTCTTGTTCGCACCCGGCGTCGCGCCAAATGTTGTGGTGATTACTCCACGTCGGCACGGTGATGTACACCTTGCAGCCCGGCATGAATCGCCGTTGGAACTCCGCCATCAACCGGCACGAGCCCGTGCCAGACAACGACTGAACGGCGGCGATGCTACCGTCGGCGACGTGCGCGGAATTCTCCCCGAACGCCAATTTCAAAGACTGCTGAACGAAATCCTTCGACCCGTTCGTGGGCAAATACTCCATGTTAAAGTTCCCCGCGATGCGCTTCTCCGCCTCGCGCACGCAATTCAACACCACGGGCTTACCGTTATCATCCCGATACGCCCCCTGCGCGAGTTCAAATCCGTCGATCGTCAGTCTAAAACTTTTCCGCGCGCCCTAATCGCGCCCTCGCGCGTCGACGGCCCCCTCGCCGTCCCGCGCGTCCCGCGTCTCGTCGCCGCACGCACCACCCCGAGATTCATCTTCTCCGCGTGCGCGTCCGCGTTAAACATCTCCGAAATCCCCAGGATCGGGTCCTTCGGCGCTTCCGGGACGTCCCCGAATCGCGACATCGCGCGCGTCGTCGTCGTCGTGCGGTCGCTTCGACGCGTCGCGCTTATTTCTTTTCCCAACGTTCGCTTCGCGAGCGCGGCGCCCGCGTCGCGCGCGCGGCGGTGCACGATCTGCGCGGTCGCGCGCGCGAGCATGCGCCGGCCCGAGCGCGCCGGTGTGCGCCGTCGCGTCGCGAGACGCCCGTCGACGAATCCATCGCGCCCTCGAAAACACCCGCGTGTGTGAACCCCCAGGGTTTACACCGCGATCGATCGACCGATCGATCGATCGATCCGCCGTCTCGGCCGTCTCGGACGGCGACGCGAACCGTCCGAGACGGACGCGGCACACCGCGACGCGACGCGCGACGACGACGCGACGCGCGACGACGACGCGACGAAGAGAGACGAAGAAACGATGACGACGACGATCGACGCGTCCAAGCAACTGACGCGGGAAAAGTCCGCGGCGATGGTGACGAACATGCTGCGCGTGGCGCTGCACACGGTGACGTTTTGTCGAGGTGCGGACGAATCGACGAAACGCGAGACGACGAGGCGCGCGCGCGCGGACGACGACTGACGGCGGCGAGGACGAGAGGGCAGGGATATTCGACGCGGAGACGCACTTTAAGGAGTGTAAGAACATGAACGTGTCGATGCATAAGCTGGTGCCGGCGAGTAAGGGGGCGAAACGAATCTTGGACATGCTCGAGCGAGGCGTGGCGGACGCGCTGGAGCGGGGATATTTGAGGAGCGTGTCGTTCGCGCTGACGCGAGCGGTGGTGAAGGATGGAGTGAAGGATGCGACGATGCGGGAGACGGTGGAGGAGTATAAGTTTAACGTGCGCTATGGGAGCCGAGGCGAGGTGACGCTCGACGACGCGCGGTACATCGGCGGCGGCGATCGAGGCGACGTGAGCGTGGGGCTGAGCGATCGCACGGGCAAGACGACGCGCATGGAACGATTGAGCGATGTGGATTACATTAAGAAGGCGGCAATCGCCATGACGCGCTGTTTGCTGTCGCTCGTGAAGACGTTGGAGAACGTTCCCGACGGGTGCGCGTTTAACATTCACGTTTCGTACGTCAACGGTACGCCGGCGGATTACGAGCCACCGTTCTTTGAGGCGGCGGACGCGACGAGAGAAACGACTTGGTCGAAGAACCCGTTCAGTATGAGTGTTGGAAAAGTGGAAACCGAGTATCACGGGCTGTCGCTTCGCGTGCGTTCGGTGTTGGATCCCGCTCAAGACACCGACAGCGGACAAAAGAGCAATCCCGGATCGTCGCAAACTTCTTCTTTGCTCGATGAGTCACCTTCGACGCCTGTCGGCGACAAAACGGCCGCTGACGACGCCATCGTTCCCATGTCGCAAGATGTTGTGGTGAATCTGTCACAACCGAAGGCGGCAGCCGCACCGACGTTCGACGACGGCGAAGTCGAAGCGCAAGTACTCGATTGGGTGAAAACGCGACGGAGCTCGGGCATCGTCGACGCCGTGGCGTGCTCCAATACATTCCGAGCGTACCCGTTCAAGGTGATAGATCGTGCGTTCGAGCGCTTGCTTGCCAAGGGGCTGGTTGAAAAGAACGGGGATCGAGGTTTTGTCTTGTCGTCAGCGCCAAAGACGAATGGTAAGAAGCGATCCGCGTCGACGAAGGCTATCGCGCCGCAGGCTACTCGTCGCTGCTTACGCTCGAATACGCGAAAATAAATGTTGTGGACGAGAAACATATGAGAATATTATATACACGCGTAAGATGAATGAGTTTAATGTGAATGATTGTTAATGAATGTCCATCCGTCGCGTCTACAAGTACTTCACGAAGGATGGGATGGAGCCAGTGATTTGGCGCAAGATTTTAACCGTGTACATCACCTTGCCGTGCATCGTCATATCAGTCATTGTCTTGAGCCGGATACCTGTGTCGATGATTTCCACGTCGTACGCATCGCTGATACCTTCGACGAGAAGTTCTTTCACCATGATCGACGCATCCGTGATCAAATCGATGATGGGAGCGGTGGGACTGTCGAGCAAAATTCCTTGAATGCCGAGATCACCAGCCAGTATGCGCATTTCCCTGGCAAAGACGCATGACAGGCTGAATTCGTCAGGTTCACCAAACGTATCACGCATCAGCGCGAGGACGTCGTGCACTTGTTCGTGCGCGGTGATTGAGTCAATCGTCGCCTTGACTTCGTCGCTCGCCTCCGTGGTGGCGATGTAGAACGGCGTGATCCCGAATTCATACCCAGCGGCACCGACTCGAACGTCATCGGCATCAATCGTCTTGATTCTTAGATTATCGATGCGTTGCAGCTGTTTGTAGAGAAGCTCCAGGTATAAATCGGCTCCGACACTATCGACGTCTCCGCTTTGCTTTTCGCCAAACATCGTGCCGACACCTCGAATGCCCATATCTCGCTCTGACAGACGGAACCCTTCGCCCAATCCGCAGCATTCCTCCAGCGCGGCCAATCGCTCCTGCGCGCCCGTCGTCAGCTCACTCTCGTCTGCGGAGTAGAACATGTAAGCGTACGCCTGGCGACCGGCCCGACCAACGCGACCGCGAAGCTGATACAACGAAGCGAGCCCAAAAAACTGCACATTTTCGATGATGATCGTGTTACAGTTGGGAATGTCCAAACCAGACTCGACGATCGTCGTCGCGATCAGTACGTCCGCCGAACCGTTTGAAAATGACTCCATGGCGTCGTCGATGGCTTCGCCGTCCATTTGTCCGTGCGCCGTCATGATTTGTAAATTCGGGAAAAGGCGCAACAGTCGATCGCACGCGTCGCGCATCATATTGATCCGCGGTACGATGTAATATATCTGCCCATTCCGCGAGATTTCGTACTCGATCGCCTTTCTGATGTCGTCGTCGTTCTGCGGCGCGAGCACCGTGTTAATTGGACGGCGCTCCGGTGGCGGCGTCTGCACCAGCGACGCGTCGCGGAATCCCGACATGGCCATGTGCAGCGTGCGCGGGATTGGCGTCGCCGACAACGTGAGAACATCGACTTCAGCTTTCAACGCACTTATCTGGTCCTTGTGCTTGACACCGAATCTTTGTTCTTCGTCTATAACGAGTAATCTGAGCTGCTTGTAATACTCTTGCTCCAAGTTCACCAGCTTATGCGTACCGACGATGATTTGCACTTTACCGTCCCTAAAATCATCGAAGATTGTGTTTTGCTTTGCGGCTTGGATGTGCCTAGTGACTAATTCAACGTTTATACCCAACGGGCGAAATCGAACGGCGAGGTTTGCCGCGTGCTGCTTCGCTAAGACGGTGGTCGGCGCCATCATGAATACGCCCCCTCCGCTGCTTGCCACATGAAACATCGCGCGCATGGCGACTTCCGTCTTCCCAAAACCGACGTCACCAATAACTAATCGATCCATCGGAGCGTCTTGCTGCAAATCTTCGGTGATTTCTTGAATCGCGCTCGTTTGATCTGGCGTGAGCGTAAACGGGAACGACGCGTCAAACTGCTTCGCCCTCTCGGGGTCAGGCAACGGGTACGGCTCTCGCACACATTGCAACCTTTGGAGATACACCACCATTTGGTTCACCACTAGACGACGAATCGTTGCCTCGGTCTTCCTTTCCCTCAAATCCCAAGTCGATTTGTCGTTGAGCTTGTTGAGCTTTGGTGGTTTCACCAATCCTCCAGGAGAACAAAAGCGGTAGAGCAATCGCCTCGACGCCTCTGGACTAATCTTCGCCGTCGCATCCTGATACTTCAGGAACAAGAACGGTTTGTTTTGCGTACCTTCATTGGCTGACTCCACGGCTAATACCTTCATGCCGAGAAACTGACCTATGCCGTACTTTCGATGCACCACGTACTCACCCGTGACGAGTTTAAAAGGATCAATCGCGTTGTTCACCCCGAACGCATCTTCCACGTAACCGTCTCGCACGCGTCTATTCTTTTCTTCTACTTCCGCCGCGCTTTCAAGCATGTCATCCACCTGTTCATCGGCTTCAGAGCTATCCATGCTCGTTCTAAACGTGTCCCATGCCGAAATCGCGCCGCCGTCGTTAAACTTATCTCGCACCATCCCCATGCCCCGCTCGCGACGCTCCGCAAACAACCGCCTCAATCGATCTCCCGCCGCTTCTCCCCCGATCGTTGTCTCTTCTCTAAGCGCTGAGGACAACTCGACCTCTTGCGCCGCGGCGCCGACGGACGCGTCCCCGAGCGTCGCGCCGCTCGCCGCCGGCGCCAGAATTCTCCCTCGTTTCTTCACGAAACTTTCCAACGCGAGCGCTTCTCTTTCCCGGCGATCGACGCTTATCACCTGTCGCGTCTTCGAGCTCTCTTTCACCGACCGCGCGAGCTTGCGAACTTTGCGAACCTTCGGCGCGCTCTCGCTCTCGCTCGTAGATGTCGTCCCCGACGCCTTGGAGCCGTTCTCCGTCTTCGGCGCGCGTCGCGCGACGCGTCGAGGCGTCGCGGACGATTTCCCTTGGTCATCTTT
>MDSW01160881.1_pt1 | contig 11211 bp, 11 predicted proteins | sample 811171 | NCBI WGS metagenome assembly MDSW01 (sample SAMN05326641, study PRJNA326480) | marine metagenome | isolation source: seawater | place: Atlantic Ocean: North West | collected 2012 | reverse complement strand
GTTCTGTAAGTGACTTTATTTTAGAAGGCTATGAATCTCACCCAGCTTTAAAAGCAAAAATGGCAATATAGATAAAATGATAATTTCACATTTAGTAGCATTATCTAATAACAATGTAATAGGCGTGGACAATGATTTGCCATGGAGATTAAAGAAAGACCTTCAACACTTTAGTGCTTATACTCAAAACAAAGTCATTGTAATGGGAAGGAAAACATTTGAATCAATTGGCAGACCGCTACCAAATAGAAAAAATATTGTTATATCCTCAACAATCTCATCAACAAGTGAAGTTCAAGTAGTAAATTCATTAGAACAAGCAATTTCTGAGGCAAGAAACTGGAACAGGGAAAATAGCTTAGTTGAAGAGATTGTATTAATTGGCGGTGGGTACATTTTTAAAGATAGCATTAATCTAGTAAATAAATTAGTTCTCACAAGGGTTGATTGTGATATCAATGGAGATGTGTTTTATCCAAGCATTGATCTTGATAAATGGAGAATGATTTCAAATGAGTCCTTTATACAGGATGAAGACAATGAGTATGATTTCTCAGTTGAAACCTATTTAAAAAATTAAGATTTAGCTTCTTTTGCTTTTGATTGCTGGATAAAATCTCTTCTTAATGCAAGATTTTTGACTCTTACTTCTTCATTTTCAGCATATTTTATCCATGAATTAGCTGTCTTTTTAATTCGTTTATCTTTATCTCTAGCAGCAGCCCTAAACTGTTTTTTAGCTTCTTCAAAATTTTCCATTTCAAAGTAAGCTTGCCCCAAAACTAGTTGAGATTGAGAAACACTTTTGACTTTACCTTTTTTAAGACCAGCCTGTATGGCTCTAATTGAATCCTCTATCCTATCTTCAAATAAATATAAGTTGCCTAATAATATATATGTTTCACCCTCTTTTGACATTTTTGCAGCCTGCTCAAGCACAGGTATTGCTTTGTCGATCTCTTGGGCCATTCTCCAAGAATCAGCCAAAAGTTTTAGATTTTTTTCAGTGTCTTTAACTACAGCTACTGTTGATTCTTCACCAGTTTTTTCATCTTTAATAGTTACTTTTTTGTTTTGACCAGCCACAAGCACCTGTGCTGCCCAATAAGGATTTTTGCTAAGAAGGAGCAATTGAGCTAAAGCTAAATATTCACCTTCTTTATCAAGAAGGTCTTTGTTAAAAGCAGCTTTGAGGGTGATCATATAATCCTCTTCTCTATCCATTTGTTGATAAGTTCCACCTAACTGTAAGAAATAAAGCTTTTTAGGATAGTAATTTACTAGGATTTCATAAATGACTAATTGTTGCTCTAGTGCAAATGTAGCACTAATAACTTTTTTATCTTTCAACTCATTAAAGCAAGCTGCTAGGAGAACATACCAATTTTCTTTTGGGCGATAACCTTCTTCTTCAGCAAGTCTTATAGCCTCTTCCATAGATGAACGAGCCCTTACATAATCTTCTTTTTGGAAATATGCAGAAGCAAGAAGATAATGTGATTGAGCGGTTACCTTTTCTACTTCATCCATCCACTGAAGAATTAGACGTATGCCTTTATCCCAGTTCGCTTTTACAAGGTTTAATTGTGCAAGTGTTAGTAAAGATGCGGTTCGAAGAGGTATAGTTGCCTCTGGCTCTTTTAAGAGCTGCTCATATGCATACATGGCCTGATCATAATCCTCTTCACTAAAATATATATAACCCCAGTAATTCCACATGACAGAGCGATCATAACTTTTTAAATCGCCTCTTTCATTTAAAAGCTCTGTTAAGATTCTTTTTGCTTCATTCCAATCAGGATCATCTTCCTCTTTTTCAATAAACTTACCTTTATTTTCAGGATCTGGAACTTTAACTACTTTTTGTCTTTCAAGCGCCTCAACTACTTTAACTACTTTTTTAGCGGTTTTAGATGTGAGCACTCTAGCTTTTTTATATGTTCTTTTTTCTTGTTTTTTTCCTTCATCAGAATAACTTTGGGCAAATAGAGTCGAAGGTCCAAACATAAAAGAAGAAATCAATAATACAGAAAATATACTGCTAAAAAATTTGCTCATTAGCTTTCCTCAAGTATAAAAGTAAACTTATGAGGGACATCATCCACCCTTACTGCCTTCCCATCAACTATTTTAGGCTTATATTTCAATTTTAATGCTGCCCGTGATGCTGCTGAATTAAATATAGAACATTGTCTGTAAACTGTTTCAGGATTTGTTGGATCGCCACACATACCTTCTAGAGGGACTGCATTTTCAACTGTACCGGTCTCAGTAATTGTGAATGCAACAACTGCATATCCCATTATTCCTCTTTCTTGAGCCCTTCTAGGATATATAGGCGTGACTTTAAATAATGGGATATATTCCCCATCTCTAAAAAATGATCCGCTTCCAGCGAAATTAGTTTTTGGCTTTGGAAGACTTACATCAACCCCAGCCAAGGGCGCTAAATCTAATTCAGGTTGAGCAATGTCTTCAGGCTGTTGATCGGGCTCTTCAGGTTTATCAACACTATCAAATAAAGTATCAATGTCTCTCTCAGGCATAATTACATCGCCTAATTTTCTTGAATTATCTGTTGGAATACTATTGTCTCCTAATGAAATCAACGCAACCATCAGAAAGAATAATCCAAGTGTAATTAAAGCTGCAAATCCAGAACCTGCTAGATACTTATTGTAGTTAAATGCTTTATTGAAAAGATCTATTAATGGCGCAAGCACTTTTGTAATTGTCTGAGATAAAGTACTTAAACTATTATTAGCGGTATTCAAATTAATTCTCTATTTTGGTTCGGAGGCAAGAGATATATTGTATACACCAGCTTCTCTAGATCCATCCATAACTTTTATGATCGTATCAGCCATAGCTTTTTCATCAGCCTGAATCACTACTGATCCCTGAGGGTTATCTGCTAAAAGTTTAACGACGTTAGCTTTAACTTGTCTAGCATCAATTCTTCTGCCATCCATCCAAATTTCGCCAGAAGCACCAACCGCAATTAAAATAGCTGCGTTTTCTTGCGTTTCTGATGTATCAGATTCCGGTCTGTTTATCTCAAGACCTGGCTCTTTGATAAAGTTTGCGGTCACAATAAAGAAAATAAGCATAATAAACACAACATCAAGCATTGGTGTCATATTAATTTCTGCTTCTTCTTCTTGAACTGCACTTGATATAGCGTTTCTTCTCAAAATACTCTCCTGTTAACTTTTAATTACTTCTTTTATTAAACCTTCTTCTCTATTTCTAGCTGCATTAAGGTAAATAGTAGCAAATACACCTGATAATGCGGTAGTCATACCCGCCATAGTTGGAAGAGTTGCCTTTGAGACTCCTCCGGCCATCGATCTTGCATCACCACCACCGGTAAATGCCATCACCTGAAATACTTCTATCATTCCAGTAACAGTACCCAATAATCCAAAAAGTGGAGCAAGAGCTACACAAGTGTTTATAAGTGGTAGATGTTTATTAACTGCTTCTTTTGCTTGAGATATTAGTTTATCTTTAATTTGTTGAGCTTTCCAAGATGAGTGATCGCTTATTGATTCCCATTCAGATTTTAATTCTCCCATATACTCTTTATGACCAGAATTAAAATACCAAACTCTTTCCAAAATTATCGCCCACATGAAAGCAGCAAGAATCGCTATCAACCAAAGCACACTTCCCCCAGCAGACATAAAGTCTCTGAGAGTATTAAATGCTTCAGTAATAGCGTAAAACATTATCTATTTACTTTGATTCAGAATGTTCAGCTACTATTCCTGTACTTTGCTCTTCTAGAACATTAATAATTCCTCTTGCTGATGAGTTAGCAAAAGAATGTAGAAGAGTTGTAGGGATAGCAACCACAAGCCCCAAGACAGTAGTAACAAGAGCTTGTGAGATACCTCCTGCCATTATTTTAGGATCTCCCGTACCAAATAATGTGATTTGCTGGAAAGTAACAATCATACCTGTGACTGTTCCGAGTAATCCAGCTAATGGAGCCACAACCGAAATAATTTTGACCACTGGAATTCCTCTTTCTATAGCAGGTCTTTCTGCCATAATTGCCTCAGCAAGTTTCAATTCAAGGGTTTCAATATCTTTGCCCATATGTTCTTCACCAACAGCTAGAACTCTTCCTAGTGGATTAGATTTGTCATGAGTTTTAGATTTTGCTTGCTTTTTAACAGCCACGCCCATGTTATATAAAGTAAATAGTTTCCAAAAAGCTATTCCAATACCAAACAAACCAACAATAATAATTATGTAACCTACTTCCCGTCCTTGGTTAACTCTTTCCAATAAACTAGGATTTTGAATTAAATTTGCGAGCAAGCTTCCACCAACAGGACCTGTTGGATCAACTCCAAACTTAACTACATCACCAGGATCAGCTTTGGATAATTTTTTTGCTGAACTTACATAACGACCTTCAGGTTGTTTACCTAGAAATGCATATTGTCCCTTGCTTCCAATGTATTCAAGATACTTTCCATCACAAATAGCATTGTAAAGTCCTACCCTAGTCACCACACAATTCTCGGATTCTCCATCAAGATTGATAACATTTGTGTTAAAACTTACAACTTCAGAACCTGCGACCATTTCTCTCTGTAATTCGTACCATAGTCCTTCAAGCTCTCTGATTGTAGGTAGTTCTGTGGCATCTGACATTTTTGCAGAAAGGTCATTTAAGAAGGTTTCTCTCTCTTTTCCGTACTGAGCAGACGTCAAAGAATCAGCAAAAAGTGAGCTTGCCTCTCCAGCAGAGCTTTGTAAATGACCAAATAACTCAACCAAGGAACCCAATTCTTTCTTATAAGCTGCTTCCTTAACAACCAAAATGGCATCATTCTTCTTATATTCAGCCTCGAGTTGATCAGCAATTCTTTCTTGCCTTGCTAACTCTCTTTTTTCAGCAGCAAGCTTTGCAGCTTGTTGATTTTTATTTGCTAAAAATTCAGCTTCTCTTTGAGTGTTCACATTTTGTTCAGATGTTCTTCCTTGCTCAACAAGTTGAAGCAAACCTTGAATTGTTGTTGGCTCTCCATCAGTGCTCTCTTGAGAAACAATTTCAAAGGAAAATAAAAGTACAAAAGTGAGAAAATATCTATTTAAATTTTTCATGATGCATCTCCTCTGTAAACTATAGGTAGCATCATGATATCCATAGGCGCTAATTTTTGCGCCATTCTGATTCCATCTCTTACAGTTATTCTGTAACTTCCAGAAAGCTCTTCCCAAGTGCCTGTTTCATTATCATAATATCCAGTCGTTCTTTCATCTTTAGACTGGAAGAACATCCCAAGCCTTCCAACTCTAAGAATATTTACAACAACCTCTTGTCCATCTAAAACAATGGTTTCATCATACGCATCAAGTTTTCTTCCATATTCAGCTTCGATGTTATAAGCCTCTAATATTTGCCTTACTTGTTCTGAAGCAGTCACCTTAGGGTTTGAAAGTGAAGCTCTTACAAGATCAAGTCTTTGCTTCCTTTCTTCTATGTGAAATGGTGTATCGAGATTAACATACTTCTCAAGGCCTTCTAGCATTCTTTGTGCAAGAGGCGGAATCTGTCTTTGCATTACAACAACTTGAACAAGCTGCTCATCATATTTGTCCATTAAATCTAGTTGAGCTTGAATTTGAATTCTTTTTTGTGCGTTATATAACTTTAATCCTTCAACTTGTTTTGAGACAACTTTAAATTCGTTAATTAATTTATCAGTATCTGATTCTGTGGCATCAATTTTAGCTTGAGATTTAGCTGAAAGTTCAGTGTTATCTCTTCCAACTTCTAATACTAGCTCCATCTCCGATGCCATGACGAACGTTGACAACATAGTAAGAGCTACTAGGCTTTTCTTTAACATATTTTTCCCCTTTGAAAAATGGTTCACTAGTCTAACAGCGTAGTGAAATTATTCAAACTTTTATAAAAGTAAAATTGTACCCAATTTTGCTTTAAATGGTGTTACTTATTTATAACTTATTTGTCCTGGTTATATTTATTGATTAATACACTTTATAAGTAAAACTTAGAGCCTAAAAAATTTTAGGGATAAGTTTAGGAGTATTTTTTTTATAATTTTGATAATCCTCAAGATGGCCCCACTTTTTATGCCCTCTGCCCTCCAGCATTCTTACCCCACTAACGTAAACTAAAAGTAAATAGGAAAAAATAGGTGAAAAAATCGCTAAATAATTCATGCCCTCAAATGTTGATATGCCCATTACTGTTATGCCAGCCCAAAGAGTGATTTCACCAAAGTAGTTGGGATGTCTAGATCTGGCCCAAAGTCCTTCATTTATGAAAGAGTCTTTATTTTCTGGAATTGATCGAAATGCAGATTTTTGATTATCAGCTATAACTTCAATTGCAAAACCAAATATAAACATCAGAAGTCCTAAAATGAATAAGCTATTTATGGGAATGCCTGAAGGATTGGCAATAGCAATTAAAGCTGCAGATGAACATATAAAAACCCACATACCCTGCAAAGTCCATGTCATAAAAAATTGTGAAAAAGATGTTTTTATCGAATCAAATCTTCCATCTTTTTTATCTTTACGAATCCTCATAAAGAGAAATGAGCCCAATCTGATTGCCCAAACAATTATAGCTAATCCAACCAAAATGTTGCCAAGAGTAAGATTTGCTAAACTGCCAGTAGCATATAAAGCAAATAAAATGGTTCCAATATAAGTTAAGCTGCCTGTAAGGTCATAAAACTTTTCAGTTTTAAAGAGAAAAGCTGGAATATATGCTATCCACTGAATAACAAAAGTCAAAACTAAAATTTGTCCAACTAAGTTTGAGCCATCAAAATCAATGCTGTTATAAGAAATTATCTCAGCATATAACTTTGTAAAAATAAAAACTCCTGCAGCGATGGCTAAATTAATTAAGTGTTTCATGATTCCTCCCATCCACATGTTCGTTCAGCATTTTGTGTATCAAGCCAATCCATAAGCGGTCGATAGTAGTTTAACATTGCTTTGCCGCTTAATTCCCTCGTTCCAGTCATTGCTTCCAATGCGCTTTGCCATTCTTTGCTTTGTCCTAAAGCCAGCATGGCTCTTAATTTCTTTCCAGCAATCTCATTATCATATATTGAGCATTCATGAAGCGGTCCATCAAATCCCATTTGATTACAAAGAGATTCGTGAAATTGATATTGAAGAATCTTTGCTAAGTAATATCTTGTGTAGGGTGTATTGCCTGGTATGTGGTATTTTGCTCCAGGATCAAATGCATCAACATCACGATCACGGGGAGCTTCAATACCTTGATAAAATTTTCTTAGCTCCCACCAAGAATTATTTAAGTCATCTGGGCTAGTTTCTCCAGTGAAGACTTTTGCCCTCCATTTGTCTAACATCAAAGTCCACGGAACAGAGACTACGCCATCAAGAGCTTGCTTCATTAATAAAGAAATTGGATCTGAATTTGCCCTAGCAGCTTCCTCTGCAGTGACCATTCCAATCTTTTGAAGGTAGTTAGGAGTTATTGATAATGATAGCAAATCTCCTACTGCTTCATGAAAACCGTCGTTAGCTCCTCGTTGAAAAATGTCAGGAAGATCGCTGTAAGCTTGGTAGTAGAAAATATGCCCAAGCTCATGATGTATTACTGAAAAGTCTTCTGCATTTCTTTCAATACACATTTTGATTCTCAAATCATCAATATCTGAATCTATGTCCCAAGCAGATGCATGACATACAACATCTCTATCTTGAGGCTTTACAAATAATGACCTTTCCCAAAAAGTGTCTGATAAAGGTTCAAATCCTAAAGAAATAAAAAATTTTTCAGCAATTTTTACCATTTCAACTTCATCAATGTCCTTTTCGATAAGGATATTGGTTAAATTTATCTCAGAGCTAGATTGATTACTTTCTGCCGTATAAACCAAGTCATAAATATTTGCCCATGACTGTCCCCACATATTGCCCAATACATGCGCGGGCAAATTACCTGTTTTAGATACAATGTTTTCACCATAAAAATTTGATAGCTCATCGCGAACATGACAATGCAAAGCATCATACAGAGGCTTAAGCTCATCCCATACTCTGTCAGTTTCATCTAAAAAATCTTCTGCTGGCATGTCATACTTACTAAACCACAGATCAGTAAGGCCGTTATAACCCAGGTCATTAGCGCCTTGATTGCCTATTTCAACCATTCTTAAGTACATATCTTTCATTGGCTTGCCAATATTTCTCCACCCTTCCCATGCCTTCAAAAGCTCCTCATGATCTCTTGAATTATCAATAATGTTCTCGAATGCCTCCAAGTCATAACAATCATCAGCTGAAAAACAATGCTCTCCAGCGCCGTACATAGCATCTAATTCAGCGCTAATTGATGATATTTCTCCAGCTAGTGCTTCATCTAAGGGAGATGGCATCACAAATGAGCTTTTTATAAGATTAAGTTTTCTTCGATTTTCTTCTGAAACTTCAACTTCGTCAAAAGAAGAAGCCTGCCGAGCTCTCTCTAATGCAAGCAATTGATATCTTTTACCATAGTCTGCAACTACTTTCTGAGAATCATAAGTGATAAAATTGGCGCCAATCCAATAGGCTGAGCTTACAATAGGGCCAAGAGTTTTATCTTCAAGCTCAACACTTTGTAGAAATGCTTCTGCATCGGATTCGGTAAGAGCATTTGATTTCTCGCTTGAACACGAGGAAATTACTAAGATAAGGATAAAAATAGTAGATAATAAAAATTTATACATAAAAAGCCTTTTAAATAACAGAAGAAAGTAAATCACACTATGAAAATATCAACAAGCCAATTTAGAAACGGTTTAAAAATAATCATTAATGATCAGCCATGTTCAATTCTTGAGCATGAATTTCACAAGCCTGGCAAGGGACAGGCAGTAATGAGAGTAAAATTTAGAAACTTAATCACTGGCAAAATAGTAGATAAAACATATAAATCAGGAGAATCCGTAGAAGAGGCAGATGTAATGACGATTGAGATGAGCTATCTTTATTCAGATGGAGAACAATGGCATTTTATGAATTCTTCTACTTTTGAACAAATTGCAATCAATGAAAGCGTTGTAAGTGATGCAAAGAAATGGATTATTGGTCAGGAGAATTGCGAAGTAGTGATTTGGAACGATGAACCCATTTCAGTTGAGGCGCCGCCATTTGTGGAATTAAAAATTACAAAATCAGATCCTGGCGTTAAAGGCGATACTGTCTCAGGAGCAACAAAACCTGCAGAACTTGAAACCGGTGTAACAATACAAGTTCCCTTGTTTGTTGAAGAGGGAGAAAAAATTAAGGTAGACACAAGATCTGGAGAGTATTCGGGGCGCGTATAGACTTTGTATAATCAAATTTCAGCTTCGCTAAATGAGTTTATTGATAATAAACTTTCTCTTGATGCAGGCCAAAAAAAGACGCTAAGAAAAAAACAAAAATTAACTCTATCAGATTCTCTAAAGAAAGGTCATTGGACTTCCAACCTATGCTTGATTGCATCCAATCTTGCAAAAATAAATCCTCAAGATGTAGCCTCAGCACTTATACCGATACTAGAATCTCAGTCCGAAATAGCAAAAGTAGAGTTAGCTGGACCAGGTTTTATAAATATTTTTTTAACTCGGGAAGCATTTTTAGCTCAACTAGATAATGCTCATGATGATCCTTCTTATTTTCTTAATTCTTCAGACACATCCAAAGAAAAAATACAGATAGAATTTGTTTCAGCGAATCCAACTGGTCCATTGCATGTAGGCCACGGTAGAGGTGCTGCATACGGAGATGCTATTGGAAGAATCTTAGAACGACTTGGTCATGAGGTATCTAGAGAGTACTATGTTAATGATGCAGGCAGGCAAATTGATATTCTCGCATGTAGTATTTTTCTAAGAAAATTTGAATGCTTTGATGGAGATCAATTTCCAGACTCTGCATATAAAGGATCCTACATTTTAGACATTGCTGATGCCATAGAAATTAATATTGGCATTACTCAAGCTGAAAAAGAATCTCTAATAAAAGATCTCCCTGACGAAAATGAAGAAATAATAGATGCTCTAATTAAACGCATAAAAATAAATTATTCAGATACTTGGTCAACAATTAGAGACTTTGGCCTTGATTTTGTTATCAGATCTATAAGAGAGGATTTAACAAAATTTAAGGTCGTATTTGATAATTGGTTTTTTGAATCATCACTTGGAGAACTCTCAGATAAAAAATCAGAAATTTCTAAAGCGCTTGCTAAAGTACAAAAAGATCATGCATACGAAAAAAATGGAGCTATTTGGTTAGAGTCCTCAAAATTTGGAGATGATAAAGATCGTGTAATTATCCGTGAAGACGGAAGAGGAACTTACCTATCCGCTGATTTGGCATATCACAGAAATAAATTAGACAGAGGCTTTGACACCATAATTAATGTTTGGGGTGCAGATCATCATGGTTATATTAAAAGGATAGAGGCAACTATTGAAGCTATGGGTTATAGCAAGAAACAAATGCAAGTTCAGCTCGTTCAATTTGCTAACCTTTTTGAGGATGGATCAAAGGTAAAAATGTCAACTCGAAGTGGAAATTTTTATACGCTTAAAAAACTAATTGATGATATTGGCCCTGATGCCTCTAGATTTTACTACTTATCTAAACAGGCAGATCAACATTTAGATTTTGATATTGGAATTGCAAGATCTAACTCTAAAGATAATCTTTATTATTACATCCAATATGCACATGCAAGAATCAGCTCTGTTGAAAAAAAATTTCTTAAATTAGGCAAGTCTTTGCCTGAGAAATTTAATGATGCTAAATTTGACAAGTGTGATGAACTTCTTCAAATAGCTTTAAATGCTCAATTTATTGTTAAAAGTTCAGGAGAGAGCTTGCAGCCGCATCTAATTGTTTATTACTTGAAGGATATTGCACAAAATTTTCATCAATTTTATAACAATGTAAATATCCTCAATGCAGATGAAGAGCATAAGAATAATATTATGCGTACTCTTATAATTGTTAAATCTGTTATAGCCTCCTCTTTAGACTTGTTGGGCATTGAGCCTTTAGAACGTATGTAATTAATGTGAAAGATTTTGCTAAAAAACATCCAATAAATAAGTCAAAGGCAAGAAGAGTTAAAACCTCTTTACGGGCAAAAAGAGAGCTGAATCAGCCTCTTAAAATGAAGCACTTATTAGTTATTGCTGGCAT
>MDSW01010903.1_pt1 | contig 11211 bp, 11 predicted proteins | sample 811171 | NCBI WGS metagenome assembly MDSW01 (sample SAMN05326641, study PRJNA326480) | marine metagenome | isolation source: seawater | place: Atlantic Ocean: North West | collected 2012 | reverse complement strand
TTTTTTCTCTCCTAAACCAACCATAATTCCAGATTTAGTAAATAAATTAGGTTTTTTTTCTTTAACAGAGCTTAAAAGATTAATTGAAGCAAAATATCTTGAGCCTGGTCTAACTTTTAAATAGAGACTTGGTACTGTTTCAATATTGTGGTTAAAGACATCTAGATCTGCTTCTAAAACTTTTTCATAAGATTTTCCTTTTCTTAAAAAATCCGGCGTTAAAACTTCAATAGTTGTGTTAAAATTATTTTTTTTAATTTCAGATACAACTTTTTTAAAATGAATTGCTCCGCCATCATCAAGATCATCTCGATCAACTGAAGTTATAACTACATGATTTAAATTTAATTCTTTTACAGCTTTAGAAACTTTAAAAGGTTCTAGTGGATCTAAAGCTCCAGGTTTTCCTGTTTTCACATCACAAAAGGCACATGCTCTTGTACATGTGTCGCCCATAATCATAAATGTAGCATGTTTTTTGCTCCAACACTCTGTGATATTTGGACAATTTGCTTCTTGGCAAACTGTAACTAAATTATTTTTGTTAACTACTTGTTTTGTTTGAAAAAATATTTGTGAATTGATAATTTTAGTCTTTATCCATTTAGGTTTTTTTTTAATTGGACTGGAAATATTTTTTACTTTTTCAGGATGTCTAGGTTTCATTTTTATTTTAATTTTATTAAAACCTCACCTTTTTTTCCAAACTTTAATTTTTCTCTATAAAGAGTATCCAAATAATCAAGGTCAATGTTTTCTGAAAGTAAATTGTTCTTTTTTTCCACTGTGTTTAACTCTTTTTCTATCTTTAGTTCCTTTTTAATTAACAATTTTTCTATATTTTTTTTTTCAAAATAAGAAAACAAACCTCTTTCTCCACTAATTAAATTAATGCCCACATATAGGGTTAGAAATATATTCAATAAAAACAATTTTTTAGTCTTAAAAATTTGAATTAATCTCATTCTAAGATTCTAGCCATTTTAGCTGAATTTCCAAGTTCTTCTTCTATACGAAGTAACCTATTATATTTAGCAATTCTCTCAGATCTGGCTAATGATCCTGTTTTTATTTGAGAAGATTTTGTCGCAACTGCTAAATCAGCTATAAAAGTATCTTCTGAGTCTCCAGACCTATGAGAAATGATTGTTTGAAATCCTTTTTTTTGCGCGTAATCTATAACACCCATGGTCTCAGTAAGTGTCCCAATTTGGTTAGGCTTAATTAATATAGCATTAGCTAATTCTTCTTGAATGCCTTTTTCAAGTCTCTCTTTATTGGTCACAAATAAATCATCTCCTACAATTTGAATTTTTTGTTCATTTTTTTTTAAAGTTTTCATAAATTTAGACCATGCATCCCAATCGTCTTCAGAAAAAGGGTCTTCTATAGATTTGATTGAATACTTTTTAATAAGGCTTAGATAGTAATCTATGGTTTTGTCAGTATTTTCAAATTTTGAGCTTTGAACAGAATATTTGCCTTTGTCAAATAATTCGTTTGAAGCAACATCTAAACAGATTGAAATATCTTCGCTTGGTTTAAAACCTGCAATTTCTATAGATTTTAAAATAAGTTCTATCGCCTCTTCATTTTTGGTCAGTGAAGGAGCAAAACCTCCTTCGTCACCTACAGTTGTAGATAAATTTTTTTTACTTATTAAATCTTTCAATTTTTGGATCACTAAAAAACATATTCTTACTGATTCTGAAAATGTTTCTGTTTTTTCAGGACGTATCATAAATTCTTGTATCCTTAGAGAATTATTGGCATGGGCTCCGCCATTAATTATATTCATGAGAGGTTTTGGTAATTGGTTAGAGTTGTTTTCTGCTAAATGTCTATAAAGTGGTACATTTTTACATACAGAAGCTAGTTTGCTTGCTGCAATTGATACAGCTAGAATTGAGTTAGCTCCTAATCTACTTTTTTGTTTTGTTCCATCTAAATCAATTAATTTTTTGTCTATTTTTCTTTGATCAAAAACGTCAAGAGATTTCAAATGTTTAGATATTGTCTCATTTATATTTTTAACAGAAGCTAAAACACTTTTTCCTAAATAAGCTTTACTATTTACATCTCTCAGCTCAAAAGCTTCATGTTTTCCTGTAGATGCTCCCGAAGGAACTATTGCAGATGCATAATGACCATCTTCTGAATAAATTTCAGCTTCAATAGTTGGATTGCCTCTACTATCAAAGACTTGTCGGCCTTTGATATTTTTAATTTTTGCCATTCTTTATTAACTTGTCAATTTCTACTAACTTTTTTAACAAACTTGGCATTTGTGATAGTGGTACCATATTTGGTCCATCTGATGGTGCATTATCTGGGTCTTGATGTGTTTCCATAAAAACTGCGCTCACGCCAACTGCAATAGCAGCACGAGCAAGATACTCTACAAATTCTCTTTGACCTCCACTCTTGTCTCCCATACCACCTGGTTGTTGAACTGAATGAGTAGCATCAAAAACAACTGGGTAACCGATCTTTGACATTATCGGTAATGCTCTCATATCTGAAACCAAAGTATTATAACCAAAGCTTGCTCCTCTTTCGGTAATTAAAATATTTTTATTTCCAGAATCTTCTATTTTTTTCACAACATTTTTCATATCCCATGGTGCTAGAAATTGACCTTTTTTAACATTAACAATTTTCCCAGTTTTAGCTGCAGCAACTAACAAATCTGTTTGCCTGCATAAAAAAGCAGGTATCTGCAAAACATCTACATGCTTAGAAACTATTTCACATTGTTCTATTGTATGAATGTCTGTTAACACTGGGATATCTAATTCTTTTTTAATCTTATCAAAAACTGGAAGAGATTTTTCAAGTCCGGCTCCTCTTTTGCCTTTCAAGCTAGTTCTATTAGCCTTGTCATAGGAAGTTTTATAAATTAATCCTATATTAAGTTTTTGAGTTATATCTTTAAGCTTGCTGGCCATATTAAGAGCATGTTCCTCATTTTCCAACTGACAAGGCCCAGCAATCAAAGTAAATGAGCTTGAATTAGAAATATTTAATTTTCCGCACTTAACTGTTTTGTTTTCCATTAATTCATTCCTTTTGTTTTTCCTGCAGCTTTAATAAAAGAAGAGAATAAAGGATGTGGCGTAAAAGGCCTAGACTTAAACTCTGGATGAAACTGCACACCTATAAACCAAGGGTGGTTTTTTAGTTCAATTATCTCGGGCAACATGCCGTCAGGTGATAAAGCAGAAAAAATTAATCCTTTTTTTTCAAACTCACTTTTATACTTTATGTTTACTTCGTATCTATGTCTGTGCCTTTCTTTAATTTTTTTTGTAGAATATATCCTAGATATCAGTGAATTATTCTTTAGTATTGCATCATACAAACCTAATCTCATTGTACCACCCAAATCTTTCTTGGTTCCTTTAATTATCTTTTTTCCCTTTTGCCACTCTTCTAATAATCCAACAACAGGCGTACAGTTATTTCCAAACTCACTAGTTGAGGCATCTTTTATATTTAATAAGTTTCTAGCCGCTTCAATAATTGCCATTTGCATTCCAAAACAAATTCCTAAGAATGGTATATTGTTCAATCTTGCATATTTTATGGCAGCAATTTTACCTTCGCTACCTCTTTTGCCAAATCCGCCAGGAATAAGGACTCCAGAAACGTCTTTTAACAATGATTTTACATCTTCTGTTCTTAAATTTTCTGAGTCTATTCTTTTAAGATTTACTTTAAGATCATTTGATATGCCTCCATGTGTCAAAGCTTCGTCCAGTGACTTATAGGCATCTTTAAGATTAACATATTTTCCTATTATACCTATATTTACATTTTTCCTTGAACTTAAAACTTTAGAAGTAATGTTTTTCCATTTTGAAAGGTTTGGTAATTTTTTGCTCTTAACATTAAAAAAAGAGAGAACTCTTTCATCAAATTTTTCTCTATGAAAACTGATAGGCGCTTCATATATTGTTCTAACATCTACGGTTTCTATAACATTGTCTGCAGAAACATTACAGAATAGAGAGATTTTCTTTCTTTCTGCTATTGGAATTTTTTTTTCTGATCTACAGATAATTATGTCTGGTTGTATACCCAAGCTTCTAAGTTCTTTAACTGAATGCTGTGTAGGTTTAGTTTTAAGCTCTCCTGAAGCCTTAAGAAAGGGAACTAAAGTTAAGTGAACAAACAAACTGTTCTTTTTACCTTGATCGTTTGAAAATTGTCTTATTGCTTCAAGAAAAGGTAAACTTTCTATGTCGCCAACTGTTCCACCGATTTCACAAATTATAAAATCTTCATTTTTTACATTATGAGATATAAATTTTTTTATACGATCTGTAACATGTGGAACTACTTGAACTGTGCCGCCAAGATAATCTCCCTTTCTCTCTTTTTTAATAATGTCACTATAAATACCTCCTGTTGTAATATTGTCAGACTGAGTTGCAGAGATTCCTGTAAACCTTTCATAATGACCTATATCTAAGTCTGTTTCGGCTCCGTCATCAGTTACAAAAACTTCTCCATGTTGAAACGGATTCATTGTTCCGGGATCCACGTTTAAATACGGATCTAATTTCCTAACCCTTACTTTAAAACCTCTTAATTGAAGTAATGATGCTAAAGAAGCGGAAGAAAGCCCTTTTCCTAGTGATGAAACCACGCCGCCAGTTACGAATATGTATCGCGCCATGGAAGTATGTTATACTAGAATATTATTAAAAAATAAAGCTTATTTAGAAGATTCAGGTATTTGGGGAAGATTGGAGTCTTTTTCTTCCTCTTTCTCAAGAACAGATTGAACCTCTCGAATCTCATCTCTAGAAATTACTACTAATGCAATACTTGTAATAATGAAAAAAGTTGCAAGTATTGAAGTAAATTTAGTCAAAAAATTACCTACAGATCTTGCCGATGTGAAACTGTCCTGTGAAACACCTAAACCAAGCGCTCCACCTTCAGATCTTTGTAGTAAAATCACAATAACAAGCAAAACTGCTAAGGCAATGTTAAGAAATATTAAAATATTTTCCATAGCACCTATCTATAGTAATTTTTTATTATATCAATAAAATTTTTGTGAGATTTTGAAGCTCCTCCAATTAAAAAGCCGTCAATTTCTGTTAAAGATCTAAACTGGCTAATGTTAGAACTGTCTACCGATCCTCCATATAGAACTTTGATAGATTTTTTTGTTTTAAAAATATTTTTTAATGTTTTTTTAATAAAAATTATTGTTCTTGATAAATCTGAAGCTTTTGGAATTTTTCCACTCCCAATTGACCATATTGGTTCATAAGCTACAATAATATTATTCTTATCAAATTTCCTCTCAATAACTTTTAAAAGTTGTTTTTTTAATGTTTGCAAAGTCAATTTCTTTAATTTTTGTTTTTTGTTTTCTCCAACACAAAAAACTACCTTTAGTTTATTTTTCAGTGCAAAAGAAACTTTCATTTTAAGCATGGAGTCGCTGTCACCTTCTGATCTATTGTCAGAATGACCGATAATAACATATTTTGCTCCTAATTTTTTGATCATATATGGGCTCACTGCTCCAGTATTAGAGCCAAAATTATCTTTGTGATAACAATTTTGTGCTCCAATTTTAACTTTCTTATTTTTAAAAATTTTTGAGTAAGTCTCCAATAAAGTGTACGGAGGAGTAATCACTACCCTGTATTTTTTATTGTATTTTCTATCTGATTGAACAAAAGTATTAATTTTATTTGGTATATTTATTGATTTTGGAACTCCAAACATTTTCCAGTTTCCAATAAAGTATCTCATGTTATTTGCCATAATAATGAATTTGATCTATAGGTGTATTAATTATTACAAAAGACTTTAATAGAATATAAAAATGCTTTCATCAATAGGAAAATTTTCAAAATCGTTATCAATCAAGATTTTGGTTGGAATAATCATACTGCCATTTATTTTTTGGGGGATGGGAGATATTTTTAGAGGAGGAAATCAGAATATCATAGCTACAATTGACTCTGAAAAAATAAGCACTCAAGAGTTTTTCAATTACCTAAACAGACTGTCTCTTACTGAAAAAGAAAAAAAAGACTTAACAAGAACAGGATTAATGGAAAGAATCTTATCTGAATATATTGGAAAAAAAATAATTAATTTAGAAGTTAAAGATTTTGGCATTATTTTGAGCGACTCATCTCTCAAAGAGATGATAGTTAATGATAAAACTTTTTTTAAAAATAAAAAATTTTCGAGAACTGAATATGAAAAATTTTTGTTAAAAAACGGACTAAACGCACCAGGGTTTGAACAAAATATATCTGAACAAGAAAAGAAAAGACAGCTCTTATCTTTTCTTTCACAAGGAATTCAAGTATCAGATTTTTTAATACAAAATACTTTTAATAAAGAAAACCAAATCAAAGACATAAAATACATAGATTTAAATAATTATTATAACAAAAAAAATATTAGCGAAGAGGAGATTAAAAAAACCTATGATGAAAATAAAAGTTTATTCGAAGAAGAATATAAATCTATTCTTTTTGTTGAACTTAATCCAAGCATGCTGACTGGAAAAAAAGAATATTCTGAAAGTTTTTTTACCAAAATAGATAAAATTGAAAATGATATTCTTGACGGAAAAAAATTAAAAGATATTGCCAAAGATAATAATTTAAAATTAGTTAAAACAGATCAACTTAATAATAAAAAAACTAGTATCTTGGGAATAAAATCTCAAGCTATTGATGATGAGCTATTTAATAAATTTTTTAAAATAAAAAATTTAAACTCTGCAGAATTAATTAATATTAAAAATAAATATTATATTGCTGAAGTAGCGTCTAAAAATAAAATTAGTAAAAGTGTAAAAGATAAAAAAGTTAAAGAAGCAATTATTTTACAAATAAAATTAAAAAATATTGTTGAAAATAATATTAAACTTGCAAAAAAAATATCTTCCAAATCATTTGATAGATTGAAAATGGAAGAATATGCTAAAACAAATAATTTAAAAATAAATAGTACACAAATTAAAAGTCTGAAAGATAATAAAATTTTCAATAAAGATATAATTAAAGAAATATTTAAAATGAATAATAATCAGTTAAACATAATTACAGACAGCTCGTTATCAAAAAACTTTATAGTCTATGTTGTAAAAACAAAAAATATTAAACTAGATAAGACCTCTAAAGACTATGAAAAATACAAATTAGAAACTAAATTAACTCTTTCAAAAGAAATATATAAGACCTACGATAAAAGTGTTAACGCCAAATACAAAATTGATGTAAACAATAAGGCAGTTGAACGTATAAAGAATTCATTTTAATGAAACTAAACATTAGTTTTGTAAACTTTAAAAAAAACCACAAGAATAAAAAAGATCAAATCTTATTTATTAAAAAAAAATGTAATGAATACTCAAAAGTAGAAAACCTATTTAAATTCTTATTGGTTGAGAAAAATAGCTTTATTTTTGAATCTGTTGAAAAAGGAAAAGTCAGGGGACGATATACCATAATTGGTTTCAACCCTGATAAAATATGGAATATTAATAAAAATAGCATAGTTTCTGTATATGAGGGCAAGAAAACGAAAATAAATGCTAAGCCTCTTAGTTTTTTAAACAATCTATTGAACAAATTTAACACCAAAGTTCCTGAAGGTTTGCCAAAAATGGCTTCTATGCTGGTGGGTTATTTTTCTTATGATGTTATTAGATATATAGAAAAAATACCCGATAAATGTAAAGATGATATTAAAATACCAGATGTAAGACTATCACGTCCTAGAAGCTTAGTTATTTATGATAATCTCAAGAAGAAGATTTATTATATTGAAAACATTTTTGGTGATGTTCCTATTAAAAATTATTTTGACAAATATCAATTAATAAAAAAAAATTTTGATCTTTTTCAACAGTACGAAAATATTAAATTACCAGAAAAATTCACATTTAAAATAAACAAAAATAAAATCAAATCTAATATCTCAAAAAACAAATTTAAATCCATAGTTTTAAAAGCTAAAGAACATATAAAAAAAGGTGATGTTTTTCAGGTTGTATTAAGTCAAAGGTTTGAAAGAAAATTTGAAAAACAGCCTCTAGAAATCTATAATGCGCTTAGAAAGTCCAACCCTTCTCCTTTTATGTTTTATTTTAATTATGAAGATTTTAAAGTCTTGGGTAGCAGTCCAGAAATATTAGTTCGCTTAAGAGATGGACAAATAACAATAAGGCCTATTGCTGGAACAAGACCAAGAGGAAAAACTAGAACCCAGGATCAAAAATATAGAAAAGAATTACTTAGTGACAAAAAAGAATTAGCTGAGCATCTTATGCTATTAGATCTTGGTAGAAATGATGTTGGAAGAGTGTCAAAAACCAATACTGTTAGAGTTACTGAAAGTTTTAATGTAGAAAAATATTCTCATGTAATGCATATAGTTTCAAATGTTGTTGGTCATTTTAATAAAAAAACTTCAATTTTTGAGACACTTCTTTCAGGATTCCCGGCTGGGACCGTTAGTGGCGCACCTAAAATTAGAGCTATGGAAATAATTGACAAATTGGAAAAAAATAAAAGAAAACTTTATGCTGGTGGTATAGGTTATTTCACTCCTGCTAAAGAATTTGACACTTGTATAGCGCTACGTACTGCACTAATAAAAAATAATAAGTTTTATGTTCAGTCTGGAGCAGGAATAGTTGCAGACAGCAAACCTGAAAAAGAATATCAAGAAACAGTAAATAAAGCTAAGGCATTAATGAAAGCTACAGATTAAATGAAAGTTTTGTTAATAGATAATTACGATAGTTTCACTTATAACTTATATCATTACCTCTCTCATTTAGGATGTAAAGTTGATGTGTTCAGAAATGATAAAATTAACTCTAAAAATATAGTAAAAAATAAATACAAAAAAATTGTAATATCGCCAGGTCCAGGAAACCCTAATCAAACTGGCAATTGTTTAAAAATTGTAAAAGATTTACATAAGAGAGTTCCAATACTTGGTGTGTGTTTAGGTCACCAAGTTGTAGGTCAAGTATTTGGTGCAAAAATCATAGGAGCTAAAAATTTAATGCATGGAAAAATGAGCAAAATTAATCATAAAAGAATAGGAATATTTAAAAATTTTAAATCAAATTTTCTGGGAACCAGATATCATAGCTTGATTATTGACAGAAAAAAATTACCTAAATGTCTTATAATCACCGCAGAAACTAAGAATAAGACTATAATGGGAATAATGCATAAAGACTACAATGTGCATGGAGTTCAATTTCACCCTGAAAGCATAAATACAAAGGAAGGGATGAAATTAATTAAAAACTTTTTAAATTATAAATAAAATGGATGAAATTATAAAAAAGCTAAAAAATAAAAAAAACTTAAATTTTGAAGAAAGCAAATCTGCTTTTGAAAATATGATGTCAGGTAAGGTTAATGAAGAACAGATTTATGATTTTTTAACTTTTTCATCCGCAAAAGGAGAAACTTCAGATGAAATTGCAGGCGGTGTTTATATTTTGCGAGAAAAAGCAAGTAAAGTAAATGTACCAGATGATACTATAGACACATGTGGTACTGGAGGAGATGGAAAAAATACCTTAAATATTTCTACCGCTGCAGCATTGTTGTTATCTAGTTTTGGAGTTAAGGTGGCTAAGCACGGAAACAAATCTGTCTCTTCAAAGTGTGGTTCCGCTGACGTATTAGAAAAATTAAACATCAATATTAATCTTGGGCCTAAGGAAATAGAATCAAGTGTAGATAAAAATAACTTTGGATTTATGTTTGCTCCAGGATATCATTCTGCAATGAAATATGTTGGGCCAGTTAGAAAAAAAATTGGAAAAAGAACTATATTCAATTTAATTGGTCCACTAAGTAGTCCTGCCAAAGTAAAACGACAAGTTGTGGGTGTTTTTGATAGGAAGTTACTAAAAATTTTTGGAGAAGCTCTTAAAAATTTGAATTTAAAAAAAGCATTAATTGTAAATAGCGAAGATGGTTTAGACGAAATTTCACCATATGCAAAAACAAAAATAGTTGAGCTGGACAATAAAAATATTAAAGAATATGATTTAGATCCAAAAAGTTTAAACATAAAAGCAATTGGTTTTCAAAATATAGTTGGAAAAGATCCTGAATATAATGCTGAAAAAATGAGAGAAATATTTCAAGGTAAAGATAATGACTTCTCTGTCGCAGTTTGTTTAAATGCTGCCGCTGGTTTGCTCGTAGCAGAAAAATCAGCAAGCTTTAAAGAAGGGTATGAAAAATTAAGAGAACATATCCTCTCAGGAAAAGTTACAAATCAAATTTCAAAACTCAAGAAATGAACAATGTTCTAGAAAAAATAATTTCTGATAAAAAAAATAGCATAGAAAAATATAAAAATTCTTTTTCTATTGAAGATCTTAAAAAAAAAATATCTGGGTATAATAGTTACTTAAATTTTAAAGATAAATTAAAGCAAAATAAAGTTTCAGTTATTGCAGAGATAAAAAAGGCTAGTCCATCTGCAGGTATTATAGTTGAAAATTATGATCCTAAATTAATTGCTAGACAATACTCAAATTCTGGTGCGGATTGTCTTTCTATCCTAACAGAAGAAAAATATTTTAAAGGAAAACTAGAAGACATTTATGAAGTTAAAAAAGAAATAAAGCTACCAGTCTTGTGTAAAGATTTTATAATCGAACCTTATCAGGTTTATCTTGCTAAAAGTTTTGGTGCAGATGCAATATTAATTATTTTATCTGCTATTGACAATAAAGCTGCAAAAGAAATTTATAATGTTGCTGAAGAACTAAACATGAGTACTATAGTTGAGGTTCATACAGATAAAGAGGCTAAAAATGCTCTTAATTTTAAAAATGCAATAATTGGGATTAATAATAGAAATCTTAAAACACTTAAAACAAATATTCAAATAACGTATGATTTATATAAAATACTGTCTAATCATCCTGGGCCTTTAATATGCGAAAGCGGAATAAAATCTGAAAAAGACGTTGAAAAGATATTTAAAAAAACCAAGATAAATAATTTTCTTATTGGTGAATCACTTCTTAAAGATCTGGACAAAAACTCCACCCTTCTGAGTAAAATCCTCCAAATAACGGCCTAATCTAAGGCTAATTTAGCGTTGATATTACAGTAGAACTTTTGTAGAACAGAAATGTACAAGGTTTGTTCTATGCTTACAAAAAAACAAAAAAAC
>MDSW01132895.1_pt1 | contig 11212 bp, 9 predicted proteins | sample 811171 | NCBI WGS metagenome assembly MDSW01 (sample SAMN05326641, study PRJNA326480) | marine metagenome | isolation source: seawater | place: Atlantic Ocean: North West | collected 2012 | reverse complement strand
GGAAGTTTAGGTAAGTTTTTCAGAAAACACAGGGGTGATTTTATAGGTCAAAGCTATTTAGTTCCTGACAAAAAACAAGTTGAAAAGTTTGGAATATATTTAAGACAATTTGACAAAAAAATAAATGTTGGATTATCATGGAGGAGCTTCAAAAATAGATATTCAAAAGAGAAGTCCTTGTCACTTTATGATTTTAAAAATATTTTTGAATCTAAAAATTGTAATTTTTTTAATCTTCAATATGGAGACATAAATTCAGAAATATTAGAATTTAAAAAGAAAACTAAAGTCAAATTGATTACTAATGAGGAAATAGATTTATTCAACGACTTTGATAATTTATCAGCTTTTTTAAAAAACATTGATCTTTTTATAACAGTAAGCAACAGTACTGCTCATTTATCTGCTGCACTTGGAACTAGTACGATATTAATTAAACCATCAAATCATGCGTTATTCCATTACTGGAATCAACCAGATAATAAAACTCCATGGTATAGTTCTGTTAAAATAATTGATAAAGATGAATTAAAACATATTAATTTGGAAAAAGATTATCTTTTTACTAAAAATTAAATTTATTATTTAAATACTCATTTCTTTCATCAATCCATTCTTTAGCGTATTCAACATCTTGCCATTCAGAAAACCAAGGTCCGCCCCTGGTAAAATGAACAGCAAAGGGTCTGTCATTATTATGTTTTGATGTCCAGCCCTCCAACCAATTCCACCTTTCGTCTAGCTGACCAATTTCTTCATCCTTACACCACTTAAATTGATGTAAATAAGCACCTGTCTCACTATTAACAGTTTCAGTTGTGAGTTTTTTCGTACTTTCATGGGAACAATTAAATATAATTAAACTAGACCAATTTTTTCTTGGGTATATTGTTTGTTTTTGTCCGTCCATTTTATGCTTTTCTGTTGGTGAATAATCATGTTTTACACAATAAACAGCTTTTGATTTATCTAGATTTAGTAGTAAATTTTTAACATCATCTAGAAAAATAAAGTCACAATCACAAAAAACTGCCCAACCATTGTAATTCATTAGTTTGGGAACTAAAAATCTTGAGTATGTAAACTGAGTTGATGCTAAAGGATCAATAGTTCTTGTATATAAATTTTTTGATATAAGCTCATCTAATTTTAATGAAAAAACCTTTACATTAGTTGAAGCTCTTTTCAGTAATGAATATTTACATACTCTGTAAGCAATATCCTCTTTTGAATCATAGCCGATAAAAAAATTTATGCTCATTTAATTATTATTTTTACTTATCATTTTTGAACTAGATAGAACAAGTGAATTAAAGTGTCCGGAGTCTGATAAACTATTCCACTCATACTGAGATTTATTAGTTATGCTACAAATCCAGAGATTTTCATTAGGTGCATTTTCTGATCTCATTAACCAAGAGTCACTTTTTTGTTTATCATTGTTCTCACCAAGCTCAATGTCAGACATAAAAAGACAAATTTCTCTAGAAGGATTTGAACCAATTAATCCCATGATATTATTTCTTGCAACTTCCCATTCCTTATTTTTTATAGCAAAAAAAATTAATAGTTTTTTTGATTCTTCATAATCACTATTACTTCTTATAACTTGATTGATAAATAAAAGATCATCTATTTTATTTTTATTTATAATTTGTGTTATTATTGATCTTAAAAGAAAGTTTGGATTTGAATACCAGTATTTTTTTATGAATTTTTTAAGCTGTGCAATATTATTCAAATTAGAAACAATATCTAAATGTAATTTAACAAATGGTGGGAAATTTTTTTTCAAATCTAATGCCTTAAGTATATTTTTATTAGCATCTCTTAAATCGCTTTCAAATTTTATATTTGCAATTTCATAATAACCTATTGCTTTGTTTTCTTTATAAGTATTGCTATCAATGATTTTTTTTGAGTAAGCTTTTTCAGAAATTAATATTAATTGATTCCAATTTTTAGTTTTTGCTGCAATATAAATTAGAGTTTCATAAAGTTTTTCTATGAAAGGGTTTATATTGAAAAGTTTTTCTCCATATATAAAAGCGTGATGATAGTCTTGAATTTTAAGGTTTTCCTCCATTAAACCCCTGTAGCCTAATGCTTCAGTTTTTTTATTCTTAATCATAGTCTGATAAACATTAGAAAGTTCATCATTTTTATTTTCTATTTTGTAAACTTCAGATTTAAGAAGTAGTGAGAGTGATCGATTGTCTTTAAGATATGAATTCATCCTTTTGTGAGCCTTTATTGCATTTCTATTATCTTTGTTTGCAATTGCGATCATTGCTTCTACAAAATAAAAATATCCTTTTTCTAGTTTGTTGTATTTATTATTTAGAAAATATTTTTTTAAAGAAAATTTTGACCTAAAAAATAAATAGATAAGCATATAAAAAAGAAGTAGAAAAATAAAAACACCACCAGCAAATATATTTGATATAAAACTGTATTTATAATTCCCTATATCTAAAGATATAACAAATGGATTTGAAAAAATAAACGTTAGGATACTTAATAAAAGAACCAATTGTAAAACAAATATTAATATTCTGTACATTATTTTAATTTCAACAACTCTCTTTGAAAGTTTATATATTTATTAATTTCTAGTGTGGTAAATTTAAATGATGTTTTGTAATCATCTATAGTTTTTAAATCTACAAAAGCCTTATCAATATCTCCATTTTCTATGTGTAATTTTATTTCTTTAATTTTTACTATTTGCTCACTATCTACATTATTTTCTGATGTTGGAGAGATTTTTAAATAAGGTAAAATTACCTTGCTAAATAGAGAGTTAGGGTTTTTATTTATTATTTTTTTAAGATATACATTTACTTCTTCATCAAATTGTATTTTTAAATACTCATTACCCTTATAATGTTTTAGAGATAAAATAAAAATCTTTTCTAAATAACTTCTTTTGTTATCATGGATTAATGTTTTTAGATAATTAAGTTCTTTTTCAAAGGGCAGATCATTTTCATATTTGATCATAATTAAATCAATTAAATCATTTTTACTTGTATCAACCACTACTGAACTCTTTTTAATTTCTTTGGGTAGTGAATTGTTATTATTATTTTTTAAATTTTCGATTTCTTTTGATAATGAGTTAAAATTATTATTTAATAGTTCAATACTTTCATTTAGTTTTGATAAATCTTGAGTTTCATTTTGCTTTGATAAAGACTCTATGCTCTTTCCTATTTCTAATAAAGTTGACTCATTGATCTGAATTTCTTCTCTAATTTTTGTAATCAATTCAGAATTATTTTTAATATCTTGTTTTATCTCTATCTCAAAATCTGTTTGATTTTGTGTTATTTTATTTTCATTATTATAATTTATATAAAGAATGTAAAGAACACCTATAAGACAAATTAATAAAATTAAACTAAACGAAAGCTTAGATATCACATAAAAATTATCTAATATTTTTTTCACTTCTTTTTTTTAACATTATTAGATTGTTGTTTAACAGCACAAAATATTGTACCACAGATATTATGCTAGTTTTTGCAGTGGAAACATCCTGTGATGAAACTTCAATTTGCTTAATGCAAGATTGCAAAATTATAGAACATATAATATTTTCCCAAGAAATTCATAATAAACATGGTGGTGTTGTCCCTGAATTAGCATCACGTAACCACTTAGAGAAACTTCAAGAAATGACAAATAATATGTTTCAAAAACCAAATATAAAGCCAGAAGACATTGATGTTTTTTGTGCAACATGTGGCCCTGGATTAATTGGGAGCTTGTTAGTTGGATCAACATTTGCAAAATCACTGTCATTAAATTTTAATAAGCCATTTGTTCCAGTTAACCATCTAGAAGGTCATGTATTGTCTACAAGTTTTAATAATTCAATAAATTACCCTCACATTGTTTTACTTTTGACTGGTGGTCATACACAAATCTATTTAATGAAAAGTGATAAAGATATTGAATTACTAGGAGAAAGTCTTGATGATGCTATTGGAGAAGCTTTTGACAAAACTGCAAAACTTTTAGGATTAAGTTATCCCGGTGGTGCAGAAATTGAAAAAAGAGCGGAACTTGGAGATGAAAATTATTTTAAATTGCCAAAACCACTAGCCGGCAAAAAAGATTTTAATTTTTCATTTTCTGGAATTAAAACATTTATTAATCTTCTAACAAAAAAAAATAAAATAAATGAAAATTTTATTAATCATATATCAGCGTCTTTCCAAAAAACAGTATCTGAAATAATTATAGAAAAATTAGAAACTTGTTTTGAGATATTAGGGCAAAGAAATGTTGATATAAAATCAGTTTCGATTGTAGGTGGGGTAGCAAATAATAATTATATAAGAAATAAATTAGAAAAATTATTTGATAACAGAAAAATTAAACTTTATTATCCAATAAAAGAAATGATGGGAGATAATGCTGCAATGATAGCATGGGCTTGTACTAAAAATTTTAATGAGAAAAAAATAAATATTTTTTTTAGGCCTGACCCTAGGTTGAAAATAATTTAAATGATTTAAGGAATTATACATAATGTCGAAAAAATACTGGTTGTTAAAATCTGAGCCTAAAGCTTGGTCTTGGGATAATCAGGTTGAAGAAGGACCTTCAATGTGGGATGGAGTGAGAAATTACCAAGCTAGAAATAATTTAAAAGAAATGAAAAAGAATGATTTGGGTTTTTTTTATCATTCAGTAACAGATAAATGTGTTGTTGGTATTGTCCAAGTAGTAAAGGAATATTATCCTGACCCTACAGATAAAACAGGAAAATTTGTTGTTGTTGATGTTAAAGCTTTGAAAAAATTAAATAGACCAGTTTATCTTGAACAAATAAAAGCTAATGATAAGCTCAAAAATATTGCTCTGATTAAACAAAGTAGATTATCGGTGATGCCTTTAAAAAAAATTGAGTGGGATACTATAATAAAAATGTCAAAATAATTAAAAATAGAAATTACTTGTTGATATTTAAATAATTTAGAATTACTCTTAAAATATGCAAATCAGAAAAGATTGGGAAGAAAAGGCAAAGGTTAATAAAGAAAAATATTCCTTGATGTATGATGAATCTCTAAGGGATAATGATAGATTTTGGGATGAACAATCAAATCGGATCCACTGGTATAAAAAATTTACAAAAGTAAAAGATATTAAATATTCAAAAGAAGATGTAAAAATTAAATGGTTTGAAGACGGTGATCTTAATGTATCTTACAATTGTATAGACAGACATGCAAAAAATAATCCTGATAAAATTGCAATAATATGGGAAGGTGACGATCCAAATGAAACAAAAAAAATTACATATAAAGATTTACTATTAAATGTATCAAAGGCCGCAAATGTTCTAAAAAAAATTGGTGTTAAAAAAGGTGATAGGGTAACAATCTATTTAACGATGATACCAGAATTAGCTTATGTGATGCTAGCATGTGCAAGAATTGGAGCTGTTCATTCTATTATTTTTGGCGGTTTTTCTGCTGAGTCAATCGCTGGAAGAATTCAAGATTGCAATTCGGAGTATGTGATAACAGCAGATGAGGGTGTTAGAGGTGGAAAAACCATTCCTTTAAAATCGACAACTGATAAAGCTCTTGAGTCATGTCCAAATGTAAAAAAATGTTTAATTATTAAACGAACAAATAAAAAAATAGAGTTAAAACAACATAGAGATTTCTATTATGAAGATATGCTTAAAGATGTTGATGATTTTTGTGAGCCAGAAATATTGAATGCTGAAGATCCTTTATTTATTTTATATACCTCTGGTTCAACTGGTAAGCCAAAAGGTGTTATGCATACTTCTGGTGGTTATATTGTTTATGCATCAATGACACATGAGTATATATTCAACTATAATAGTGATGAAATATATTGGTGCACAGCAGATATAGGTTGGATTACTGGACATAGTTATATAATTTATGGTCCATTGGCTAATGGAGCAACTACATTAATGTTTGAGGGTGTTCCCAATTATCCAGATTTCTCTAGGTTTTGGCAAGTAGTTGATAAGCATAAAGTTAATATATTTTATACAGCTCCAACAGCCATTAGAGCACTAATGAGAGAGGGTGATGATTATGTTAAAAAAACAAATAGATCATCATTAAAGCTACTTGGAACTGTGGGTGAACCTATCAACCCTGAAGCATGGAAATGGTATTTTGAAGTTCCTGGAAATTCGAATTGTCCAATAGTTGATACATGGTGGCAAACCGAAACAGGTGGAATACTTATTGCTCCACAGACAGGTGCTATTGAATTAAAACCTGGATCAGCCTCAAAACCTTTTTTTGGAATTGAGCCCTGCATAGTAAATAAAGAAGGTGAAGAACTTCAAGGTGAAGGTGAAGGAATGTTATGTTTAAAAAGATCATGGCCTGGACAAATGAGAACTGTTTATGGTGATCACAAAAGATTCATAGAAACTTATTTTTCTCAATTTGATGGTAAATACTTTACAGGTGATGGTTGTAGAAGAGATAGTGATGGATATTATTGGATAACAGGAAGAGTAGATGATGTTATAATTGTTTCAGGCCACAACTTAGGAACTGCTGAAATAGAAAGTGCTTTTGTATCTCATCCAAAAGTTGCAGAAGCAGCTGTTGTTGGATATCCTCATGAAATCAAAGGTAATGGCTTGTATTGTTACATTTTACTTAATGCTGGAGAGGAAAGATCTGAAATATTAATTAGTGAATTAAAAAAAACAATTAGGGATAAAATTGGACCAATTGCAACACCAGACTTTATTCACATTGCTGGTGGTTTACCTAAAACAAGATCAGGTAAAATAATGAGAAGAATATTAAGAAAAATAGCCTCAAACGATTTTGAAAATTTAGGAGACACATCAACTCTTGCAGATCCAAATGTTGTTAATGATTTAGTGGAAAATAGACAAAATAAATAATTATCTCGGTTGCCAGTGCTTTAAACATCTAGGTTCATATATATTTGCTGCACCTACTTCTGTTCTATTTCCACCCTCTTTTTTTCTATATGTCTTAGTTGCCTCAACACCACAAACATTACAAAATCCATAAATTTTTAATATTTTATCAGATAATCCTAAAAGCATAGAGGAAGTTTCCCAAGGTTTTCCTCTTGAGTCTTGATCTAAACCTGCACAAACTACATCAATACCTTTATTAAGTATCAACTCAACATTTTCAATAGTATCACTGGTAGTCATAAATTGTATCTCATCGAGAAATACAACATCAACTTTACTTCTCTCAAATTCAAAGTCTCTTAATGTTTGCTCCCAATTATCCATAGAGTAACAATCATGGCTAAGATCATTATGAGTTATAATCTTGTTATTTGAGTATCTGTTATCAATACTTGGTTTTATAACTACAATTTTTTTGTTTTGATGCTTTGCCCATAATATCCTTTTCAATAATTCACTTGTTTTACCAGCAAACATTGCACCAACTATTGTTTCTAAATTACCTCTCATATAATTAAATATTTAATTTGTGTATATTACATTTAAAAATAAAAGTAATTAAATAGATTAAGATATTTTTATGAATAAGGGTGCAAGTTTAAGATTAATAGCTCATAATATTTTGTACGATATTAAGAAAATGAATATCAATATGGATATCTCATTTTTGAAGAATGTAAAACTAAGTTTTAGCTCAAGAGATTTAGCTTTCATTAATAATGTTTGTCTAAATACAATGAGGTACTCTTTACACACACAAAAAATTATTCAATGTTATGTCAAAAAAAAACCAAGAATACATGAGGAAATTCTACTTTCAAGTGCTATCACACAAATTGTTTTTTTAGATTTCAAACCTTATGCAGTAATTGATAGTACTGTTGAAATTAGTAAAAAAATTAAATTATATCACGGTTTTATAAACTCTTGTTTAAGAAAAATATCATCAGACAAAAATAAATTAATTAATACTAAAATTAATATAAGTGATTTGCCACATTGGTTTAAACAACAAACAAAAAACCTTACTTTTAAGGAAAGAGAGGAATTTTTAAAAAATTACTACAAAGAACCAAATCTCCATATAGTTTTTAAAAATCAAAAATATTTATCATCTTTTAGTGAAAAAATTTACCCAACATCAAATAATTCAGGTTTTTTAATAGATAGGAAAAAAATTGAAAATATATCTAGTTTTAAAGATGGCTATTGGTGGATTCAAGATTATTCATCTTCATTTGCATTAAATAATGTTGATGAAAAAATTATAGATAAATCATGTTTTGATATGTGTTCTGCTCCAGGGGGTAAATCCTTTCAACTATTAGCAAAAAATAAAAAAGTAACTTTGAATGATAAAAGCTCTAAAAGACTTGAGATTTTAAGAAAAAATATGAAAAGGTTAAAATTTAAAACTAATATTATTAATTTTGATTACAATAAATTAAATGCAAGAAATAAATATGATTTTATTGTTATCGATGCACCATGCTCATCAATTGGAACAATTAGAAAAAATCCTGAAATTTTTTTTAAAAAAAAAGGTCCAAATTTCACAAATTTATTTGAATTACAACAGAATATGCTCAATAAAGCGGCAACAATTTTAAATGATAACGGTGTAATTCTTTATATGGTTTGCTCATTTATCAAAAACGAAACAGTTGATCAAATAAACGAGTTTTTAAATAAAAATAAAAATTTTGTTAAATATAAATTTTCTCTAAACAATATTAAATCCAATTCACATGAAATCAATAATTTAGTTAAAAATGATTATATGCTTACCCTGCCATCAATGATTAATGGTTTTACAATAGATGGTTATTTTGCAATATATTTAAAGAAAATAGTTAAATGAAGTTTTTATATAAAGTTATTTTTATATTTTTAATATTAAAATTTAAAAAAAATAAAAAAGAAGTTAAATTTAGTAATTTAAATTTTAGAAGATTGGATTTTACTAATTATAAGCATATCAAATCATTCATATTTAAGAAAAACTTTCACCTTTTAAAAAACAAATATGTTGACAACTTTGAGTTTCTTAACTTTTCCCAAAATTTAGGAGGAAAGATTGGCATTAATTTATCAAGAAATAATATATTTGACTGGTACGCTCAAAATAAAAATAAAATTAGTTTTCCATGGACAGAAGATTTGACATCAAAAAGACTTATAAATATTTTATATAACTATGATTTCATAAACTCATCTGCAACGAAAAATGAAACGAACTTATTAAATAAAATTATAATTATTCATATGCAAAGACTTATTTTTAATTTTAAGTCTTCAAAAATAAGCGAAATTTCATCATATGATTTAATAGCTTATTTTATTTCAATTTTAGTTTTAAACATAAATATTGAAAAAAATCTTACATATTTAAATTATATAATTCCTGAAAATATGGACAGTCTTGGAATGCACAAAAGCTATAATGTGTTAGAGCATGCAAAGTTTCTTAATAATCTTTATGAACTTAAAAATGTATTGCTTTATTTTGATATATTAGTTCCAGAAATTATTGATAAAAATATCTTAAAAATGAATTCTATATTAAATGAATACTTTCATTTAGATGGCTCAATTCCATTATTTAATGGTGCAAACAACAATTATACAAATTTAATATACGAATCTCTTAATAAAGATGAGTATCTTAAAACCAGAAATTTCTCTGATACTTCTAATGGATTAGCTTTTTATGCAGATAAAAAAACAAAATTGTTTTTTGATGTTGTGCAACCAAATAAAAACAAGGTATCTAATAATTTAAGTGCAGGTACATTATCCTTTGAATTTAGTTGTTTAGGAGAAAAAATAATTACAAATTGTGGAGCTTCTGAAAGTTCAGGTAAAAATCCTGAATATTTAAGATATAGCGCAGCTCATTCTACAATTATTCTTCAAAACACCAATATTAGTGAAGTAAAAGAAAAAAACCCTCATATAAAATTTCCACAATCTGTTACATTTAATTCAAGTAAGAGTGATAACAAAATAGTTTTTGAGGGATCACATAATGGCTATGATAGAAAATTTAGAAAAGTAATTAAAAGAAAAATATCAATTTATAATAATGAAAGCAAATTATTTGGAGAAGATAATATAATTACAATAAAAAATAATAATTCAAAGATAATTTATCATATAAGATTTCACCTTGTATCTGGTATAAATTATAATTTTACAAATAATAAAAAGAATTTAATTTTAAAAACAAAAAATAACAATATATGGATTTTCAAAAGTGATGTTGAATTAGTTGTTGAAGACAGTATAATTGTAGACAATAATACTATAATACCCACAAAACAAATAGTTATTAAAGGATTAATTGAAAATAGTAAAATAATTAGAAAATGGTCGCTAGAAAAAATGTAACTCAAAAATATGCTTTGATATCAGTTTTTGATAAAACAAGATTAAACTATCTTTGTAAAAATTTAAATAATAATAATTTTAGATTTATTTCAACAGGCACAACATGTAAAAAAATAAAAAGTTTGGGTTATAATTGTATTGAAGTTTCGAAAATAACAAATTTTAAAGAAATTCTAAATGGAAGAGTTAAAACTTTAAATCCAAAAATATATGGTTCTATTTTATATAAAAGAGACAATGCTGAGCATATAAAAGATTTTAGGAAATTAAAAGTCCCAAAAATTGATCTTGTTGTAATAAATTTATACCCTTTCAAACAATTTTTGAAAGATAAGGATAGAGAGAAAATTGTTGAAATGATTGATATTGGTGGTCCGAGTTTAATTAGGGCATCGAGCAAAAATTGGAAGTATGTAACGATTATATCAAGTGTGAAAGACTATGATAAATTAATTTTCAATTTAAAAAAAAACAAAGGTTTTACAGATATTGATTTTAGAAAAAAAATGGCTGCTAAAGGATTTGCGCTTACTTCTAGCTACGATAAATTAATAAGTGAATGGTTAAATCCTGTTAAAAAGAAAATCAAAAATGATCTTAGGTATGGTGAAAACCCTAACCAAAAATCATTTATTTTAAATAATAATAGCAAAACCTTATTTGATAATCAAATTAGTGGCAAAAAAATAAGTTATAATAATGTTATTGATGTTGATAGCGGACTTAGATGTTTAAATGAATTTAACGAACCCACTTGTGTGATACTAAAGCATAATAATCCATGTGGTGTTGCTTCATCAAATAAAATCGTTGATGCTTTTGTAAAAGCATATGACTCTGATAGTAAAAGTG
>MDSW01111647.1_pt1 | contig 11213 bp, 5 predicted proteins | sample 811171 | NCBI WGS metagenome assembly MDSW01 (sample SAMN05326641, study PRJNA326480) | marine metagenome | isolation source: seawater | place: Atlantic Ocean: North West | collected 2012 | reverse complement strand
GGGGGGGGGGGGGGGGGGGGGGGGGGGCCCCCCCCCCCCCCCCCCCGCGCGGTTCCTCGGCGACCGGCGCGCGATCGCGGCGCGGCGTGATCGGGGGGACGCGCGGGGGCCGCGATCGCGGCGACGAGGGCGCGGCGCGCGCGAGGCGTCGCGTCGCGACCGAGGCGAATCGCGCGCGTGCCGCGTCGAGAAGAGGAGCGAGAAAAAGGGGAGGCCAGCGGGCGTCGATCGATCGCTCACGCCGGGCACGTACCGGCAACTTCCAGGCAGCACATGGCGACGAGCTGAAGGGAGGTCTTCGGGACGTTCACCTTGCTCAAGACGCGATCCTGCGAGGGTCGAGGGCGGAGGTTCGGTCAGCGCGTGCGGTTCGGGGGCGAGCGCGCGCGTCCGGGATCGGAGAGGCGCGGCGCGTGGATCGCGAGGCGCGCTCGCCGGGGAGGCGCGCGCGCGATTCCGGGTTTTTTTCGCCGCTTCGCGACGTACCATGTACTGCACCGCGAGGTCCGCGGTGGTGGGGCCGAAGCCGAAGTCCGCGCACACCTCGAGGACCCACTCGATGAGGGTCGTGCGATACTTCATGTGCCTCGCCGTCTTCGGGTCGAGCACCCACGCGCGCTTGGCGGCTTCGCGCTCGCGGAGCGTGGTGATGACCTCCGCCCACACGTCGCACGGGGTGGAGGAAGCGGCCGCGATCGCGCCGTACGATTCACACAACTCCGTGAGGGTGGAGCCCAGGAAAGGTCCCGGCGCGGCGCGCTCGGCCGCCGCCGCGGCGACGCGCTGCTGCTCGTTGATCAAGCGCTGCCTCGCGCCGAAGCCGGTGCTGTCGGGGAGAGTCTCCGTGTCGCTGATGAACAGGTCGTCCGCCTCGTCCTCCGCGACGCGGAACGTGGCGCCGGACGCGTGCGGGTGCGCGAGCGACGATCCGTGGGGAGGATCCTCCTCCCCGCACTCCATCCCGGAGTAGTCCTCCTCCGGGCGGATGGGGCGGAACCCGAAGTCCACCGTGCCGAACGTCGCGCTCATCTTCGCTCGAGGATGCGCGCGCGCCGTTCACTCCCGAGCCGCGCGCGTTCCTCGCCGCGCCGCCCCGATCGGTGGCCGCACCGCGTCCGGAGAAACTTGCCGGCAACTTATCGCGCCTCCTCCCCTCCTTCCCGCGTACGGAAAACCTCCCGCCGCGGTGCTCGCGAGCGGCGCCGTCGACGCGCCGGCGGCGAGCCCTGTGGTCCGGCGTGCGCGCTCGTGCGAGAGCGCGTCGCTCGTGACCCGCGCCGCGATCGATCGGGAACGCGCGCGTGTGCGGAATGGCCGCGCGCGCGAGTTCGAGCGCGAAGACGCAACTTGAAAAAGCAGCGCGCGCGTATCGAGCCCATAAACAGCCGTTTTACTTTTTGTCAGACTGCCGTATGTGTTGAAAGCCGCGATATTTCCAAAAAGACGGGATTATTCTCAGACTCGGGGATTTCGCGGGACGAGTCCTGGTTCACGAACCCTCGATTCGCCCCACTCTCCGTCCTTCCACGTCGACAACACGCGTAGACGGCGACTTCTCATCCATAAGGGGACCAGATTCCCGCGAAAAATGTGGACCGGAGGATAGTAGCGAAGCGCCCATCGCCCGCAACACCCCGCGATGAAAAGCACCGGTCGAGCGGGAGGGTTGATCGCGCGCGATGCCGCTCGACCGGCTCGATCGGCGGGGCCGTCGATCAGTCTCCGCGTTCTCGCCCGGGGGGTGTTCTCGTTCTTCCACGGGGGGTGGTCATTCGGTTTCATTTCACCTCCCGCGCGCGCGTCGGGCGGGGAGTTGCGAAGGCTTCGCGCGCTCACGCTTCGCGCGCGATCGTAGTTCGGTTTTTTACTCGCGCGGCGTCCTCGGCATTCCTCGGGCGTGTGGTTACACCCGCGCGCCGCGCGGTCGCGCACTGCGCTCCGCGCTCCCGGGACGTCGACGCGTCGGTCGGCGCGTCTGGCGCGCGGGGTCTGGGCGCGGGCTTCGCGGGGCGGCGCGCGATGGCGGGGGAGGGCCTCTCTCGGCCGCGCTCGGGCGCGCCCGCGCGCGCCGGCACCCCCCCAGGTGTTGGATTCGACGAAACCGCCGACTCGCGTCGCGCCCTCGGCGCGTCCTCCGTCGCGTCGTCGTCTCGCGCGCCGCGCCGCGGGTTCTGCTGCTCGCGCGCGGCGACGGCGACCCGGAGCGAAGCCGGGGACGCGCTCGCGACCGCGGACCCGCTCGCGCCGATCGAGACGGAGCGCGAGGCGCTCGAGGCGGAGGCGAGGGACGCGCGCGCGGCCGAGGCGGAGGCGCCGATCGACGAGGCGGACGATCCCGCGAGCGCCGATCGCGCCGCCGACGAAGCGGACGAACCCGACGGACGCGACGACCCGAGCGTTCCGGAACCGCCGCCGGATCCCGAGAGGGACGACGACGCCGCCGCGATCGCCGCCGCCGCGCGGTCGGTCGCCGCGGAGGTTCTCTCTTCGGGCGCCGCGGCGGACGCCGCGCGAGAAAAAGACGACTCGGGATCGCCCGAGCGGGACGGACCGCCCGACGCCGCGGATGGCTCGGAGCCCTCCGCGCCGCCGACGAAGACCAAAATCCGAGTCGAGCTCGACGACGACGACTCCGGGGACTCGCACGAGACCGCGAGCGGTCCGGAGGAGACCGCGCGTCGCGAGGCGGTCCGCGACGAGACGCGAGACTCGACGCGAGACTCGACGCGAGACTCGACGCGAGACTCGAAGACGACCGAAGACGCGTCGGCGGCTCTCCGAAGCTCTCCGAAGCTCTCCGAAGCTTCCGAAGCTTCCGAACCTTCGGCGCTCCCCGCGGGCCCCGCCCCGGACGAGACGACCGCGCTCCTGGGACCCACCTCCCGCGCGAGCGACGAGATCGACCGCGTCTCCGGTTCCGACGCCGAGACCACCGAGACGGACGCCTCCGACGCGCGGCGAAAACGGCGAAGAGAAAAATCGGGGAGGTACGTTCGGGAGAAGACCGTCCCCGTGCCTTTCTACCGCGTCCCGTTCGCGTCGGCCAAGGCGCTGACGCTGACGTGGACGACGGCGCTGACGTGTCTCGTCTGCCTCGCGTGCGTCGCGATCGTCAAGTACGCGACGCCCTTCCCGACCGTCGTCGTCGACCGGGACGGGAACCCGATCGACCGAGCGGACGAGTTCGGCGGCGAACCCCCGCGCGCGTTGGTCGACGGGCTCGTCCCGAACGACGCCGCCGCCGCGAACGCGAACGACGCGGACGATGCGTTCGAGGCCAAGGCGGGGGCCTCGTCGAAACCGCGCGGAAGCCGCGGCGAAGAATCCGAATCCGAACCCGAATCCGAATCCTCCACGCGGCGGCGCGGATTCCGACGCCGCGGCGACGAGGACGAGGACGAGGACGAGGAGGGGGTCTTCGCTCGGGGGCGGCGGCGGGACGCCGAGCGCGGGTCGAATCGGGGCGGGTCGGGGGGTCGGCGGGGTTTGAATCCTCCTCGTGGGGGCGGATCGCGCTCGGCGGGAGGGAACGGCGTCGGTCGTGACGGCGTCGGTCGTAACGGCGGCGGTCGTAACGGCGGCCGGGGCGCGCGACGCGGCGGGGCTTTCTCTTCCTCGGCGGCGGCGCCTCGCCACTTCCGCGTGTCTTCGCTCGGGACTCGCACGGCGAAGCTTCAGCTTCTCCCCGGCGAGGCGGAGGCGCCGGCGTGCGCGCAGGTGCACTCGGAGAAGCAGCACGGGGTGTTCCGGCAGTTCGACCCGGAGTGCGCCGACCGCTCGGGCGAGACGGCGAAGAAGCGCGCGTGCGACCCCTCGGGGTCGGCGTGCGCGACGTGCTACCTCGCCAACACCCCCGCGGCGACGCAGGCCAACTCCATGGCGCGGTGTCGCGCGAGCGTGTGCGCCGCGCACGGCGCGCGAGGGTGCGAGGGGGAAGAAGTGGCGGAGGAGAACGCGCCTCGCGCCGCCGCGAGCCTCGGCGCGACGCGAGCCGATTTCTCTCCCGGGTTCGCGGCGGATGACGCGGCGTACGGCGACGCGGACGAGGACTACGCCGCCGCGCGCGCGTACGCGTCGGACGACGCGGCGCCGTCGTACGACGATTACTTCGGCGCGAGTTCGGACGAGTACGGGTTCGCGGACGATCGGCGCGCCGCGCGAGGCCGATCGCGCGAGGGGGATTACGGCGGCGCGATGGCCCGGTCGGAGGCGTACGAGGGGGACGCGTACGAGGCGGAGTACGCCGACGCGGAGGCGTTCGATTACGCCGCGTCGTACGCCGCGGCGTACGGAGACTACCGCGGCGCCGCGACGCGCTCGAACGCGAACGCGAACGCGAACGCGAACGCGAACGCGAACGCGCGGTTGGGGTTCCCCGGGCGGCGAGGTACCGCCCGGGCGGTGGCGCGTCCGGCGCCGTTCGCGCCTCGGCGCGCGGGTCCCGGGGCGCGCGGCGGCGTCGCGCGCGGCGGGGGGGGGTTCCTCCCTCTCGCGCGGCGCGGACGCGCGGGGGCTGGGGCGGGGGCGGGGCCGGTGCTTAGGGGCGGGCCCGGGGACGTCGCGAGCGGCGGCGGCGGCGGCGGCGGCGGCGGCGGGTTCCGGTTCGACGTCGACGGCGGGGACGGGTACGATGCGAGTTCGAATCCGCGCGGGGTCGGCGGCGGGAACGCCGCCGCTTCTCCCTTTAAGGTGGGTCGGTGTTTGCCCCAGCGCGGGGACGCGGCGCGGGGTCGGTTTCTCTTTGAGGACGACAGCTGTTTGGAGAAGGATTCCGGGGGCGACCCGCTCGGGTGCGCGACGGTGGAGGGGACGAGCTGTCGCTTCTGCGCGACGCGCGAGGGGGGCGGGGAGGAGGAGGTGTTCCGGACGTGCCCGAGGGACGTGTGCGACGTGCACGGACTGAGGTGGGCGCTGTGCGACGCGACGTGACGAGTTGAAATCAATGACGAGACTCTAAAAAGTGTCACTGCCTCCGAGAGAAGATTCGTTGTTGCCCGCGAAAGTCTCCTCACAAATCACAGTCAGCAGCGCTCGCGTCGAGCGCGCCATGCGCGAGCTCACGCCGCTCATCAAGCGCGCGGATGAGATCCAGGCGCACAACCCGCTGATGGCGTACTACTGTGCGTTCGCGCCGGCGCACCTCCACGCCTCCCGCCGTCCCACCCCCAACGCCCGCCGCGCTCGCGCGCTCTTCTCCTTCCCCCGCGCCCGCGCGCTCCTCCCTCTCACGCGCCCCCCCCCTCCCCCACCCCCTCAACGCGCCGCGCCTCTCCTCGCCCAGGCCGGCTGCACGCGGTCGAGCTCGGCATGGCCGCGCCCGCCGACGCGCGCCCGCACCGCACGCTCGTGCAGCTCGTGGAGACGCTCGAGGCGACGAAGCGCCACGCGGGCCTGGTCGACCCCGTGACCGATTGCGCGGTGTGCCGCGAGTTCGCGCTTCGCGTGTACGACCGCGCGGACCGCGCGGACCGCGCCGGCCAGGCCACCGCGAAGCAGGTCGAGGCGTTCAGCGCCGCGGGGACGTTCCTGAAAGCCCTCGCGCACTTCGGCGCCCTCGACGCGGACCTGGAGCGAAGGCAGCAGTACGCGGAGTGGCGCGCGTGGGACCTCGCGACGGCCATCCAATCGGGAAGGCCGCCAACCCCCGTCGACCGAGGCGAATCCGCATCCGCCGCGCCGGGCGGCGGGTTCCGAGCGCCGCCCGCGATGGCCCCCGCCGCGGCGGTCGCCTCCCCGCCGCCACCGACGACGACGACCGCGCCGCCGCCGCCCTCGCTCGCGCCGCCGCCGCACCCTCCCGCGCCTTCTTCCCCGCCCGCCGCCGCCGCCGCCGCCGCCGCCGCCGCCGCCGCCGCGTACCCTTCCCTCGACGCGCTCGACCTGCGCCGCGCGGACCCGTCGCCGAGCGCGAGCTCCGTTCCGCACGCCGCCTCTCCTCCCGCCTCATCCACTCCCCCTCCTCCGCGCGAGCTCCTCCCCTCGCAGCCGCACGGCGACGCGGCGAAGCAGTCCTCGGCGGCGCGGACCCGCTGGGTCCCCGATTGGGGCGGCGGCGGTCCGTTCGCCGTCGGCGACGTCGTGTTGTACCGAAGCGCGGAGGCGGTGCCGGAGCCGAAGAAGCCGGGGTCGACGGCGGGTGGTGGCGGCGTGGACTCGGACGCCTCGGGGAATTCCCCCCGCGAGAGTTCTGCGGAGTTCTCCCACGCGGCGGGCGTCGACGGGAAGAGCGGCGGGTTTAAGATCGCTCGCGTCGTCGCGGCGGACCACGCGGTCCGACCCCCGGCGTACGTCGTCGAGGTGGACGGCGCGGAGCGGAGCACGGAGGCGGCGAGGCTCGCGCCGCCCCCGAACCCGAGGAGGGAGGGTTCCATCCAGAGCGCGGCGGCGGGGGCGCGGGGATCGGAGGGTTCGGGGCCCGGGCCCGGGCCCGGGCCCGGCGAGGAGCGAAGCGCGTCGGAAGGTTTCGTCGCGGACGCGCGGCGGTTCGTGGACGCCGCCGCGGAGGCCCTGGGCGGGAAGCCTCCGGGGAGGGAGGGGGTGGCGAACGCGAGGAAGGCGCTCGAGGAGGCGCTCGCCGCGTTGAAGCGCGCGGAGGGGGAGTTAGAGTGAGGGGGGAGTCGCGAGAAGGAGTCGCGAAGAAGAAGGGATCGGGGCGGGCGAAAAGAGGGTCCTCCCCGCGGAGAAGAAGATTCGCGACGAGGCGCGGCTCGCGCGCGTCATTTAACGTCGGATCCAACTCTCGGTCGTATTCGCAAACCGCGCGGCCGGCCGCCCTCCTTCGGTCGCCTCGCATCTCCCCCAATCATCACCCCCCGTCCCTCATCGCTCAAGGCGCGCGCGGAGCTCCGCGCTCGCCCGCGCTCGCCCGCGCTCGCCCGCGCTCGCCCGCGCTCGCTCGCCTTCGAGATCGCCCTTAGAGGTAGAAATCTTTCTGCCTGCTCTGTCCCCCGACCTCCTTGAGCTTCTTGAGGATCTTGGAGAAGTACTCCTCCATGTACTCCTCCAGGCTCGTCGTCTCACTGGGGTCCATGCCGAGCTTCTCGTACGTCGCCTCCATCGGGGCGTCGAACTTGATTCCGCTCGCGAGCACCTCCGCGAACGCGAGCCTGTCCGCCGCGGGCGCGGTCCACTGGAAGAACCTCGTCAACCCCCTCGTGGCCTTGAGCAGCAGGACGGGCACCTTGCTCACGTTCGCCTCCGCGCCGCCGAGCTTCTCGCACAGCTGGATCACCTCCTGGACCGAGTACGCCTTGGGCCCCGCGAGCGTCATGATCTGGTTCTCGGCCTCCTCGCGTCGGCACGCGGCGAGGGTCATCTTGGCGATGTCCTGGGTGTCCAAGTACGCCGTCTTGGTGTCGTCGTCGGTGCCCCACACCTGCTGCTCCTCCAGGATGGGCACCGCGTACCCCGAGATGAGGGGCTGCATGAACCCGCACAGGCGCAGGACGGTGTAGTTCATCCCGGACGCCTTGAGGTACTCCTCCACCGCGTACTTCATGTTCATGAGCGGGACCTCCTTGTGCTGCTCGCACTTGTCGATGGAGTAGAAGACGTAGCGCTGGATCCCCATGCTCGCCGCCGTCTGCACGCACGCCACCTTCGCCTTCCAGTCGATCGCCAGGGTGTCCTCCTCGGGCCTCGCGGTGCTCGCGTCGACGACGGTGTGAATGCCGACGAACGCCGCGGGGAGGGTCTCGGGCTTGGTGAGGTCGCCGCTGACGGTGGTGGCGCCCCAGTCGCGGAGGAAGTCCGCGGGGTTCTGGCGCGGGCGGACGAGGCAGCGCACGTCGTAGCCCTCGTCGAGGGCGCGGCGGACGACCTGGCGGCCGAGCGTGCCCGTGGCGCCGATGACGAGCATCGACGTCTTACGAACGGGCGTGCCGGAGGACGCGGCGCCGGAGGGGGCGGCGTCCTCGCCCTCCGCGACGCACCGGAGGGGGGCGCGGCGCGAGCCGTGGCGCCTCGCGCGATGCGCCCTGGGCGTGGCCATCGCGGGAGCGATGGACGCGCGGGAGGAACCCGCGAACGCGGCGGTCGCCATCGTGACGATCGAGGAGGAGGGGGGGAGGGCGGAGAAGGGTCGCGTGGGTCGCGCGGGGACCGGGACCGGACGAACGTGCGACTTTCGCGAGCGCGGCGTCGAGTGCGCGCGGAGGCGGCGTGTCGGGAGGCGTCGCTATCCACACCGAGCTCTTTTCGCGTGCCAGATGTGAGGCGCGGAGGCGAAAAGGAAAAAGAAGCGGCGAATCAGTCTCGAAATTATGCGCGCGGGAGCGGCGAAACTGCGCGCACAGGCGGACACGTCGCCGCCTCCTTTTCGCCCGAGCGCGGGGTCGAGCGCGTCGACCCCTCGATCGTCGGTTTAAAAACACGATCGCGCGTAATTCGAGAAACCGGGGTCTACGCGTGCGCGTTTTTTTCGCCTCTCTCATCAAAAAGCCACCACCCGCTCCGTCGTCGACCCGCGATCGGACGGACCCCTGCTCGACGGTTCGTCGGCGCTTCCGATGCCTTCGTTCGCTTACCAGTATTCACGCTCGAGACGCTCGTCCCCAATGCGCGGACTCGCATTGGTGTTCGTCACCCCGGCCTCGCGCGCCTCCCCCCCCCGCCCGCGCGCGTCTCGGAGCGCCCTCGCGCCCGACCCGCCGCCTCGCCTCGAGCGCCCCCCCGCGCGCGTCGCGTCCTCCCGCCCGCGTCCTCTCGCGCGGGCGCGGCGCGTTCGCGGACCCTCGCGGACCCTCGCGGGCCCTCCCCCCCGCCGCCGCCTCACCCGCGTCGCTCACCGCGCCTCGCTCGCGTCATGGCGTCGTCCGCGCGCGCCGTCTTCCGCGTCGCGCCGCGCTCCCGGGCGCCGCGCGGCGCACCCCCCCGCGCGGGTCGCTCGCGCGCCCCCCGCCTCGCCCCCCCGCGCTTTCCCCGCGGCGTCGCCGCGCGTCGCGCGCGCGCCGTCTCGGACGCGGGACGCATCTCCGCCGCGGCGGAGGATGATGATGATGATTATCCCGACGACGCCTCCGCGGAGGCGCCCGTGGCGGCGGTCGACGACTCGTACGACTCGTACGACGCGTACGACTCGTACGACTCGTACGACCCGTACGACCCGTACGACCCCCTCGCCCCCAACGCTTCTTCATCGACCGCGTCCGCGTACCCTCCCGTCCTCTTGACGCGCGGGCAGCTCGCGGGCAAGGATGTCGTGACCCGCACGAGCGGCGCTCGCCTCGGCGTGATCACGCGTCTCTGGGTCGACCCCGACGCGTGGGAGGTGACGGCGCTGGACGTCCGCCCCCGGGGCTCCAACCCGCTCGAGGCTCTGGTTTCGACGACGATCGGCGGCGCGGTCGACCACGTGCTTCTGTCGAGTCTTCGCCAGGTCGGTGACGTCGCGTTGGTTCACGACGAGTCGGCGGTGGAGCGGCGGTGGAGCTCGTACGGGCTCAGCACGGTGGTCGGGTGCGACGTCGTCACCGAGCGCGGGGTGTACGTGGGGCGGGTCAGGGACTTCGAGTTCGACCCCGAGGACGGGCTCGTGCAGCGCTTGATCGTGGACGCGTTGGGTTTGCCCGCGGTGCCCGAGGGCGTTGTGAGCGCGTACGCGGTGGACGTGTCGGAGATTTTGAGCGCGGGGGCGGATCGGATCGTCGTCAGGGACGGCGCCGAGGCGAGGGTGGAACAGCTGTCGCAGTCGCTGCTGCAGAGGCTCGAGCTCACCGCGCCGCCGTGGGAGGAGGACCTCGCGACGTACGCGGACTACTACGCCCAGGACGCGTACGAGGAACAGGCGAGGGCGGACGCGGAGTACTACGCGTACCAAACCGCGAGGCTCGAGAGGGAGAGGATGAGGACGAGAGACGCCCCGCGGGATCCGCGGCGAATGAGACGAGAGGGAATCCCGCTCGTGCGCGCGTCGCGGCCGTTCGAGCGACGCGACGCGGACGGGGGGTACGGCGAGCCGCCGCCCCGAGCGCAAGCGTACGAGGACGAGGGGGAGGCGTACCGCCGGAGACCGCAGTTCGACGAGTGGGTCGAACCGGAGGAACGCGTCCCGGAGTACGAGTACGAGGTCGAGGTCGAGGCCCGGGGGGAGACGGCGTTTGAAACGGGAGGGGCGGCGATGGGCGGGGCTTTCGCGCGGCGCGCGGCGTTCGCGTCGCCGCCGCCGCCGCCGCCGGAGGCGTGGGGCCGGGTCGACCCGCCGACGGACACGCGAGCCGCGCGCGACGCGTGGGGCGCCGCCGGGGGCGCGGGGGGAGGAAGCGGCGGAGGCGGCGCGGGGGAGGCGAGGGGGAGGGGAGGGTTCGACGCGAACGAAGATTTGCTCTGACCACGCGTCCAGAAGAACGCGCGAGAAGAACGAAGAGCGTTCGAGTGTACCTACGCGACGCATCGACGCATTTTTTCACAGAGACCACCGCGCTATGCGGTACCCTCTCGCGGTCCGTCGTCCCGCATCCGCAGTCTCGCGAGCCTGGGGTTGACGTACGCGTCGGGGGACGCGGGGGGCGGGGACCCGACCCGCCGCCGCGACGCGTCGACTTTATTCCCTCGGCTCGAACGACGCCCTCGCGGGTCGGCGTTTTCGTCGCCGCCGCCTCCCCCTTCGGGACGTTCGGGTTCGCCCGAGGGACGTTCGGGTTGGTACTCGGGCGCGCTTGCGTCCGCCTCCCGCGCCTCCCGCGCCCTCAGCCTCGCGAGCCGCGGGTTGACGTACGCGTCGTCGTCGTCGTCATCGTCGTCGCGTCCTCGCGCCGTTCCCGAACGCGCCGCGGCGACCCGCGCGAGAGCGCCGCCGCCGCCCTCCCGGTCCCGGTCCCGGTCCGCCCACCCGATCGCCCCTACGCGCGCCTCCGCCTCGTTCGCCGCGGAGAGGAGGGCGGCTCGGCGGGTTTCGGCTCGTCCTCGCGCGCCGCCTCGGATCGGATCGTCCTCCTCCGATGCGTCGGTTCGAACCGCGCGGTTCGGCGTCCGATCGAACGGCGCGCCGACGGTCGGTCGGCCGATCCGCGCGTCCGCGACGAGGACGAGCCGCTCGAGGGCGCCGACGAGCGACGTGGAACGCGCCGACGCTCGAAGGGACCCGGAAGGGACGCCTCGCTCCTCTGAACGCTCCGACGCACGCGTCCCGGAACGGTCCGCGTATCGCCTCGGTGGCGACGCGCGCCCCGGCGGCGAGACCGCGTCCTCCTCATCCTCTCCCCCCCCCCCCCCCC